>Ga0256841_1000808_pt1 | contig 29877 bp, 22 predicted proteins | sample 356308metaG_FD_185971 | JGI IMG/M metagenome (GOLD analysis project Ga0256841, IMG submission 185971) | Hydrothermal vent microbial communities from Mid Atlantic Ridge, Atlantic Ocean - 356-308 | ecosystem: Environmental > Aquatic > Marine > Hydrothermal vents | place: Atlantic Ocean: Mid... | reverse complement strand
TATTTTAAATATATAAGGTATTGGCTATAACGATAGAACAAAAAATAAATCAACTCAGGGAAGAGCTCAGGCAGCACAATTACAATTATTACGTATTGGATGCTCCCACTATTTCAGATTATGAGTTTGATATAAAACTTAAAGAATTACAACAGTTAGAAGCGCAGCATCCTGAATTTTTTGATGCTAATTCCCCAACGCAACGAGTAGGGGGCGAGATTACTAAGAATTTTGAAACGGTTGCACATAAAAACCGGATGTATTCACTGGATAACAGCTATTCTAAAGATGATTTACTCGATTGGGAAAAGCGCCTTCAAAGAATACTGGGCGTAGATCAAATTGAATATGTTTGTGAATTAAAGTACGATGGCGCCTCTATTAATTTAACGTATGAAAATGGCAAGTTAAAAAGAGCCGTTACCAGAGGCGATGGCTTTAAAGGAGATGATATTACTACCAATATTAAAACTATTAAATCTATTCCGTTACAATTACGTAATGCGATAGTAACCGATTTTGAAATACGGGGAGAAATTATCATTCCGTTAAACGGATTTGAGCAAATGAACAAAGAACGGGTGGAAGCCGGCGAGGATCCGTATAGCAACCCTAGAAATACAGCGAGTGGCAGCTTGAAATTACAAGATAGTGCAGAAGTGGCCAATCGGCCGCTAGATTGTTTGTTGTATCAAGTAGTTGCTGATAAACTTCCTTTTAAAACACATTATGAAGCCTTGCAGGTAGCAAAAAGAATGGGTTTTAAAATTCCTAATACTATGCAAATAGCTACTTCTATTCATGCGGTATTTGATTTTATCAATCATTGGGATACAGAGCGGCACCACTTGCCGTATGAAACTGACGGTGTTGTGGTAAAAGTAAATTCATTGGCTTTTCAAGATGAACTGGGATATACGGCAAAAGCACCGCGTTGGGCCATTGCCTATAAGTTTAAAGCCGAACAAAAAAGTACGGTATTAAAAAGTATTTCTTATCAAGTAGGTAGAACGGGTGCCATTACGCCTGTTGCCAATTTAGAACCTATAGAACTGGCAGGTACTATTGTAAAACGGGCTTCGTTGCACAATGCCGATCAGATTGCAAAATTGGATATCAGGGTAAACGATACGGTTTTTGTGGAAAAAGGCGGTGAGATTATTCCGAAAGTAGTAGGTGTAGACTTGAGTAAAAGACCTAAAGATTCAGTCCCTACAAAATATATTACGCATTGTCCTGATTGTGGTACTGCCTTGGTGCGAAAAGAAGGCGATGCCAAACACTATTGCCCTAATGAGTACGGTTGCCCGACACAGATTACGGGTAGGATTCAACATTTTATCAGTAGAAAAGCCATGGATATAGAAGGGTTAGGTGCCGAAACCGTTGAACTGTTGTTTAAAGAAGGGTTGATACATAATTATGCCGATTTGTATGAATTGAAAGAAGAACAGATTATACCACTGGAACGGATGGCCGAAAAGTCGGCAAAAAATATGATTGAAGGTATTGAGAAATCAAAAGAAATACCTTTTGAAAGGGTGTTGTTCGCCTTAGGGATTCGCTATGTTGGAGAAACTGTTGCCAAAAAACTGGCAAAGCATTTTAAGAATATAGATGCACTGATGCATGCCGGTTATGAGGAATTGATTGCCGTTGATGAAATTGGAGATAGAATTGCACAGAGCATCATCGATTTTTCTAAGAACCCGGTAAACGTACAACTGATAGGACGTTTGAAAAACTATGGAGTTACACTAACCCTTTCTGCCGAAGCCTTACAAGGGCAAACAGATATTTTGGAGGGAAAAACTTTTGTGGTTTCGGGTGTGTTTTCAAAAATGAGTAGAACAGAACTGAAAAAATCTATTGAAGATAATGGGGGCAAAATTTCGAGTGCTATTTCTAAAAAAACCGATTATATTATTGCCGGTGAAAATATGGGTCCGAGTAAAAAGATAAAAGCTGAATCACTTCAAATACCTATCATTTCTGAAGATGAATACTTAGCATTTTTAAAATAAAACACCTGTTTAAAAACCTTCTAAGACCCTTATTTTATTTCTAGAAGCAACTATTTTTCTTTTATTGTGAAGCTCTTTTATCAATCTGGTAATCACTACCCTTGATGAGTTGAGGTCATTGGCTATTTCTTGGTGTGTAATTTCTAGGTTTACATCTTTTGTGATTTTGACTTTATCAGTTAAGTATTTCATCAAGCGTTCATTCATTTTCATAAAAGCCAAACTGTCAATAGATTCAACCATTTCTATCAATCGGTAATGATAGCTGTCAATGATAAAATAGCGCCATGTTTTAAATTTAGCCAACCAATTGTCAATATATTCAACGGGCAAAAATATGGCTTCCATATCTTGCTCAACAATTCCCCTAAGGATACTTTTTTTTCTATTGATACAATTCACAAAAGAAATAGCACAGGTATCACCGCGTTCTAAAAAATACAATACTAATTCTTCACCTTCTTTTTCTTGCCTGCTGACTTTAATAACACCATCTAAAATTAAAGGGATATGGGTCATGTTTTCGCCAATATCAATCATTAGCTTACCACTTTTTATTTTGTCAAAGTAACCCACCCTTACAATTTCATCAATCAATTCCTCTTCAAAAACGTTTGCATAATAGTGGCTTAATTTTTCTCTTATAATTGCTTCTTGATTATTCACTTTAGTTTATATGTATAAATTTTATACAAATGTAACGAATTAGCATGTATAAAAGGAGGCTGCTTAAAAAGTCTTTGTTTTGTAATTTTGAGTACCCTAAAAAAATATAGACAGTTGCATTTTCGCCTTTATAGGAGTTTTTACCAACAGTGGATAAATAAAATATAACCCTTTAGGGTGTGCTCATAAGAATTTGAGATACCTTATAAAACGAGTTCAATAATAAAACGCCCTTGATGGGTATCAGAGCGTTTTATTTTAATTAATGAACTCGTTTAAACTTTTTCAATTAGCTAAAAAATTGTCCTTTTGCACCCTATTTTTGTCTTTTTTTCCTTCCATAGCCCTGCTATGCAACTCAAAAAAGCCTTCAATAGGATAAAAAACTCCTAATTTTCGCTTCAATCCAAAAAGTTTAAACGAGTTCAATAATAATAAAAACTAATAAAACTTAATCAATAAAAATATCTAACATCATAAAATACCACTTATTATACAAGGTTACACATTTTTCTTTAACACCCGCCTTCGGGTACTCTTTTTTTCTTTTTTGGTTTGGTAAATACCTTTTTAGGGGTTTTAGGAGTGTTGTTTTTACCAGTTGCCTTTTTCGATGACTGTAGTATTTCGGCATAATTTACCAAAGGTTTTTCTAACGGATAATTTTCAACTTTAAAGGTATTATTACTATAATTTGTTTTGGCACAGAGTATGTTGGCATTTTCATATCCTAATTGATAGAGAAGCATCCATGCTGTATTTGCTTGGTCAGGGTCTTTGCCGTAGAGTATTACTTTTTTCTCGCCTTTTTTTAAAGAATTCAACAATTCAAGATTGTCTTTTTTTAAGAGTTCGTGTGTGGGTATGTTGATGGCATTTTTAAAATGGCCTTTTGAGTAATCAAAATTACTTCTTACATCTATCAATTGGCCTTGTTGGGCTTCATTTGATTGTAGCTCATCAAGGGTTATGATATAGCTATTGTTATTATTTGCAATTTGGTGTAACAGTGTTTCGGTATTCTTTTGAAAGACATATTCAGGCTTTTTAAATGTCAATATTCCAATGGCCACTATCAGTAAAAATAATACTGCAGAAATTGAAATTCGTTTTGTTTTTTCTAGTTCTTTCATTGTGTACGCTAATTTTAGTATTTATGAAACAGTGTCATAAAGACGATTTTAACATCCGCCTTCAGCAACTCTTTTTTTCTTTTTCTTAACCGTTATGGTTTTTTTAATCGGTTTATTGATTGTTTTCTGTTCAGAGGTGCCTACTCCAAAATACATGCCTGCCGCTTTTCTAAACGAATACAGTTCAAAGGCTTCTTCGGGCATGGTTTCATTGGGTAATTCTGGATTTATAATCGTGTGAAACCACTTATTTAGCCCACCTTCCAACACGTATAAGTTTGTGTATCCTAACCGGCTTCCGATAATCCAAGCTTGGTCTGCATAAAAGTTGTCATTTGAATAAAAAATAACATCGTAAATATCTTGATTGATATAACCATTTACATCTTCATCCAATAGTTTTTTCAAAGGGATATTAATGGCATTGGGCAATGCATAATTTTGAAATTCTTTTTCGGTCCTTGTGTCTATTAATAAAACCGATGGGTCTAGGTTTACCAATCTGTCAGCCAATAAATCGGTACTAATATAGCGTTCTGAGCTAATCATTTTTTTCATCAGTAAATCGGGGGCAATCCCTTCATTTCTTTTGTATTTTGGCAGTAGAACCAATCCTGCCGCTAAAATAAATAAGATGGCGGCAAGTATTTGATACCTTCGTACCAACAAACGTTTCAGTTTATATTTTTTTGACATAACGTATGAATTTAATAGAATACTTTTTTGACTTTACTTCGTACCCAATCAGAGAAATAGAAGGCAACCAATGCAATGATGGTAAAAATAAAAATTATCCAATAAGGCGATATGTTTAATGAATCTACCAAGGTGATATGGCCTAAGTTTGAACGTTCAAAAAGAGGTTCGAGTGAATTAAAAAATTCTGAAAAAATAAAAATGCCAATCATCAAGCCGAGTGTGAATACCATTCCGTCAATTTTACCAATGGCAACGGCGCATAAACTGGTGCCGGGACAAAATCCGCCGGCTAAAAAACCAACTCCCATAATCATGCCTCCAATGATGGCCGCCCATACATATGTGGGGTGTACATAGAGTTGAGAAATATCTATCCAGTTTAAATAATCCATATAATACAAGCCAATAACAGATACTACCGCTGCTGTAAAAAATACTTTTAACACGGCAAAATCATATCCGTAAAATACACCGGCTAATTTTCTTGAAGATGAAAACCCTGAGGCTTCTAAAATATATCCAAAAGCAAAGCCTATTAAAATTGCGATAATGTAGTTCCAGTCTGAAGAAATAATACCATTCGGAATTAAAGGTCCCATAATTCTATTTTTTAAATTTTAAATCCAATTTTTTCTAAAAAAGTAAGCCACTAAGTATCCGGTACCAAAAATGGCAAGCATGGTAATAAAGCCACCGGTTGCCAAAACAGCCATTCCACTCAAAGCCGCACCACTGGTACATCCTCGGGCTATTTGTGCCCCTACGCCAAATAGAATGCCGCCTATCAACGCAAAAATTAGCCTTCTTTTGCTGGTAATTTTCGGCGAATGTTGAACCCTTAATTTAATTCTTCCTGTAAAAGCCCCTGATAAAAAGGCGCCAAATAATACGCCAATGGCTTCAAAGACCAACCAATTGTTCATAGGAGACTGTCCTTCTTTGATAAATTTACTATAATAGGCATTATTTTCGGCATGTGTTGGAGCTACCGTGTCAACAATCGTTACCACACCACTTTTTAAGGCGCCACTGGCTCCAAGGCCTCTACCTGTAAGATAAAATGTTAAAATAATTAGAAGGCCTAGGAGAAACCCGCCAAAATATGGATTCCAGTAGACATGCCTGTTTTGTTGTTTCTTTTTTTTCATGAGTTACTATTTATTGTCTTTTAACGGTTAGGTGAACACCTTATAATCCTTCTTTTGAATATTGGGACTTAGTTACGGATGTTTCGCCTGTTTGTTGTCATCGTTTTAATGTGTTCATTTTATCAATATCAATATAAATATCGTGTCAATTGGCCGGCGTCTATCATCACTATCCTGAAAATCAATCCACCCATAAGTATTAAAAGTGCCGGAATTACCGCCGGTACCTTGTATCCCATCAATTCAACACTTTCTAACAAGGCAGGGAAAATTAATCCGAGTATCACCACAAATACAAAAAACATGACTGTAAATTCGCCGTTGATAAAAAGATCTAAGGCTTCTAATTGTACGGCAGATCCGGCGTACATTCCCATAAACATATGGATAATCAATGCCAATTCAAGTAAAATAAGGGCTATATCTATTTTGCTAAAAAGACGCCTTTCAAAATGATTTTTTGAAAATAATATAATGGCAGCCGCTCCTGTTGATAACCCTGAAGTTAAGAATAAAGGGCCTAAAATAGCATTATTCCACAATGGACGTGCATTAAACGCTGAAAGTAAAATACCGGTATAAACCCCTAAGATAACTGATAAGGGTAATAAAGCCATCGCCATAGTTCTCCTATTTTTTATAAGATATGCTTGAAACTTTTTAAGAAAATCAAATTTTAAATTCAATTTCGGAAATATTTCAGAGATATAGCTAAATACCCAAAGAAAGGAAATGATGGTAATAATTAATAAGACCCATGCACCCCATGACATGGGCGATTCAATTCTAATGGTCATATACAATTGCCAAACATAGGGCAAATGGGTTAAGTCATACATTAAAGCAATCAATCCGACACTAATGGCTACCACAGCCAAAATCATAGCACTTTTAACGGCCGTAGGTGTTTCTTTTTCTTTTTTTAGCACCGTAAATAGCGAGGCAAAAAATATGATACCCGCTGCCATTCCGCCTAAAAATAAATAAAGTGATATCGGAAAATGCCAAATTTCTAAGGTTGGGTCTATATGAGGAATGTTTCTGCCGCTGATAAAAATTTCTTCTTGCATGGTATTATTTTTATTTGATTAAATAATATACATTCGGATTGGTGCCTGCTTCGGGTGCCAATACTTTATATTTTCTTGTCGTTAATAATTGTGACACTTCACTTGTTGGGTCATCCAAATCTCCGAAATACATGCATTTTGTAGGGCATACAGAAACGCAGGCGGGCAATTGGCCTTTTTCTAAGCGATGGTGGCAAAATGTACATTTATCAACATATCCTTCAGGGTGTTGAAAACGCGCGTCGTAAGGGCATGATTCTATACAGGCTCCGCAACCGATACACTCATCGCCGGTTACCAATACAATACCGCCTTCTACTATATGGCTGGCACCTGTTGGGCAACACCTCACACAAGGGGCATTGCTACAGTGATTGCAACGTTCTGATTTTAATTCGAGTTCTACAGAAGGATAGGTACCGCTAACAGATTCGGTTACCCAATCTCTACAAAACCCTTCCGGAACATTATTTTCTGTTTGACAAGCCACTACACAGTCGCTACATCCCACACATTTTAATGTGTCTATGACCATTGCATATCTCATGATTCTAACTCTTTATGTGGATTTTCAGTTAAAAATTTTACAAAATTACCCCGTAAGCCTGTACCTCCCATCAACGGGTCAATTTCAACTTTTGTAATCAATTGCGTATCACTGGCTCCTTTGCCATAAGCCCTTGATAATTTTTTATTAGTATGGCCGAAACCGTGGTACATGTATACAGAATCCCATCGTATACGTTCTGTAACACGTACTTTAATCGGGAAGGTAGAAACAATGCCGTCTTGATTTTCTAACCATACTTTTTGATTATTTCTAAGCCCTTCAATTCTAGCTACTTTAGGATTTACCCAAACTTTATTTTCATCTTTTAAATCGTTTAAGTTAGGATTGTTTATCGTCCTGCTAAACGTATGCATAGGCGAACGGCCATAGTTTAATCGATAATATCCTTGTTGGGGTTCGTCATGAGATGTGTATACAGGCATTGGGTCAAAGCCTAATGCTGCCAATTGTGGGGAGTAAAATTCAATTTTTCCGCTATCCGTAGCAAATTCATACGGCTGGCCTTCTTCTAAAAATAACGACCCAGAAGTACGTTTGAATTTTTTGACTCCTATTTTTTCCATTTCCTCTAAAGAAGTTCCCAGTTTTTCTAATTGCCAAGCAATTATTTCTTTAAAATCGTCATAGTTAAAATAATCATGTAAGCCTAGGCGTTCTCCAAGCTGTTTGGCAATCCACCAAGCGGGTTTCGAATTGAATCTGGGTTTGGCAGCAGGCATGCGTAAGGCTATGGAAGGCTCTCTATTGGTGGCTGACCGGATGCCGTCATAACGTTCTAAATAGGTGCATTCTGGCAATACCACATCGGCATAACCGGTAATTTCCATAGGCATGGTATCGATTACTGCGATAAACTCTACGGCATCCATAGCTCTTTCTATAATTTCTTGTTGCGGAACCGTATTGATGAGATTTGTACCGGCAATTATCCATGCTTTGATAGGATATTTATTGTCTTCTGAAGGAATAGATGCTTTGATTAATTCATTGGTAATACCCATTTCGGCAAATGGATATTTTTCGCCAATTTCTTCCCATCCCCATTTAGGTTTGGGATATGGAGGGTGTGGGTATTTAGGGACTTTTACTTTTTCTTTAAAATAAAAACCACCTCTTCTTCCCCAAGACCCCAATAAGCCGTTTAGAATGGCAATAGATCTTTCTCTTTGAGAATCGTCACCATACCAAACTACATGCCTTCCGGGGTGTATGATTACCGAAGGTGAAGCTGCAGCCATCAATCGGGCGGTTTTGCGAATTTCTTTGGGTTTGATGGTGGTAATGCCATAGGCCCACTCTGGAGTGAAATTTTTTACGTGTTCTTTGAGCTCTTTAAATCCGAAACCATAGCGTTCAACATACTCTTTATCATAGAGTTCTTCATAAATCAACACGTGCATCCATGAAAGCAATAAGGCAATATCGGTTGAAGGCTTAATGGGCAACCAGTGTTGTGATTTGCTGGCGGCGGTAGAAAATCGTGGGTCAACTGTTATGATAGTGGCATCATTGTCAATAGCATCAGACATTTCTTGTACTTGCGAATTATGCATGTTTTCACCGATATGAGAGCCGATGAGTACGAGGCATTTGGTATCTCTAATGTCTGTGGGTTCAGGCGAACCTATCCAAGAGCCGAATGTTAATCCAAACCCTGTTTCTCTTGGCCCCCTGCATTGTGCATAGGCGGGTTCTGCAATGGTGTCAGAGCCATAGGCTTTAAAAAGGTGTTCTAAATGGCTTCCCGGAGAACCGTGTTTGAGCAATGCCATACTTTCAGCACCATACGTATCTTTAACCTCTTTCATTTTTGAAGCAATCAATGTTAGGGCTTCTTCCCAAGTAGCTTCCCTAAACGTATCTTTTCCGTCGGTTTTTGTCCTAATAAGAGGGGTTTTTAAGCGGTCATTATCAGCATACATTCCAACGCCGCCGGTACCCCTTGGGCAAAGCCGCCCGTTACAATGCGGGTCTGATTCGTTGCCTATGATTTTTTGAATTTTATTATTTTCATCGGTATAAGCCCATGCTGCACATTTCCAAAAGCAAACTTCACAATAGGTAGGTGATAATTTTAATTTTTTTAAACTGTTGACAAATGCTTTTTTGTCAGTTAGTAAATTGGTGCCTATTGAACCAAATGCTGATGCTGAAAGGGCAAGGCCTCCGGTGCCCAAAGCAGATATTTTAATGAATGATCGCCTAGAAGTACCCATAAGTTATGTATTTTGGATTTTACGCATGTTATTGCTGCTAATTCTGATACAAAATTAGGCTACCAATACGTCTGCTTTAATGATATTAGTCATGAATACATTAAAAATGATGTGACCTAGGTTACATAAGAATAATAATTTTATTAAATTAGGTAATAAGGCCTATTTTCTTTTAAATTATAATAGTTAATTTATGTATGGCGATAAATAATTGTAGCTTTGTTTTGTGGCATTTAAATTAAATAAATGAGTTTTTTTAAAAAGGCACTGGCAAAAGAGGCACTACCGGTTGCCCTTATTGGTTTTATAATTCTAGGTTTTATCTATTTTAAACGGTTTAACGTAGAACAAAGCGTATCGGGGCAAGAATATACTGCAATGGATGCGGAAGGCGAATCGTGTATTTCTTGCCATACACAAAATACCGGATTTTCGGTAGCTCATAATCCCGAAAAAATAGGATGTGTCAGTTGCCATTTGGGGAATCCTAAAGTTACAAATAAAGAAGGGGCACATAAGAATATGGTACTTATTCCCGGTAATCTATCAAATGCAAAAAAAACTTGTGGTAAATGCCATGCCAATGAATTGTCACATGTTGAGCAATCTTTAATGGCCACCAACAGTGGTATTGTTGCGGTAGATAAGTTTGTTTTTGGAGAAGCGGCTACACCCAATGGCCATTACCACATAAAAGATATAAAATATTCGGCAGCCGATAAGCATTTGAGGGATTTATGTGCCAATTGCCATTTAGGGGCCGAGAAAAGTAAATTGGGGCAAATTACCCAATTAAGCCGTGGCGGCGGATGCAATGCCTGCCATTTGAATTATTCTGAAGGTGCCAAAAACAACCTTAAAAACTACCTCGATTCAAATAAGAAACAACTACCTACAATACACCCCTCTACCGATATATTTGTAAAAAACGAGCATTGTTTTGGCTGTCATAGCCGGTCGAGTAGAATAGCAACAAATTATGAAGGTTGGCACGAAACTTTATTTGATGAAAAAGAGATATTGAATAAAGAAGGATATAAAGTATTTGAAGACAAACGTGTTTACAGCTATCAAGGTGAAGATGTACATCATGCCAAGGGAATGCTCTGTATAGATTGCCATAGCTCGCATGAAGTAATGGGAGATGGCAAAAAGCATACACATGAAGAAGATGCGGTTACATTGTCTTGTACCGATTGTCATTATAAAAAAAAGCCAACGACCCTTGCCTATAAAGATTTAGATGCCGAATCGTCATTGGTATTTTTGCATAGAAAATACAGTCATAGCGATAAAAAAATACTCGCTGTCAAAAAAGACGGGCATCCTTTAGTAAACACGTATGTTGATGAAAAAGGCGCTGTTTTTTTAATCGGAAAAAAGGAGGGTGCGTTACACCCCATTCACAAACAAAGCGAAGTTTGTTCAAGGGATACGGCGCATAAAAATGTCAGTTGTTCGGCATGTCATGCACAATGGGCACCCCGATGTATCGGTTGCCATAATAGTTTTGATAAAAACGATACAGAAGGATACGATTTATTAGACAAAAAGAAAGTTATCGGGCAATGGATAGAATATATTTCTGAGTTTGCTTCGGGCAAACCGGCATTAGGAGTACGACAAAAAGACGGAAAACAAATTGTAGAACCTGCCATTCCGGGAATGATAATGACTATTGACCATGCTAGTTATAAAGAGCCTCAAAAGAATAAAAACTCTTTTCACAGGTTGTATGCCCCCAATTCGCCACATACCATTACTAAAAAATCACGCAGTTGTACATCGTGCCATAGTGACCCCGTTGCTTTGGGTTATGGCATAGGAAAATTAGTCTATACAAGGTCAAAAGGCTATGGCGAGTGGCAATTTACGGCGGGGTACGCGTTGAATCAAAATGACGGTTTACCCGAAGATGCCTGGGTACCATTTTTAAAGAAACCTAAGGCAACGGTATTTTCTACGAGAACTAATTTTAGGCCGTTTACAGTAAAAGAACAACGGCGAATGTTGTTGGTGGGAGCCTGTTTGCAGTGCCACCAAGGAACAGGTGAATTGATGCAAAAAACCTTAACCGCAGGTTTAGATTCATTACTTTTAAAAGTGAGTAAGAAGTGTATTTTACCAAAAGAATGAAAAAGTACAAAAGGTGATGAGTTAAGGTTGTAGCGCTATCTTTTTCCGTATTTTACTCAAAAACTCAGGGGTCATTCCCAAATAAGAAGCTACGGCATATTGTGGTACTTTTTGGATAATATCGGGATACATTTCCATAAATTCTAGGTACCGTTCTTCGGCAGTTTTATCTAAATTTGATAAAATCCTGCGTTGTGCAAAGGCAAATGATTTTTGTGCTACTTTTCTAAAAAAACGTTCAAACTTTTGATTTTCTAAACACAAGCGTTCTACATCGTTATATTCAATTTGCTGAATATACGAATCTTCTAGGGCTTCAATAAAGATAGAAGCCGGAGTTTGGTGGATATAGCTGTAATGGTCGCTGGCAAACCAATCGTCAATGGCAAATTACAAGGTGTGTTCATTTCCATTTTTATTGACAAAATATACCCGTAGTGCCCCTTTTACAACATAGGTTTGATGCGTGCAGACAAACCCGGGTTGTACAATAAATTGCCTCTTTTTTACGCGCGATTTTCTGACGATAGCAATAAACTGCTTTTCGTCATCAGCATTCAGGCTTACATATCTTTTGATATTGTTGAGTATGGGTTCGTATTCTTTCATTTTTTTGAGTGTCTTCAAACAACCTTAAAAGCCTTTCTTTAGGTTATTATATACATTAGTAAGCAATAGTGCTTACAGAAAATGATATATTATTTAAACATATCCAATCCCGGAATATCGGGCAAGCCTCCTTTAGCGGCAGCGGCCATTTCGGCTTCGTTGATTTCATTGGCTTTTTCTAAAGCATTGTTCAAGGCGATTACCAAATAGTCTTCGAGGGCTTCTTTTTCCTCTAGAAGCGCATCGGTAATGTTGATATTTCGTATTTCCCTATTGGCAGTAACCGTTACAGTTACTTTTCCGTTACCCGATTCACCTGTTACTAAAACAGTATTCAAACGCGCTTTGGTTTCTTCAATTTTTTGCTGGGCTTCTTTGAGCTTGTCCATCATTCCTGATAAATCTCCAAACATAATTTATTAAATTAACAATTAGATAACAACAAATTTACTACTTTCGGCACTTATAAATCTTTATAAAATGAAAAAAATAATTCTTTTTTTAACCATAGTTTCGCTTACTTTTGCGACTTCATGTAAACAAGATAAAATGAAAAATGACGATATAAAGCCTCCTATTGCTGATAAAGTGCCTAAAAAATTAGAAAAACACGGCGATGTTAGAATAGACAATTATTATTGGATGCGTTTGACCGAAGAACAAAAAAATACAAAAAACCCGGATGCACATACCCAAAAAGTACTCGATTACTTGAATGCCGAAAATGATTATTTCGATAAGAAAATGGCACATACCAAGCAATTTAGGGAAGCCTTGTTTGAAGAGATGAAAGGCAGGATTAAAGAAGATGATGAATCAGTACCTTATAAAGAAAATGGCTATTTTTATATTACAAGGTATGAAATTGGCGGGCAATATCCTATACATTCACGTAAAAAAGGAAGTTTAGCTGCCAAAGAAGAAATTCTCTTTGATGTTAATAAAATGGCTAAAGGCCATGATTTTTATGCATTACGGGGCGTAAGTATCAATCCGAATAACAAAATTGCCGCGTTTGCCGTTGATACGGTGAGCCGCCGTCAATACACCTTACAATTTAAAGATTTGCAAACCGGAAAAATCTATCCTGACAAGATTGACAATACTACCGGTTCATCTACATGGGCCGGCGATAATAAAACGGTTTTTTATACTAAAAAAGACCCGGTTACCTTACGAAGTGAAAAGATATACAAACACGTATTGGGTACCGATGCTTCTAAAGATGAGTTGGTATACCATGAAAAAGACGATACGTTTGATACGTTTGTTTATAAAACCAAGTCAAAAAAATATATAGTTATCGGTTCGTATAGCACGTTGACACAAGAATATCAAGTGTTGGAAGCCGATAAGCCCAATGGCAAATTGCGAATGATACAACCTCGTATTCGCGGATTGGAATACAGTATCTTTCATTATGGCAACGATTTTTATATTTTAACCAATAAAGACGGTGCTACCAATTTTAAATTGATGAAAACCCCTGAAGATAAAACTACGGTTGAAAATTGGGTAGACGTCATACCGCATAGAGAAGATACATTGTTAGAAGACGTTTCTATTTTTAAAGATTATTTGGTATTGGAAGAGCGTACCAACGGTTTGAATAAAATTCGTGTCAAACGATGGGATGGCGCTGTAGATTATTACTTGCCTTTTGATGAAGAGACTTACGCTGTGGGTGTGTATAGCAATCCTGAATTTGATACCGATATCATCCGTTACGGATATCAATCGTTTACCACGCCGTCTTCTGTGATTGACTTTAACATGAAAGACAAATCGAAAGAAATTAAAAAAGAACAAGAAGTCCTTGGCGGAAAATTTGACAAAAATAATTATAAGAGCGAACGTGTTTGGGCTACGGCAAGAGACGGAAAAAAAGTTGCCATTTCATTGGTCTATAGAAAAGACACAAAACTTGATGAAAGTACGCCTTTGTTATTATATGCTTATGGTTCGTACGGATATACCATTCCCGATAATTTCAGTACCACTCGGCTCAGCCTTCTCGATAGAGGTTTTGTCTATGCCTTGGCACATATAAGAGGAAGCCAGTATTTAGGCAGGCAATGGTATGAAGACGGTAAACTATTTCATAAAAAAAATACGTTTACCGATTTTATCGATTGCGGAAAGTATTTGGTGGAAAAAAAATATACTTCGCCAAAACACCTATATGCTATGGGAGGATCGGCAGGAGGTTTGTTGATGGGAGCTGTGGTAAATATGAATCCCGAATTGTTTAACGGAGTAGTGGCTGCAGTACCTTTTGTAGATGTAATGACTACGATGTTAGACGAGAGTATTCCGTTGACAACTTCTGAGTACGATGAGTGGGGAAATCCGAATCAAAAAGAATATTATGACTATATGTTGTCGTATTCGCCTTATGATAATGTAGAAAAGAAAGGCTATCCAAATATGTTAGTGACAACAGGCTTACACGATTCGCAAGTACAATATTACGAACCGGCAAAATGGGTAGCGAAATTAAGAGAATATAAAACAGATACCAACGTTTTACTACTGCATACCAATATGGAAGCCGGTCATGGCGGTGCCTCCGGAAGGTTTAATGCACTGAAAGAAACAGCCATAGATTATACTTTTTTGTTAGATTTAGAAGGAATTGAAAAGTAATTTAAAAAAAAGTATTAAATTTGCCTGTTATTTTATGGTAATAGATTTTTTAATTTATGAAAAAACATAAAGGGATAACTAATAATATTTTAGATTTAGTAGGCGATACGCCGCTAATCAGATTAAATAAAATTACAGCTCAATTAAACGGTCAGTTTTTAGTAAAATATGAAGCCTTCAACCCTGGGCATTCTATGAAAGACCGTATTGCTATTCATATTGTTGAAGAAGCAGAGCGAAGAGGAATTTTAAAGAAAGGAAATACAGTAATAGAAACAACATCGGGCAATACAGGTTTTAGCATTGCCTTGGTTTGTATTATAAAAGGATATGATTGTATTTTAGCAGTAAATTCAAAAGCCTCAAAAGGTAAAATAAACATGCTAAAGGCCATGGGTGCCAAAGTATATGTTTGTCCTGCCAATGTAAGTGCTGACGACCCTCGTTCTTATTATGAGGTGGCAAAAAAATTACATGCCGAAACTGCTGGGTCTGTATATATCAACCAATACTTTAACAAGTTAAATTCCGAAGCACATTATTTATCAACCGGCCCGGAAATTTGGGAACAAACCGAAGGCAAAGTAACCCATGTGGTAGTAGCCAGCGGAACAGGAGGAACCATATCGGGTGTTGGTAAATTTTTAAAGGAAAAAAATCCCAATATCAAAGTATTAGGAGTAGATGCCTACGGTTCAATTTTGAAAAAATTCCACGAAACTTCAGAATTAGATATCAAAGAAATTTATCCGTACCGTATTGAAGGTTTGGGTAAAAATTTAATACCTTCGGCTACCGATTTTAGTGTAATCGACACCTTCGAAAAAGTTACTGATGAGTCAGCAGCCCACAGGGCACGTGAGTTAGCAGTTACAGAAGGCTTATTTACAGGATATACAAGTGGTGCCGTAGTACAAGCTACAATACAATATGGCCAAAAAGGCTTTTTTGATAAAAATAGTGTAGTAGTTATGATTTTACCCGATCATGGGTCTAGGTATATGGAAAAAATATACAGTGATGACTGGATGCAAGAGCAAGGGTTTTTCGATACCCAAAAATATGCACATGCCGAAGTTGAATTTATTAAATAAGAATAATTTATACAATGTTAAAAGGGGTTTTTAGAAAAAAAGCCCCTTTTTTTATGAACAACTTTTTTGTCAATTGCATTGGTTATAGTATATTTAACTCGGCAATGAGTGTAAAAATATGTTGAAAAAGAGTTGCTTACAGCATTGAAATGCAATAAAAAAGTGATTACTTTGTACCCGTCTAAAATATATGATGATGACAGATTTATTTGATAGAATAATAAAAGATAAAGGCCCTTTGGGCAAATGGGCAAAGCAAGCCGAAGGTTATTATGTATTTCCTAAGTTAGAAGGGCCTATCTCTAATAGGATGGGTTTTAATGGTAAAAAAGTAATTACGTGGAGTATTAATGATTATTTGGGCTTGGCCAACCATCCCGAAGTACTCAAAGCCGATGCTGCAGCTGCGGCTGAACACGGAATGGCCTATCCTATGGGAGCCCGAATGATGTCAGGCCATACCGAATATCACGAACAATTAGAACGCGAATGTGCCGAATTTGTCTGTAAAGAAGCTGCCTATTTGGTAAATTTCGGATATCAGGGAATGGTTTCTGCCATTGATGCATTGGTAACCAAACACGATGTGATAGTGTATGATGTAGACTCACATGCATGTATTATAGATGGTGTTCGTTTACATCACGGTAAGCGCTTTACTTTTATGCACAATGATATGGAAAGCCTTGAAAAAAATCTTGAAAGAGCTACCAAAGTGGCAGAGGTGAACGGCGGCGGAATTTTAGTGATTTCTGAAGGAGTTTTCGGAATGCGCGGAGAACAAGGCAAACTAAAAGAAATAGTAGCCCTTAAACAAAAATATAACTTTCGGTTATTGGTAGACGATGCACACGGATTCGGCACCTTAGGAAAAACCGGAGCAGGAGCCGGGCAAGAACAAGGCGTACAAGATGATATAGATGTGTATTTTGCCACATTTGCCAAATCAATGGCTGGTATCGGAGCTTTTTTTGCGGCTGATAAAGAAATTATCCAATATTTACAATACAATATGCGCTCACAGATGTTTGCCAAATCATTACCGATGGCCATGGTAAAAGGCGCTTTGAAACGGCTCGATATGATACGTACCATGCCCGAATTAAAAGAAAAATTGTGGGAAAATGTAACTGCCCTACAATCAGGGTTGCGTGAAAAAGGCTTTAACATAGGAAATACCAATACTTGCGTAACGCCTATTTTTTTAGAAGGTGATATTCCTGAAGCCATGGCAATGGTACACGATTTACGTGAAAATTATGGCGTTTTCTGTTCTATAGTGGTGTATCCTGTAATTCCGAAAGGAATGATTTTATTGCGATTGATACCAACTGCTACCCATACCTTAGAAGACGTGTCAGAATCTATCGAAGCCTTTTCGGCCATTAGAAACAAACTCGAAAAAGGTATTTATAAGCGTATTGCTGCTGCGATGATGTAGTAAAATGCTCTTGAAGAGAGGCTTGGTCTTATGATGTAATAGGTATATTATTTACGTGGCACTGCTCATACTATTTCTGATTTAAAAATGCTCAAAAAGAAAGTATTATAATAAACAAATGATACAATCTGAAAAGTACCACGAACTTTTGTATTATACGCTATCGCATCCCAACAGATTGTTTTTTATACATCAGTATATAGTCGATGCTCATACCGCTCAAATGGCCCATGCCCGAACGAAACCTATTAGCATAGTATATGCTCTGATTGGATTGTATCTTGCGGTAGAACAAAAATATACGGGGAAACAGGTGCAACAGGCACACATCAAACTCTCGAAAAGTAAAAAAGGACTACCCAAAATAAACCTCCCAAAAAAAAGAGGTGAAATAACAATTACAGACGTCTTGAGAGTACCTCCCGGAAGCAAAAGGGATAAAATGATTAAACAATGGTGTGCCTCTGTGTGGAAAGCGTTTGGCAATAATAGTGAAGCGATTGTAGAATATTGCAATCGTAACGTAATGTAAGAAGCCGATATAACCTAAATTTTCAACCGAGCCCGAGCCGTTACCGATAAATCAGAAAACCGCTTGCTTAAAAATTTATAATAACCAACAATACCAATCATAGCAGCATTATCAGTAGTATATTCAAACTTCGGAATATAAGTGTGCCAATGGTATTCTTTTTCAGCATCGCGCAATGCTTTTCTAATTCCCGAATTTGCAGAAACCCCACCCGCAATAGCAATATGCCGTATACCCGTTTGTTGTGAGGCCGCTTTTAATTTTGCCATTAAAATAGAAACGATGGTATGTTGTATAGAAGCACAAATATCATTTAGGTTTTCTTTGATAAAATCAGTATCCGTTTCTTCAGATTCTTTGACTTTTTTCTGAACAAAATACAGTATCGAAGTTTTTAATCCGCTAAAGCTAAAATCCAATGTATTCTTAGTTTTAGGATGTGGAAATTGAAAAGCCTTAGCATTTCCTAACTGAGCATATTTATCGATATACGGGCCGCCGGGATAAGGCAGTCCCAATATTTTAGCCGATTTATCAAAAGCCTCGCCCACAGCATCGTCTAAAGTTTCACCGATAACTTCCATCGAAAAATAATCGCTTATTTTTACTATTTGCGTATGTCCGCCACTAATCGTCAAACATAAAAACGGAAAAGGGGGCATGGCTTGCCCTTCGTCGATAAAATGTGCCAATATATGTGCTTGCATGTGGTTTACGGCAATCAAAGGAATATCCAAAGCCATGGCCATAGACTTGGCAAAAGAACTGCCTACCAATAGAGAACCTAATAATCCGGGCCCTTCGGTAAAAGCAATGGCATGCAATTGTTTTTTGTCAATACCGGCTCTTGTTAAGGCCTGATGTACAACCGGAACAATGTTTTGTTGATGTGCCCTGGAAGCGAGTTCAGGAACCACACCGCCATACTGCGAATGAATTTCTTGATTGGCTACAACATTAGAGAGTACGTTGTCGTTGTGTAATACAGCAACACTAGTATCATCACAAGAAGATTCAATAGCTAAAATATATGTTGATCTTTTTATGGGCATTTTATTACTTAGGCATAAAAATTGTACCTATAAATTGTGTATTTTTAGGCTTACAAATTTAAAACAATAAAAACTATCAAACGACTAAAAAAAATAATACTGAGAACAGTAGTAATTCTATTGCTTTTATTAGTCTTGTTGATAGCGCTTTTATCCCTTCCGGCAGTACAAACAGGCATTGCAAAAATTGTCACTAGAAAGATTAATAAAAAATACGATACCAATATAGTTGTTAAAAAAGTAGACCTGTCTTATTTAGGAAGTATCAAACTCAAAGAAATAGAAATTAATGACCATCATAATGATTCGCTAATCTATGTTGACAAACTCTCAACCTCAATATTTAATTATCGAAATATTTTAGAAAATAAAATGGAATTTGGCGAAATTGAATTAGACGGCGTCAACTTTTATTTAAAAACCTACCAAGGCGAAACCAATGACAACCTCTCTATTTTTGTAGAAAAATTTGAGAATAAAAAAATCCCCAAAAGTAACGCACCGCCGTTTTTACTAACTTCTTCAAAAATAATCCTAAGTAATACCAATTTTTACCTATACAATAAAAATAGGCGTGAAGAGGCCATTGCGTTTTATAAAGATATCAATGGCGCTGTCGAAAATTTTAAGGTTCAAGGTCCAAATGTCTATGCAGCAATCAAAGAGGTGTCTTTTACAGAAAACCATGGTATTAAAGTAGTTGGTTTCTCAACAGATTTTGCGTATACAACAACCAAAATGACCTTTGCCAACACAACATTAAAAACAGAGAATTCATCGTTGGAAGCCGAAATGGTTTTTGATTATAAGCGCGCCGACCTTAAAGATTTTAACAATAAAGTACAAATAGCGGCAACTTTTAAAAATGCCAATGTATCGCTATTAGATTTAAACAAATTTTATGCAGAACTCGGTAAAAATGACAAAGTAAATTTCACTACTGAGTTTATCGGAACCCTAAATAATTTTACATTAAAAAACCTAAAATTGGTTTCTAATAGAAATTCAATTATCAATGGCACTTTCCATTTTAAGAATGCTGTAAATACCGAAAAGGGTTTTTCATTAAATGCCAATATTTCTAATGTATCATCTAACTATCAGAACCTAAAACAATTATTGCCCAATATTTTAGGAAAAACATTGCCTACAAGTTTTGAAAAATTAGGGAGGTTTACTATTTCAGGAACATCTTTTGTTACCGGTGAATTGATAGATGCCCAATTGACCATTAACAGCCAATTGGGTAAGACCATTTCCGATTTAAGAATGACCAATATTGATGATATTGACAATGCCCGATATGTTGGTAAAATTGAGTTTGTAGATGTAGAATTCGGTAAAATAATAAATGATAGCCTCGTTGGCAAACTGTCATTAATTGCCGATGTAGACGGGCAAGGCTTTACGCTCGAAAAAATCAATACTTCCGTAAAAGGAAACATTTCAAAACACCAATACAAAGGATATACTTATAACGATATCGATATCAACGGAGTCTTTAAAAACCAATTGTTTGACGGAAGTTTAGTGGCTAGGGATAAAAATTTAAAAATGAGTTTTAAAGGCTTGGCAGATTTGTCTTCAACCACCTATAAATTTGATTTTATTGCCGATGTAGCCTATGCCAATTTTAACCGGTTAAACCTTTTTAAAAGAGATTCAAAAGCCATTTTAAAAGGAAAAATAGATATTAAAGTAAAAGGGAATTCATTAGATAACCTTGCCGGAAAAATCAATTTTTCAAATGCTTCGTATACAAACCAAAATGACAATTATTATTTTAAAGACTTTAACGTATCGTCTACATTTCAAGACAGTACACGGGTAATAACTGTAAATTCAACCGATATTATTGAAGGAAAAATTAAAGGTAATTTTAAGTTTAATGAGTTGGGTAAATTGGCCACCAATTCGTTGGGGAGTATTTATACCAATTTCAATCCGGCACCCGTTTCAAAAGGCCAGTTTCTCAATTTTAATTTCAAGATTTATAACAAAATAGTAGAAGTGTTTTTTCCGAAAGTAAAACTAGGTGCCAATACTACCATCAAAGGAAAAATTATTTCCGATAAACAAAAATTTGAGTTGGCCGTCAAATCTCCTAAAGTGGAGGCCTATCAAAATATAGTAGAGAATATCAGATTGCAAATTGATAATAAAAACCCATTGTATAATACCCTTTTGAGTATCGGTAAAGTAAACACCGAGCAATATAATATCGCCAACCTCAACCTCGTCAATAAAACATTAAATGATACCCTGTTTTTTAGGACTGATTTTGTAGGCGGAAAAAATTTAAAAGAAACATTTGATTTGAGTTTTTATCATACTATCAATGAAAATAACATGTCGGTTATCGGCCTTAAAAAGTCGAATATTAAATTCAAAGGAAATAATTGGCACATCAATCCCAATAACAACAAACAAAACAAAGTAGTTTTTGACAAAACATTCCACACCTTTGCATTTGATAAAGTCCAAGTTTTTTCAGGAGAACAAGCTATTGACTTTGCCGGAATAATAAGCGGTAAAAAAAATAAAGATATTACCTTTAATCTAAAGAATGTAAAACTCCAAGGAATTACGCCGTTGATAGAAAATTTCAGCCTCAAAGGATTGGTAAACGGACATATTAATTACAAGCAAAGTGACGGAGAAGTATTTCCTACCGCAAGTTTAACCATTAATGATTTGTATACCAATGACTTTAAACAAGGCGATTTGTCAATTTCAGCAAAAGGATATAACTCTATAGATCAGTATGTTATTGAAGCGAAATTGCAGAATGAAAACAATATCAGCATTTTAATAAATGGCGAGGTAGACCTATCGACCAAAAAACCAACCCTACTGGCCAATTATACCTTTGAAAAATTTGATATTGAGTTATTAAATCCGTTAGGAAAAGATGTAATTAATGATATTAGGGGAAAGATATCCGGCAACGGTATCATTTCAGGATTGATTGAAAACCCTAATATTAACGGATACCTATACCTCGAAGATACCGGTTTTTCTATTCCTTACTTAAATGTGAATTACGATTTGATAGGCAGAAATAAAGTAGAACTGTATAACCAAACCTTTAAATTTTTACCCGCTACCTTGGTCGATACGGAACAAGATACCGAAGGCACCTTATCAGGTACCATAACCCATCATAAATTTGAAAAATGGTTTTTAAATTTAAAATTAGAAACAGACAATTTGTTGGTGTTAAACACTGAAGAGCAAGAAGATATGGAGTATTACGGCACCGCATTTATGGAAGGCACCGCACTTATAAAAGGCCGTACCGATGAATTGACCATCGATGTAACCGGCACCACCAAAGCAGGTACAGAATTTATCATTCCGCTCAATGATGTTTCTACCATAGGCGATTCTAAACTCATTAACTTCATTACCAACACACAAAGGGGCATTGCCAGTAATTTTCCGGAAGATATTATTTTTGATGTGGTAAAAGGGCTAACCTTGAATTTTGACCTTACCGTAACCGACGATGCCATCGTAGAAATAGTAGTCGATAAAAATACCGGAAGTATCTTGAGGGGTAGCGGTAACGGATATATGGATATTGCCATCAATACAACCGGTAAATTTGAAATTTACGGCTCGTATGTAGTCAGTGAAGGCATTTATAAATTTAGAAATATCATCAACAAAGACTTTATAGTACAACCGGGTGGTACCGTAGTTTGGGCCGGTAACCCGTTTGATGCCTTTTTAAATATTACGGCTATCTATAAAACAAAAGCCAATCCCTCTGTATTATTAGAAAATATTAGGGGTAATAAAAGAAAAATTAATGTAGACCTAATTGCAAAAATTACCGGGCAATTATTAAATGCCGATATAGATTTTGATGTACAATTACCCAATCAAAGCTCGGTAGTCAATTCAGAATTACAATTCAAATTAAATGATGAAGATACGAAGATGACACAGTTTTTCGCACTGTTAACCACAGGTTCATTCATCAATTTAGATGAAGGGGCATTGGGTATCAGCAGAAATGCTGCCATCAATAGCACCATCTCAGAAAAAATAGCCAACGTACTTTCGGGCATTATCAAGAGTAAAGGCGATAAATTTGAACTTGGGCTAACCTATGATATTGCTAGTAAAGACGATGTAAATACCTATAGGTTAAATGACCAGTTAGGTATTTCGGTTTCAACAACAATCGGCGAACGCTTGATAGTAAACGGCAAAGTAGGTGTTCCCGTAGGGTCAAATACCAGTTCTAATATTATAGGAGAGGTAGAAGTAGAACTTCCGTTAAATAAAGATGGTAGTTTAAGAGCCAAAGCATACAGCCGGCAAAATGACATTGAGTATGACGTAACCGATGCAGAAGGCTCTACCCAAGGCATTGGGCTTTCGTGGAGCGTAGATTTTGACAATCTGAAAGAATTGAAAAAAAGGATATTCAAAAAGAAGAAAAAAGATTCAATACACAAAACAAAAAAAGATAGCCTGCGCCAACAAAAAAAACTGGTGAATTTTATTTCCCAAAAAACCGATTCTATAAAAAAATGATAAATTCTTTGTTATTAGAATTGAATTAGTACGACTATTTTAACTACCTAACAATTACTATACTACATTATTTTTTAACAGTAAGAAAGTTTTAAGAAGGAATTCCTGATAGCATAATTAGGATTCAAATGAGTATAAAATTTCAATAGAAAAACAAGCCCTAATGTTACGATAACGATTTCGTTTAATTTTAATTTTTATCATAAAAAAGAAAATAATTATAACTAATTTTGAGTGACCATTTTTAAGAGATGAAGAAATTTATAAATAAAATAGCGGTATTGACCTCGGGAGGGGATGCACCCGGTATGAATGCGGCTTTACGTGCCGTTATTAGAGCGGCAGCATTTTATAAAATAGAGTGCGCCGGCGTATATAGAGGATACCAAGGGTTGATAGAAGGTGATTTTGTTAAAATGGATGCCAGAAGTGTCCACCATATAATTCAAAAAGGCGGTACCATTTTAAAATCTGCCCGGTCTGACGAATTTAGGACCATAGAAGGAAGAAAAAAAGCATACAACCAAATAGTCGATAATGAAATCGATGCACTAGTTATTATTGGTGGTGACGGCACCTTTACAGGAGGCATGATTTTTCAAAAAGAATTTGATTTTCCGGTAGTAGGCATACCCGGAACCATTGACAATGATATCTATGGTACCGACTTTACCATTGGCTATGATACCGCTTTGAATACCGCCGTAGAAGTAATCGATAAAATAAGAGATACCGCAAGCTCACACAACCGCCTGTTTTTTGTAGAAGTAATGGGAAGAGATGCCGGCTTTATCGCCTTGAATTCAGGCTTAGGCGCAGGTGCCGAAGAAATATTAATTCCCGAAGAAAATTTAGGGCTTGACAGGCTGTTAAATTCATTAGAGCAAAGCCGCCGCTCAGGAAAAACCTCGAGTATCGTGGTAGTTGCCGAAGGCGAAAAATCAGGTAAAAATGTATACGAATTAGCCTCTTATGTTGAAGAAAACCTCCCTCAGTATGAAGTAAGAGTTTCGGTTTTGGGGCACATGCAGCGCGGTGGCGCACCGAGTTGTTTTGACAGGGTTTTGGCCAGTAGAATGGGCGTAAAAGCCGTAGAATTATTGCTAGACGGACAATCAGACCTCATGGTAGGTATCAACAATAACAAAATGGTTACCGTTGAACTAGAGAAAGCAATCAAAGAACACCATTCAATTAATAAAGAAATATTAAGGATTTCAGAAATATTGACAACATAAAATTAAAATAATAAAATATGATTAAAATTGGTATTAACGGATTCGGAAGAATAGGAAGATTGGCATTTAGAATTGCTTCACAAAGAGAAAATGTACAAGTGGTAGGCATTAATGATCTGTTAGATGTTGATTATCTAGCGTACATGCTAAAATTTGATTCGGTTCATGGTAGGTTTGACGGCGATGTACAAGTAAAAGACGGTAAATTGGTTGTCAATGGCAATGAAGTGAGAATCTCTGCCGAGAGAAATCCCGAAGAATTAAAATGGGATGAAATAGGCGTAGAATATGTCATTGAAGCAACAGGAATTTTTAAAACCAAAGAATTGGCCGCAAAGCACGTGAAAGCAGGCGCTAAAAAAGTTATTATCTCAGCACCGTCTCCCGATGCCCCAATGTTTGTTATGGGGGTTAATCACAAAGAACTAAAAGCTGATGAAACCATATTTTCAAATGCTTCTTGTACTACCAATTGCTTAGCACCATTGGCAAAAGTATTACACGATAACTTTGAAATAACAGATGGTTTGATGACAACTATCCACGCTACAACAGCTACCCAAAAAACGGTAGACGGCCCATCCATGAAAGACTGGAGAGGTGGTAGGGCAGCCATCCATAACATCATTCCCTCTTCAACAGGAGCCGCAAAAGCAGTGGGTAAAGTAATACCGTCGTTAAACGGAAAGCTCACAGGAATGTCATTTAGAGTGCCAACCATGGATGTGTCAGTAGTCGATTTAACAGTACGTATTAAAAAAAGTGCTACTTACGAAGAAATTTGTAAAGCGATGAAAGAAGCCTCAGAAGGCGAATTAAAAGGAATATTAGGTTATACAGAAGAATTGGTAGTATCACAAGATTTTGTGGGAGAAACCAGAACATCAGTATTTGATGCCAAAGCCGGTATTGCCCTAACAGATAATTTTATCAAAGTAGTTTCTTGGTATGACAATGAATACGGATATGCAACCAAAATAGTCGATTTATTAGAATATTCAGCTTCTTTATAATAATAAATAACAAAAAACTTTAGTATAACGAAACAGGTTGCTTTTTAAAAAAGTAATTAAGTAACTAGGTTTTAAAAGTATAAAGTGTAAAATCTTCAGCTCATTTTTTGTAATGTGCTGTAAAAAAATAATGTGAAAAAGAGGCTGTCTTTAAAAGTAGTTTAGATAGGCTCTTTTTTTGTGAAAGGTGTTTTTAGCAAAGCGCAACTAAGTAAGAAATTAATTTCAGAATTAATACTATGGCAACAACAAAAAAAACAAAAGGAATTATTGCAATACTCACCGGTGGTGGCGATGTGCCGGGGCTCAATCCCGCCATTCGTGCAATTACCATCAGGGCGAATAGAGAAGGGTTTAAAGTAATCGGCCTTCGCCGTGGTTGGGCGGGTATCTCAGAATTGATAAGGGATAAAAAAGCCGATAACGGTAATAATTTTATTGTTTTAACAAACAATATTGTTAATAAAGCTGGCCGTACCGGCGGTACGTTTTTGCACTCGTCGAGAACACGGCCGAGCCACATGCCAAAAGAAAGTGTGCCTGAACATTTAAAAGACACCTATAATGAAGAGTTCAATGATTTGACCTCCGAAATTTTAAAAAATTTAGAATGGCTAGGTGTAGATTATTTGATTCCTATTGGAGGCGATGATACATTAAGTTATGGAGTTAGGCTGTATAAAGAAGGCGTAAAAGTAGTGGCCATACCTAAAACAATGGATAATGACGTACCCGGTACCGATTACTGTATCGGATTCAGCACCTGTGTGACACGAACCATATCAATGACCAATAACCTGAGAACATCAGCAGGTTCACACGAAAGGATTTTGGTTATGGAAGTCTTTGGCAGGTATGCCGGATTCACAGCAATGTTGCCTACCATGGCAGGAGCCGCCAATAGATGCGTGATTCCCGAGCATAAATTTAATATAGAACATCTTACAGAACTCTTAGTCCAAGACCGCGATAACAACCCCAGTAAATATTCGGTAGTACTCGTTTCAGAAGGTGCCATGTTTAAAGGAGGCGAAATGGTATTCCAAAATGCAGAAAAAGATATGTTCGGTCACGCCAAATTAGGAGGCATTGGCGATTTGATTTCTTCAGAAATCAAAACCCATTCGGCAAAATTTAACAACGGAAAAACAATCAATGTCATCAATCAAAAACTCGGCTATTTAGTAAGGGGAGGCAATCCTGATGCGGTAGATTCTATTGTGCCGATGGCCTATGGCAATTTAGCACTCGATTTAATTCTCGGAGGTTTTCACGGCCGGTTGGTAGTACTAAAAAATGGTAGGTATGACGACGTTCCGTTAGAAGTAGTTACCAGTACCAAAAAAATTGTCAACATTGAAAAATATTATAATATCAAACGCTTACGACCTCATTATCACAGGTTTGAAATGAAACCGTTGTTCTTAATGGCTGCCGACAGTTAAAAATGATAAAAACCTTTTAAAGACACTTCCAAAAGAACAACGTTGAATCCATCTACTACTCCTTCCCTTTAAAAGGGAAGGTAGGTGGTTTTTGACGTAGTCAAAAATCAGAAGGGTTCTCACTGTAAAAGGCATCAGCTTAACATAAAAATGCCAACCATTAGATGGAGACTCATACGATTGCCAATAAATTAAGAATTTGTTAGAAAAAATGGTGTATCAGTCTCGAAGCGTCTAATTGATAATTCGGGTTTCAGAAAATAAAGTGTCGGGTACTGTCAAAATTTACCATTGGCAAAAGCCCATATTCGCAACCTGAGATAACGCCGAAAGAATATCAAATGTTGTACCTTTGGGCAGAATGAACAAGGTAAAACTCATAGAATGTCCTAGAGATGCCATGCAAGGTATCAAACAATTTATTCCTACCGAAGTAAAAGCAGCCTATATCAATAAACTATTGCAAGTAGGTTTTGACACCATAGACGTTGGAAGTTTCGTATCGCCCAAAGCCATTCCGCAAATGCGCGATACCGCTGCCGTACTTTCAAAATTAAATCTGGAAGCCTCTCAGAGTAAACTATTAGCCATCGTAGCGAATGTTAGAGGTGCCAATGATGCCTCGCAATTTGAAGAAATTGATTATTTAGGCTATCCCTTTTCAATTTCAGAAAATTTCCAAATGCGTAATACCGGTAAAACCATCGTACAATCTATTGCTATTTTAGATGAAATATTGAGTATTGCCGCCACTGCCAACAAAGAAGTAGTAGCCTATTTGTCAATGGGTTTTGGCAATCCGTATGGAGACCCTTGGAGTGTTGATATCGTGGCTGATTGGACGGAAAAATTAGCAACTATGGGTGTAAAGATACTATCGCTTTCAGATACAATCGGAAGTTCAACCCCGCAGGTGATAGCCTATTTATTTACCCATTTGATTCCGAAATATTCCAAGATAGAATTCGGGGCACATTTACATACTACCCCAACCGCTTGGCGCGAAAAAGTTGAAGCCGCTTTCAAAGCCGGATGTACCCGTTTTGACGGTGCCATCAAAGGGTATGGCGGATGCCCGATGGCAAAAGATGAGCTCACCGGAAATATGCCTACCGAAAAATTAGTAAAATATTTTAATGAACAAAAGATTCATTTACAGCTCAATCAAGATAATTTTAAGGTGGCTTATGCGCAAGCTGCTAATGTATTTCTGTAAATAAAACAAACCGTAATAAAATTCTTTTGTGCCCAATATCACATTATTATTCGCTAATAATCCGTAATTTTATACGTCTTAAAAATCAACCGCAATGCGAATTATAAAATACTTATTAATTGGAGTAATCGCCTCCGTTTTCATCTCCTGTACAGCCACGCAGCAAACCGTTAAAACTGCTACTGTTCAAGATGACGGCAAGATAGACATCACTTTTTTACAGTTAAACGACGTGTATGAAATAGCACCGCTCGAAGGCGGAAAAGTAGGCGGAATGGCACACGTAGAATATGTGCACCAAGAGTTGTTAAAAGAAAATAAAAATACCTATATGTTTATGGCGGGCGATTTTCTAAACCCATCATTATTAGGTACCGTAAAATATAACGGCGAGCGTATACGAGGCCGGCAAATGGTAGAAATAATGAATGCCATGAATTTTGACCTTGTAACCTTTGGCAATCATGAATTTGATTTGAAAATGAAAGATTTGCAAAAGCGTTTAAACGAATCGAATTTTAATTGGACATCGGCCAATGCACGCCAAAAAATATGCAAAAAAGCTACCTATCCTTTTTATAAAGAACGAAACGGAATCAAAGAATTTATTCCTGACACCTATATTTTAGAAGCCAAAGATGCCGACGGCACAACGGTAAAAATTGGTTTTTTTAGCGTGGTAATCCCGTCAAATCCGCAAAATTTTGTAGTGTATAAAGATATATTTACCGAAGCCACAAGAGCTTATATTGCATTGAAAGACAAGGTTGATATCATTATCGGCCTAACCCATGTAGCCGTAGAGCAAGACAAAAAAATAGCCCAAATGTTAGGCGATGTCCCTTTAATTATGGGTGGGCATGAACATACCAATATGTTGGTAACCGTTGGCAATACTAAAATAGCCAAGGCCGATGCCAATGCCAAAACCGTGTATATCCATAGATTACATTATGATAAGTCCACAAAAACCTTACAGCTCACTTCAGAACTAAAATCCATTTCCGACAAAACTAACAGTGATGCAAAAGTGGCTGCAATTGTCTCAAAATGGAACAGAGTTTTAAACAATCAAATCAAACAAATTATTGACGACCCCAATGGTATTATTTATACTACCGATGTTCCTCTTGACGGAAGGGATATCCCTATCAGGAGTAAACAGACTAATTTAGGAAAACTCGTTGCCAAAGCCATGGCTTTTGGTTTTCAAAATAAAGTAGATTGTGCGCTGGTCAATGGAGGCTCCATCCGGTTAGACGACCAATTAGAAGGCGATATAAACAGTATCGATATCTTTAGGGTACTGCCTTTTGGCGGAAGTATTGTAAAAGTACAATTAAAAGGAAGCCTCTTAAAAGAGGTACTTGACTACGGCGA
>Ga0256841_1000807_pt1 | contig 29888 bp, 24 predicted proteins | sample 356308metaG_FD_185971 | JGI IMG/M metagenome (GOLD analysis project Ga0256841, IMG submission 185971) | Hydrothermal vent microbial communities from Mid Atlantic Ridge, Atlantic Ocean - 356-308 | ecosystem: Environmental > Aquatic > Marine > Hydrothermal vents | place: Atlantic Ocean: Mid... | reverse complement strand
CGGGATCTTTTCACCCAGCTTGCCCGAACGCCCTGCAAGTCGATGAATAACATCGACTTTTGTCCGTTCGAACAATCCGGGCAAAAATCTCTCCGGGAAAATTCCGGATTCCGGTGCAACATGCGGGCTAGACGGATGCTCATGAGAATCTGCTGCAAAATCTGTTTTTCTGTCGCCTCGTGTGAGGTACAGGAAGATCGGATGTTGCCGATTTCGTGTTTGAATCGTTCCAACGAAGGTGTTTTTTGAGGTTTCCTGGCAATAGCCAGCCATGTCAGTATCCGGTAGAGTCCATAGAAGCCTCTGAATTCATCGGATTGTATTGCCCATGCATTGCATGATTCATTTCTGTGTGCTGCATCTGCGCTGAACTTGTGGATCAAGGGTTGAAAACAAAAAGCCAGAAACTCTGTTTGTTCGTGATCTCCTTTCAGCCATTCGATGACGTCATGCCATGGATAAGAAACAATGGGAAAAAATAAAGCATATTTTCAACGCGGCAAAGGATGTTTCTCCCCTTGAACGGGAAGATTGTGTCCGGCGTTTGGCCGGAAACGACTATGCCTTGATTGATGAGGTGTTGAGCCTGCTGCGGGCGAGTGAATCAGCCACCGGGTTTGTCGATATTCCTCCGGCTCCACTGTTTGTGGGAACAGGCAATAGCCTGGAAGGTCACACTGTGGGCAATTATCTCATACACCATTGCCTGGGACACGGGGGCATGGGGGTGGTGTATCTCGCCAGTCGTGATGATGGAATTCATGAACAGAAAGTAGCATTGAAGATCCTTCCTGATCATTATGAACCGGATCTGTGTCTTCGTTTTCACCAGGAAAGGCGCATTCTCGCTCAACTGGAACATCCGGGGATTGCCCGTCTGCTTGACGGAGGAAATCTGCCCGATGGGCATCCGTTCTATGTAATGGACTACGTGCAAGGCATGCCAATCGACAAATATTGCGAATGCAACGAGCTGAGTGTCTGCCAGATTCTGGGCTTGTTCATAAACGTTTGCCGCGCCGTACATTATGCCCATCAGAATCTGATTGTTCATCGGGATATCAAGCCTGGAAACATCCTGGTGACGGATAAGGGAGAAATAAAACTTCTTGATTTTGGTATAGCCAAGCTCCTGAATGCAAACAACCCTGCCCAGTCATCTGACATGACAGTGATGCGGCAATCCATGGTTACTCCATCCTATGGCAGTCCGGAACAAGTGATGGGGAAGCCGGTTGGCACTTCGTCAGACGTGTATTCACTGGGTGTACTGCTGTACAAGTTGCTGACCGGAAACCTTCCGTATCAACTGGATGATGACGCGCCTCATACTCTTACCCATGCCATCTGCAGTCAGGAGCCCAGACGTCTGTCAGAAGTCAGTGAAGACCGTGAAAAACAGTTGCAAGGTGATCTGGACAACATTTGTCTGATGGCTTTGCGCAAGGAGCCTTCACGACGCTATGCCAGTGCTGAAGCTTTTGCGGAAGATATCGATAGTTTCCTGAATGGCTATCCGGTTACGGCAACCCCGGACAGCCTGGGTTACCGGTTCGGGAAGTTTGCGCGCAGAAACATGGGCGCCGTACTGGCTGCCGGAGTGCTTGTGCTCCTGGTAATAGGTTTCAGCGCATATATTTACACCCAGAACAACGAGATTCGGGACCAGGCCGCATTGGCCGCATTGGAGCGTGATGCGGCGCTCAAGGCAAAAAACCTGGCAGAGATCGAGAAAGCCACGGCGGAGGCTGCAGTAACCTTCATGCAGGAGATGTTTACTTCTATAGATCCCGGAAAAACCAAAGGCAGGGAAATCCCGGTCAGGGAGATACTCGGCATTGCCAGTGAAAAGCTCAGGCAGCACGAGGTGCTCGAAGATCAGCCCCGGGTAAAAGCCACATTGCATCACACTCTTGGACTTACCTATATGCAGTTGGGTGATTATCCTCTTGCTGAAATACACCAGAAGAGTGCTCTGAAACTGAGAAGAGAGGTGCTGGGAAATGAAGATCCAGAAACGCTCAGGGCAATGAACCTGCTTGGCATTCTCTATTTCAGGCAAGGCAGGCTGGAGGAAACAGAACGGCTTTGGACCGAAGCGTTGCATATGCGACAGAAAGTACTGGGTCCAGAGGCTCATCGTACACTCAGTTCGATGAGCAACCTGGCCATTCTGTTCATTCGCATGGACAAGCCTGCTGCCGCAGAAAGCATGCTAAAACATACGTTGGAGGTAGAACGCAGGGTTTTGGGGAGCTCGCATATCGATACGCTGACCACGCAGAACAATCTGGCTGGATTCCTGAATGAAAAAGGTCGCTATCGTGAATCCGAAAAGTTACATCGCGCTACCCTCAGAGCGCGTATTGAGAGCCTGGGTGAAAATCACCCGGATACGTTGCAAAGCAGGTACAACATCGGTTTGGTATTGATGGATCAGGAAAAGTACGAGCTGGCAGTGGGCCAGTTCACACAGTCCCTGTCGGGCAGGGAAAAGGTGATTGGCGAAACGCATCCGAAGACCATACATACAATGCTGATGCTGGCCCGGGCTTTGGCTCTGTCTGGTTCATATGTTGAGGCTCGTCCCCTTTTTGAGAAAAGTCTGGAAATGATTTCCGGGCGACAGTTGGCGAATGATGAAGATCTGGTGCGGGCGAAATTGTATTTCGCCTTGATGCTGATCGAGTATTACCCGGATGAAAGCGCCAGGGCTGCGCTGCTGATAGAGGATGCGTGGCAGCGCAGTCATGTGGCGGGGAAGCTTCATTCTCTGGCTGTAGAAACATCTTTGGGAATGGCGCAGCTGGCATTGACGCGGGGCGAACCATCCCAGGCGCTGAAGCTGATTGTCGAGGCAGAAGTCGGCTCCTTGCAGCGCCATGGCCTGAAATATTCTGATACGCTGGCTGCCCGCCAGATGCGGGTTGAGACATTGTTACGGATGGGGCGAAAAAAACAGGCATTCCCTCTGGCGCAAGAGTGGCTGACTGCTTGCACTGGCTTCTTTGGTGAAGATCACCCCAGAACCATACATGCCCGGCAGGTGCTTGATGCCTTTTGACTCTTCCTCGAACCCGGAAATTACACAGATGCTCCATTGCTTGAGAAGCGATGGAGGGCGTACCGAAGAGAATCTGTATGCCGCGGTTTACAATGAGCTCAGGCGAATTGCCCGCAATCTGAAAAAAACAGAACGTAAGGAGCATACCTTGTGTACTTGTTCCCTGGTGCATGAAGCCTATGTGCGTTTGTCTGCCCAACAGCAGACCCAATGGAAAAACCGCAGCCATTTCTTTGCCGTGGCTTCCATGACCATGCGTCGGGTTCTCATCAATTATGCGCGAGACAGGATGGCGCTCAAAAGAGGTGGTAACGTGATTCCGGAGTCATTGGATGAATCCAGCTGTATTGCCCCGGGACTGGATCTGGAGCAGCTTCTCGAACTGGATCAGTTGTTGACTGAACTGGCGGCATTCGATCCGATGATGGTTCGAATTATTGAGTGTCGTTACTTTACCGGCCTGACCATAGAGGAAACCGCAGAGGCTCTGTCCGTCAGCTCCAGTACCGTAAAGCGCCAGTGGCAATTGGGGCGGGCTTGGATAAAACGAAGAACAGAGGGATGAGCTGCGATTGCAGACAGGGGCTGCCGTGTTGTTGCAAGGCTGTAGTAAGGAGAAAACCCGGAATGCAGCCCGTCCCTGGGCTGTGCAATGTATCAAGGGCATCTCGAAAAATCGAGATCCCCTCAAGTCTTACAGGTTGAAGGTTCTTACCAGGAACACCGCCATTTCCGCACGGGTCACCTGGGCATCCGGGCAATAGTTGCTGCTGTCGCAACCACTGGTAACTCCTTCGCTGGCCAGTTGTTCAATCCAGCCAGATGCCCAATGGCTGACGGGAATATCGTCGAAATTCGTTCCCGTGGCTGGTGGTGGCGTATAGTTGGCGCCATGCTCGGCCCGAAGCAGGAACACTGCCATTTCGGCGCGAGTTACGTCGTTGTCAGGACAATATTTTCCTCCTCCGCATCCTGATGTGATGCCGTCGGAAGCAAGTTGTTCAATCCATGCGGCAGCCCATTGCGTTACAGGTACATCGGTGAATATCGTGCCCGTGGCGGCAGGTGGTGTATAGAATTCACCATTCATGCTTCTTTCCAGAAATACTGCCATTTCCCCGCGGTTGACATTGTCTGCGGGACAGTAGTTTCCCGCACCACAACCCTGGGTGATTCCCGCAGCGCCCAGAGCTTGAATCCAGTCATATGCCCAGTAATCTACACCGACATCGGAAAACAGGTCGGAACAGACAATGTTCACGCTGGTAATATCGGCGCCGTTTATGTTGCCATTGCCATTGTTGACGTTGCAGATCTTTTTTGGTGAAAGTGGCTGAGTCAGGACAGTCACCTCATAACTGCTGCCATCGATCATCTCGGTATCGAAAACAAAACTGCCATCGGTGCTGACAATCAGATCGTCACCCAGATTGTTCTGCACCACCACTGAGGTTCCAGGCGCCAGCCCGGTTACTGTCCCTCCGACCATATAGCTGCTGTAAGGATAATAGATTCCCATTGACTGCCGGGGCGTATAGAGAACATCAAACCCTCCCCAGATGATCATTTCCTTTCCTGTCCATACTGCGGAATGCCCGCTGCGAGGAACGGGAGCGGCGACCTGGGAAACGGGAGTCCAGGTGTTGGTTATCGGGTTGTAACGTCCCCCCGTGTTGACAAGATCGCCAAGGGTATCGCTTTTTTCTCCACCCCATATGATCATTTCCTTCTGGTCTGGCGCCCATACTGCCGTATGCAGGGCGCGTCTTGCCGGGGCATTGGTGATGGCGGTGGCATACCAGGTATCGGTCGCGGTATTGTATCTTCCGCCGGTGCGCAGGAACTGCATGCCTGATCCGTTCTGGTACTTTCCTCCCCAGACGATCATCCCCTGTTCCGTAGCTATGGCGGAATGGTAGGCTCGCGGAGAAGGGGCAGAGATGGTGGAAATCGGCGTCCAGTCGTTGGTTGTCGGGTCGTATTTGGCGCCCGTCTGCAGATAGACAAAATCGGAGTCGTAATAATAACCGCCCCAGATCAGCATGGCCGAGCCACTCCATACGGCGGTGTGCCCAATACGTGCTGCCAAAGACCCGCTTGGCAGGATGGCCCAGCTATCGGCTGCCGGGTCATATCGTCCACCGCTCCCGAGATAAATACTGCCATTCCATCCGCCCCAAACAATCATTTCGTTGCCACTCCACACCGCGGTGTGCATGTTACGCACCGAAGGGGCTCCCGCTATGGAGACAGCCTGCCAGCTGTCGGTTATCGGATTGTAGCGTCCCCCATCTTGCATGTAGACAGTGTTTCCATCCCAACCGTCACCTCCCCAGATCAGCATTTCAGTGCCTGTCCATACCGCCGTATGTGCTTGTCGTGCTGCCGGCGCATCGACCTGGGATACGGGTGTCCATAGATCGGTGATGGGATCATATCGTCCCCCGCTATCCAGCTGGCTCCATTCCCTGCCGCCCCAGATGATCATTTCGTTGCCGGTCCAGATCGCACTGTGCCCTGACCGTTTGCGTGGACTCCATTGGGAGGCAGTGGCCTGCCAGCTGTCGGCTGCAGGATCATATCGGCCACCGCTATGGGAAGTGGCATCTTCCGCTTTGTCCCAACCGCCCCATGCGATCATTTCCGTTCCCGTCCAGATTGCCGTATGGCCGGTGCGGGCAGAAGGTGCATTTGTGGTGTTGATGGCGGTCCATTGGCCGTTTACAGGATTGTAGCTGGCGCCGCTATTGTTGACTCCGTCGGCGCCAACTCCTCCCCAGATAATCATCCTGTTGCCCGTCCAGATTGCTGTGTGTCCTGTGCGGGGCAGGGGGGAGGTTGCAAGGTTGATATTGGTCCAGCTGTCCGTGGATGGGGTATAGACTCCGCCCTTGTTCGTGGTTGAAGTACCGTCGCCGCCCCCCCAGACTATCATCTGGCTGCCCGTCCATACGGCGGTATGCCCCTGCAGTGATACCGGGGCGCCGGTTATTGTGGTCCAGGTATTTGCTGCCGGATCATACATGGCGCCATCGTTCAGTGTGCTCGCGGAGATGTCCTGGCCACCAAAAACGATCATCCGGTTATCAGTCCATACTGCACTGTGATGAAAACGTGAACTGGGCACGCCGGTGCTGCTGATGCCAGACCAGGTATCGGTGGATGGATCGTAACGGCCTCCTATATCGGTCACGTCTCCAGATATTTCCCTGCCGCCCCATACGATCATGATATTGCCCGTCCATACGGCAGTATGGTCGGTAAGCGCTTCGGCAGCGGGTGCCATAGGCGTCCAGCTATCGGTCATGGGATTGTATCGGCTGCCATTCGACAGCGCTTTCAACGGAGCCGGTGCTGTGTCTAGTTGTGGGGCGGCGATATAGGGAGTCGCATCGATCCCTCCCCACACGATCATTTCCGACCCTGTCCATATTGCCGTGTGCTTGGAACGGGGTGATGGCGCCCCGGACAGGGATGTGGCTGTCCAGATGTCGGTAACCGGATCGTATCGTCCTCCCGTGTTCAGATAGGCGCCGTTCCAGCCACCCCATACGATCATTTCCGTGCCAGTCCATACGGCAGAATGCTGATAACGTTCCGCAGGCAAGTCAGGAATTTTCCAGGTATCTGCTGATATGCTGCCTTGTGGATCCCAGGAGCTGACAGGATTTACCGAGGATTTTCTGATCTCAGGCAAGGTGATCTGGGTGAAGGAATGCGGGTTTTTCGGTACGGTCCAGTGTACCGCCTCGGATTGCCACCACGTTTCAAAGCCCTGTTTTTTCCATTCATGACGTACCAGTCTTATTCGGTCGGATTGCTGTAACAGTACCTTTTCATGCACAAATGCTGTGGGTGTTTCTTGCAGGTTGGTGTTGCTCTTGATCCTTGCCAGACGTCGGCTTTCTTTTTCGAAGCTGTCCTTGTCCAGTGACAGGGTGACATATTCAGATGAGTTAGTCGTGGCTGAAGTCGAACTGTTCTCTGTCAACCGCAATTCCACAATCTGACCTCGGGGACGCGTGACGTTAGCTGATGCCCGCAGAGCATTTTCTGCGCGGATACGGATATTGTCATGTGCAAAATGATCCCACTCATACTGATTTCGAAGCAATCTCCGCACCAGAAGCGGGCGTATCAGACATTCGCTGATTTTCTGTGGGTCATTCTCCAGAGCATCGAACAGTTCCTGCAGCCGCCCGGGCATTCTGCTGTTTGCCGCTATCCGATTGAGTTCGGTCTGCAGCATCCTGCTGCTGATGGTTATAGCGTACAGCCCTTCCAGGGCGGCTTCCTGGCGAAGGTTGTTTTGGATCTGTGTCCGAATATAAGCATCAGTGATGATTTCTTCTCGGGAAGGTCTTGATTTGATGTTTTCCTTTGGCCAGATGTTGTGCGACCAGTGAATGTCGGAAATACGGGATTGGCAGCCAATACGCTGTTCCAGGGAAAAGGCACCCGCCGCTTGTGTCCTGGCCGACACGGATATGGGGCTGAAAATGGCACCAAGCAGGAAAAGCCATGCTATCAAGTGCCGTTGCCATTTGGTCAGAGAGGGGGTTCTTGAACGATATGTAGCAGGGATAAACATGTTTTCCTCCTGGTTGAGCCCGACATGGGTGGCTTTATGGGCTTTTTGTTACTTATTCAGGTAACGCACCAGGTACAGGAAAAATGGGTCAAGAAACAAGGCAGAGGGCGGATATTGCTCCTGCCGGAGACAGAGCCCCCGGATTGCACCGAGTTAATAGCCCAAAGGTTTTTATCCTAAGGAACCTCTGATTTAACAGGATGTTGAAAAAGTCCTTCCCTGGACTTTTTCAACCCCGGAACCGGAAAATGCGATTTCCCGGTTCCTTCATTTTCAATGGCTTACAGCCACTGAAAATGGCGGTATATCCCTATACCGCTCACAGGCTGTCGAAAAACTGTGTTTTTCAACGGCCTGTTAATCGTGAACTCGCATCTTGTATCCAAAATGCCTCGCTACGGCGTTGCAAATCTTCGCAATAGCGGGCTATTACGTGCGATTTGCGCCTTGTATCGGAACATTTTGAATCACAATCTACTTCGCTCAGATTTAATCAGAGGTTCCTTAATATCAGGAACACGGCTATCTAATCGCGTTGAACCTGCTATATGGTCTGTTTGGTGTTGTTCTCCGCAGTGCAGAAGGGATAGTCCGTGTAGCCCTTCTCTTCGCCTCCAAAAAACGAGGATGGGTCTGCTTCGTTCAGGGGAAGGTTTTCCTGGTAACGCCGCACCAGATCCGGGTTGGCGATAAAGGGGATTCCGAAGGCGATCAGATCCGCCGCCTGGTTTCGTATGGCTGCTTGCGCCCGCTGCAGGTTGTAGCCGTTGTTTGCCATATAGGTTCCAGCAAAATCCGCACGGAATATGCTGTAGTCCAATGTCCGCTTGTTGCTGATCATGTCTCCTTCCAGCAGGTGCAAATAGGCCAGCCCGCGTGGTTTCAGCTGTTGGACGAAGTAGGCGAAGTGTTCTTGCGGTCTGGAATCGGACATGGAATTCAAACGGTTCTCAGGAGAAAGACGCACCCCTACGCGTTGTTCAGGCCAATGGCCGCAAACGGCGTCCAGCACTTCATTCAGCAGGCGCATGCGTTTCTTGGCGGTGCCGCCATAGGCGTCGGTTCGATGATTGGTGGCATCGCGCAGAAACTGGTCGATGAGAAAACCATTGGCAGCAAGAATCTCCACACCATCAAAGCCGGCGCTTTTGGCCATTTTGGCGCTGTGTTCAAACTGGCTTGTGATCCGAGCGATCTCCCCGACTTCCAGGGCTCGTGGTGTCAGGAAATTTCGCGCTCCCGCGTAGGTCAATGCCTGTCCTTCTGCTGGAATGGCAGAGGGAGCTACTGGAGTCATGTTGTCTGGCAACAGGCTGGGATGGGATATTCTGCCGCTATGCTGCAACTGAATAAAGATATGTCCTCCTGCTGAATGTACTGCATTCGTTATGCGGCGCCAGCTTTCTGCCTGGGTGTTGCTGTATATCCCTGGAGTGAAAAAGGCGCCAACGCCTTCAGGGGCGACTGGGGCGGCCTCGGCAATGATCAGACCGGCGCTGGCGCGTTGTCTGTAATAGGTTGCCATCATGGGGGTGGCCAGACCATTCCGGTCAGCGCGATTGCGTGTCAATGGCGCCATGATCATCCGGTTGTCAAGACACAGGTCTCCCAACGGGAATGGTTCGAAAAGATCCAGGGACATGACAACTCCTGCGGGTATGAAGATGCCGGGGGTATGAACGCCCAAGCCTGCAATCAGTGTAGGACGATGATCGGAATCGATCAAACCGGATCGTATTCCGGATCAGAAAAAGACGGGAATGTGGTAGTTGGGGAGAAGGAGACTCCGGTGTCGAACAAAGCCCGGGAAGGACCTTGTTCGACTTCCCGGAAAGTTCAGAACTTGTAGTTCAGTTGGGCGCTGAAGATGTTCACGTCGGAATCATATACGCCGATCAGTTGATGCCCGGTGCTGTGATCCAGGGCATTCAGATCGGTATCGTCGATAAACAGATGGCTGTAACCCATGTCGAAGCCCAGTTTGTCGGACATTTGATAACCCAGACCGATGGCTACCCAGGTACGGTCGTTGCCGGGGATGCGCGGGGTACGGTCGTTGGTCTTGCTGATGGGCGTTTCATCATAGGCCCAGCCGGCACGGAATACCCACTTCTCGTTGGGACGATAGGTCGCACCCAGGGAATAACGCATGTTGTTGTCCCAGTTTTCAGGTTGCACGGTATCCGGCTGCGCGGGGTTGTCATAATCGATGACCAGTTCGTCAAACCGGCTCCAGCGTGTCCAGGTGGCATCGGCGAGGATTGCCCACTGGTCGTTGAATGCATGATAGAAGCTGACGGATGCTGATTCAGGCAAATCCACATCCGCAGTGGCTGGCGTATCACTGAACAGCGGGATACCCATGTTCAGGATGGCCTGGAAGCCGGCGGGTACACGGAAGTCGGCATCTCCTTCCAGGTTCTGTTTGACGTGCGAACGATAGGCAAGCCCGACGCGGGTATGATCCGTCAGGTGGATCAGGGCGCCGAGGTTGAAGCCGAAGCCCCAGTCCGATCCCTTGACCTTGGCATAGCCGTCAGATCCTGTGGGCACCATGCCTGCTGCAGCGCAGCTGCCATTGGGAATTTGCGGGATCTGGGCTTCCAGACCATAACAGATGGTGCCGAAATCCACATTGTTGGAAAGCGTGGCACGAATGTACTGTGCGCTGATGCCGGCGCCCAGGGACAGTTTGTCATTGACCTGGTAGGCAATGCTGGGGTTGATGTTGATGGTACTGATTTCAGAGCGAACCGCGTGGTAACGCCCGACCCAGTCTTTGTCGTATTTGGTGGCGAGTCCAAAGGGGGCGTTTACTCCCAGACCAGCGAACAGCTGATCACTCAACTGAGTGGAAAAATAGAAATTGGGAACCAGGGCGGTCTCGCCGCCGTCATCGTCACTGCCGGAGAGGCTGCCTGCGATAGGCGTGCCGCCCGTCAGGGCGGGATTGATGTAGGAACCACGATTACTGAAATCAGCAGAGGGGATGATGACATGGGCTGACAATACCATCTGGCTGCCTTCCAGTTGCGTCATGCCAGCGGGATTGAAGAAAATAGTGGAAGCATCTTCCGCTACCGCGGCTGCTCCGGCAAAGGCATTGCCCATGCCGCTGGCGCTGTTCTCGATGATGGCAAATCCGGCGGAATGGGCGCTGAAGGACGAAGCAGCAACCAGGCCGCCGACAAGCAGGCTCAAAGGCTTGCGAATGGCTGTCTTGATCATGTTGTTTTGTCTCCCTTTCTGGAACTTGTTGTATCAATGCTCGCAGGCATGATTATGGCGCATGCAACACTTGGCATATTACCCTAAAGGCTATGCCAAAAGCAGGTAAAAAGCCAGCATTATCGGTGTGTCTTTGGCTGGTGTTTCCGCCGGGCCCGAATCCGCCCTTGATCAAACGCAAATGCATTTGGCTATTTTTGTGGCAAGCTGATGCTTTAGCAGTTTATAATATAAACTGGATTTATCGCTGGTATTCGTGGCGTTTAGGAACCTTTGATTTAATCAGAGGTTCCTTTACAACCCTGTTTCGCGGACAACTCCGGGAAATCAGAAATCGGGGGCAATCAGTAACATGGCAGACAGAAGATTACAGGTTTTCTTTACCGTTGCGCGCCTGCTCAGTTTTACCAAGGCAGCGGAAACCCTGCATATGACACAGCCGGCGGTGACTTTTCAGGTTCGCCAGCTGGAGGAATATTTCAATACCCGTCTGTTCGACCGTACCCATAACCGCATCAGCCTCACGGAAGCCGGCAACCTGGTCTATGGCTATGCGGACAAGATTTTTGATCTCTACAATGAAATGGAGAACATGATCAAGGACATGACCGGGGAGATCAGCGGGTCTCTGACCATCGGCGCCAGTACCACCATAGCGGAGTACATGTTGCCTTCGTTGCTGGGCGATTTCCGCAAGCAGTACCAGGATGTTGTCATCCACCTCAAGGTTTCCAACACGGAGGGAATCGTATCCATGGTGGAGAACAATGTTATCGACCTGGGGGTGGTGGAAGCGCCAGTAGGAAACAAAAACCTGGTGGTCGAGGCCTGTCGCAATGATCGTCTGGTGGCGATTGTGCCCAATGGCCATCCCCTGGCCGGCCATGAGGTGGTGCATCTGGACGAATTGCTGGAATATCCCTTCATATGCCGGGAGGAAGGATCCGGCACCCGTGAGGTCATCGAGGAATATATCTGTAACGCGGAAGGCTGCAAGGATGGCCTGAATGTAGCCATGGAACTGGGCAGTCCGGAAGCGGTGAAAGGTGCGGTGGAAGCCGGTATGGGGATTTCCATCGTCTCCGAGGCTACCATAGCCAAGGAACTCAAACTGGGTACTCTGGTCTCCGTGGAGCTGGATCCTCCCATGGAGCGGCCTTTCTCCTTCGTTCATCAGAAACAGAAGTTCCGGGTTCGGGTCATGGATGAACTGCTGGAGTTTGCCCGCGGGTACTGCGAGGAAACAGACTGATCTTGTTCGCGCCCAATCCTCTGAATCTGCCAAAACCGCAACGGCGTCTGTTGCGCCTGTACAGCCGTTTGAATGACGAGCGCAAGGGCAGCCTGCTGGCTTTCGCCGAATTTCTTGCCCAGCAGCAGGAGGGCGGGAATGATACGGATGCCGCTGCTTCTTCCCGGCAGGCCGAAATACAGTCACCCAGGGATATTCCTCGCCCGGATGAGGAAAGCGTAGTCGCGGCCATGCGCCGGCTGACGGAAACCTATCCCATGATCGAAAGGGATGCGTTGCTGGATCGCGCCACTTCCCTGATGATGGCGCACATGCTCCAGGGACAGCCCGCGGTTGAGGTCATTGATGAACTGGAAGAACTGTTCGACCAGCACTACCAGTTGTATTTGCAGAATTTCTCCGGGTAAAGGCCTGCCATGCAGCTTATCGTACAATGGGTAAAGCGAACATTTTCCGACCCGCAGCTGGTGGTGCTTCTGTCCCTGCTGCTGGTGGGGTTCGTCATCATCATCACCATGGGAAACATGCTGGCTCCCGTGTTGGCCAGTATTGTCATCGCCTACCTGCTAGAAGGCCTGGTGGCGCCGCTGCAAAAACTGGGGATGCCGCGCATGGTGGCGGTGGTCATCGTGTTCGTTCTTTTTCTCATTTTTCTGGGACTGATTCTGTTTGGTCTCATGCCGTTGTTGTCACGTCAGGTTACCCAATTGGTTCAACAATTGCCGAATATGCTGGCGCAAGGCCAGAACACCCTGATGATGCTGCCGGAGAAGTATCCCGAACTGATTACCGCTGATCAGGTTCAGGAGGTTATCGGCACCATTGGCAGTGAAATCGGCAACATGGGGCAGCGGGTGTTGTCCTGGTCATTGTCCTCGGTGGTCGGGGTGATCACCATTCTGGTGTATCTGGTGCTGATGCCCCTGCTGGTGTTTTTCTTCCTCAAGGACAAACGCCTGATCCTGAACTGGTTCGCCAACATGCTCCCCCGGGACCGGAAGATCGCCGTGCATGTATGGCGTGAAGTGGACGGGCAGATTTCCAACTATGTGCGCGGCAAGTTCTGGGAAATCATCATTGTCTGGTCGGCCAGTTTCGTCACCTTTACCCTGATGGGATTGCAGTACGCCATGCTGCTGTCGGTGCTGGTGGGCTTGTCGGTCATCATTCCCTACATCGGCGCCACGGTAGTGACTTTTCCGGTGCTTGTGGTTGCCTGGTTTCAGTGGGGCTGGACGGCGGATTTTGGCTGGCTGGCACTGGCCTATTTCATCATTCAGACTCTGGATGGAAATGTGCTGGTGCCCCTGCTGTTTTCCGAGGTGGTAAGCCTGCATCCGATTGCCATCATCGTTGCCATTCTGGTGTTTGGCGGATTCTGGGGGTTCTGGGGAGTGTTCTTTGCGATTCCCCTGGCAACTTTGGTGAACGCCGTCATCCAGGCCTGGCCCACGCGCCGGGAACTGAACGGCAAACTGATTGAGCAAGGGTAGATTGCAGGAATGCCGAAACAGTTTTTCCACGGACTTTTTCACCTGCAGAACCGGAAAATGCGATTTTCCGGTCCCGCCGTCTTCAAATCATGCGTGGAATTCGCAGGACAAAGACTGTGCCGTTGCTGTCCGACTGAAGACTGATGGAGCCGCCGTGAGCCTGTACCAGGCGGCGGGTGATGGCCAGCCCCAGGCCGGTCCCATCGGATTTGGTGGTAAAGAAAGGTTCGAATACCCGCTCCAGATTCTCTTCGGCAATAACTTCTCCAAGGTTCTTGATGCTCACCCGCAGTACCTCATCATCTGCCGGTGCAGCATCAATCTCGACCGTGCTTCCCGGGATTGCCGCATCCACGGCATTGTTTATCAGATTGATGAAAATCTGCTGCAAGCGGTCGGCGTCTGCCACCAGTGGCAGGGAAGACTGTGAACAGTGAAGTTGTATGGAAAGCTGTTTTTCCCGTGCCTGGGACAGCTGGCTGTCTATCGTGTTTTGCAGAATGGGACAGATATCGGTTTTCACCGGATTCAGGGAGAAAGGCCGGGCGTAGAGCAGAATGTCCGCCAGCAGCCGGTTGATGCGCGCCATTTCCTGTTCCGCCAGCGCCAGCCGTTTGCGCGCCGGTTCAGGCAATTCCGTGGTCTCGAAATAGTCCAAAGCCATGCTTACCGTCGCCAAGGGGGTGCGGATTTCGTGCGCGATGTCCGATACGAACTGCCCTATCGCGGCCAGACGCGCATGTTCCGCCAGCTTGAGGGTGCGGCTGAAACTGAGCGTGATCACCGTGGCCAGGTTGGACAACAACTCCATGTGTTCCTTCTGGTAGGCATGAGCCTGGCGGGTGGCGAACACCAATACGCCGGGAATGGGGCTGCGCGAAGTCACCGGCAGAAAGATAGCGTCCCGCCGACCTCGCTCAGAGAGCACCTGGAGAAAACGGTAGGATGAACTTTGCAAGGCAGTTTCCCGAATGTCCGGGATATGCAGAGGCTGACCGCTGTTCAGGCAGTCCTCCAGCAGGGTATTCTTCAGGGAAAAACGCAGTATGCCCAGTTCCTCCGGTTCGCCGTCGGCATAGGCGCGCTCCAGCTGGATGTTGCCGTCGGAGGAAACGAATAGCACGCCCACCCAGTCCAGAGGCAGCAGTTCCGGAAAGTTTTTCGAAACAAATTCCAGGGTTTCATCCAGGTCACTGCCTTCCTGCAGGCGGGTGGTGAGGCGGAAGAGATTTTTCAGTCGTGATGCGAGCTGGTTGAAGGAGCGTGCGATAAAGCCGATTTCATTGTCTGCCTTGAGAGGCAGTTGATAGGCGAAGTTGCCGGTGGATACCTGATGGAAACCTTCCACCGCAGCACCCAACGGACGTAATACGCGCTGGTAGAACCAGAACATGATGCCGACGGCGATGATCAGCGCCACGACGAAAGATGCACGGATGATGATATTGGTTTCCCGGGTGCGCTGCTGGATGTCCGTATCCAGGGCTTTGAGAAGATTGCGGGTATTTTCCAGCAGTTCCGGATTGCGATCGACGATAAGTTTGGCGGCACTTGCCAGATGAGGCATGTCATCCGGCCCCATGGTCTTGTCCAGATCCAGCAAAAAATGTTTCCAGTATTGCTCCAGTGCGAAAGCCGCGTTCAGGGTGTTTTCGCCGAGCACCGGGTTCATGGGTTCATGCATTTCCAGCTGGCGCTGGAAATCGCCGCTGGAAAAGGCCTTGCAGATATCGTCGAACTGGGCAGTGTTGTTCATCAGATCCCGGTAGTACAGGCGCAGGTCGCGGGTATAGGCAGCCGTGTCCTGGGGTGTATTCTTTTCATAGTTCATGGCCTGCATGGCCATATGTTGCGCGGTAGCCTGGAGTTCTCCGGCCAGACGCAGCAGCGCTCCCTGGGTGCGCTGTTCGTCGAGAATCTTCAGGGTGTGCAGGCTGAAGAAACTGAACAGGGCGATCAGCGCCAACAGGGCAAGGCCGATCTGGAATTTGAGGGTGTGGGTGAATTTCAAAAAAAACTCCGGATTTCATGCACGCCGGGTGCCAAGTCAGTAAAATAGCATTCCTTTTCCTTCTGTGGGCAAAACATTGCCTGGAACAGAGATTCATACAGACCCTGATTATGCCCCTGAATCTTTCAGACATTGCTGAATTGTCCACCATACGGGACTGGGTGCGCTGGGGCGCGAGTCGTTTTTCCGAGGCAGGGCTGTTCTTCGGTCACGGCACGGACAATGCCTTTGATGAATCCCTGGCTCTGGTACTGCATGCCTTGCATCTGGATCACAACCTGCCGGCGGATTTTCTCGACACCCGCATTACTGCCGGTGAAAGGGAGCAGGTGCTTGCTTATCTGCGGCAGCGCATCGAGGCGCATGTGCCGGCGGCCTACATCACCCACGAGGCGCATTTTGCCGGTTTGAGCTTCTATGTAAATGAAAATGTGCTGGTGCCACGTTCGCCCATTGCCGAACTCATCGAAAACGGCTTCAATCCCTGGTTGCCAGATACGGATGCCCCGGATATTCTGGATCTGTGTACCGGATCAGGCTGTATCGCCATTGCCTGCGCCCATTATCTTCCCCACGCCCGGGTGGATGCTTCGGATATCTCGCCTCTGGCGCTGGATGTGGCGCGGGTGAATGTGGAGCGCCATGGGATGGAAGATCAGGTGAGCCTGTACCGCTCGGATGTTTTCGATGAACTTCCTGCGCGTCAGTATGATCTCATCGTAAGCAACCCTCCCTATGTGAGCCTGGAGGAAATGCAGGGCCTGCCCGAGGAATTTCGCCATGAACCGGCGCTGGGGCTGGAAGCGGGAATCGACGGCATGGATATCGTGGCCTGTATTCTTTGCCAGGGCAGTGCCTTTCTCAAGCCGGGTGGTATCATGATCGTGGAAGTGGGAGACAGCATGGGACATCTCTTGGAACGCTATCCCGAAGTGCCTTTCCTGTGGCTGGAATTCGAGCGGGGAGGGCATGGGGTCTTTCTCCTGACTGCTGAACAACTGAATGATTGCCAGGACATTTTTCTGGAGGAATGTGACTCATGACTTTGCGTCGAGCCAGAACCGCTGAAGAATACATCGACTGGATCAAGAACGCCGTTTTCGAGGCCAAGGATCTCAAGGACTGCTTCATGTTCGAGATCGAGGACATGACCCGTTTCCCCAGCTGGGTGGAGCCTTTGGAAAAGATGATCAATGATGTTTATCAGTCCATGGTGGATGGAACCTATCGCTTTGGTCGGGAGGATCTGCCTTTTATGGAGATTCTTTATCGCTATGGCGACCAGATTCCCTTTCATACCTTGCTCAAGCAGATTAACGATACCCATCGCAAGGGGCTGGAAGTCGAAGAAGACGAAGACTGACGCCCCAAAACGGAGCCTTCAATGGAACAGCAGCTGATACTGGATGATGCCCTGATCGCCAAATATGATCAGAGTGGTCCTCGTTACACTTCCTATCCCACCGCCGTGCAGTTCCATGAAGAATTCACGGCGGATGACTATGCAGACATTGCGCGTGGTACCAATGCCAGCGGGCGGCCTTTGTCCCTGTATTTTCATATTCCCTTCTGTGACACCATCTGTTTCTACTGCGCCTGCAACAAGGTGGCGACCAAGGACAGAAGCAAGGGAGATGAATACCTGCAACGCCTGTACCGGGAGATTGCCCTGCAGGGTGAGCTGTTCGACCGTGACCGACCAGTGGAACAGCTGCACTGGGGTGGCGGTACGCCCACCTTTATCAGTCATGCGGAAATGCGTGAGTTGATGCGGGTCACCGGGGAACATTTCCATCTGCTGCCGGACGACCAGGGCGAATATTCCATCGAGATCGATCCCCGCGAAGCCACTGCGGAAACCGTGGCCGTATTGCGCGAGATCGGCTTCAACCGCATGAGTCTGGGTGTGCAGGATTTTGATCCGCGGGTGCAGAAGGCAGTGAACCGTATCCAGAGTGAAGAAGAAACCCTGGCGGTGCTCAATGCCGCCCGTGCCGAGGGATTTCGTTCCGTGAGCATCGATCTCATCTATGGCTTGCCCCATCAGACAAGGGAGAGTTTTGAAAACACCCTGGAACGGATTATCGAAGTGGGCCCGGATCGTCTTTCGGTATTCAATTACGCCCATTTGCCGCAAATCTTCAAGCCCCAGCGTCGTATCCAGGCCGATGAATTGCCACCGCCGGAAACCAAGCTGGAAATCCTGCACATGACCGCCGCCAAGCTGGCCGAGGCTGGTTATGTGTATATCGGCATGGATCATTTCGCCGAGCCTGACGATGAACTGGCCGTGGCCCAGCGTGAGGGAACCCTGTACCGCAATTTCCAGGGTTATTCCACCCATGCCAATTGTGATCTGGTGGGGATGGGCATCACATCCATCGGTTCCGTGGGAAACTGTTATGCCCAGAATCTCAAGGGGCTGGATGATTACTACAAAGCAATCGATGCGGAGCAGTTGCCGGTTTTCCGCGGCATTCGTCTGAGTCGGGACGATGAACTGCGGCGGGAGGTGATTACACGTCTCATCTGCAATTTCTCCCTGGATTTTTCTGCCGTGGAAAAGCAGTGGAATATCGATTTTCAGGAATATTTTGGCCCGGAGTTGGCAAGGCTGTCCGGCATGGCGGATGATGGACTGCTGGAAATCAGTGGCCAGAACATACAGGTATTGCCCGTGGGACGCATGTTGATCCGTAATATCTGCATGGTCTTCGATGCCTACCTGAAAGACAGCAAGGGGCAGCGTTTTTCCCGGGTGATCTGATTTCTTGCCGGCAATGAGATCGTAATCACAGGAGCAGTAAGATGGTTAGGAAAGAAGAGGAAAAGAAGAACGCGGCCAGTGTGAAAAAAAAGGCTGTGGCGAAGAAAAAAACGGCAAAGAAGAAGGTCGTGAAAAAGAAGGTTGCGAAAAAGAAAACAGTGAAAAAGAAGGTCTCAGGGAAAGCCGTCTCCAGGAAGCCGGGAGCAGCTAAAAAGACGGCGAAAAAGGTTTCCGGGAAGAAGGCGGGCAGAAAAAAGAGCGCAACCGGGAAAAGGGTAGTCAGCGACCAGGAACGCTACGAAATGATCCAGCGTCATGCCTACTTTCTCGCGGAAGCACGCAATTTCCAGCCTGGCCATGAACATGATGACTGGCTGGAAGCGGAACGCTTTGTCGATCAGATCCTGAAATAGAGGGCATCCCGAAAAATTCCTTTTTTCGGGATGCCCAATATTCCAAAAATCAGAAAGTCGCAAGACTGATCCAGCGGGCCAGTTCAGGACCGAACATCCAGGTGAGGATGATCAGAGACGGAACCAGCAGGCCAAACAGCCGCACCGTGCGGCGAATGGCCGGGCTGGCATCGCCCAGTTGCATGAATTCATCGATTATCAGTCGGCCTTTGATAGCGGTGATGAAGGCGATGCTCAGCGTAATCCAGAATCCAGGATGAGCATATTCCCCCATGAGAGCGCCACTCAGGGTAAGAACCATGAGAAAGACCCAGGACAGGTTCAGGCGTTTCTTGTTGGTCATGATTCAGGGCAACACATAGAACAGGGGAAAAATCATCAGCCAGATGAGATCCGTCGCATGCCAGTAGCTGGCAAAGGCGATCATGCCGTGGTGATCCTGGGCGCTGTATCCACCGAATCCGGTGCGCAGCATGATCCACAGCATTCCCAGCAGCCCCCAGCTGACATGCACCAGATGGTTGAATGTCAGGTAATAGTAAGTCATCTGAAATACATCGCCATCCCCGCTGACGCCATGGTCCAGATTCCAGCGGATCTCCAGTGTTTTGACTATCGGATAGGCAATCGCGGTAATAAAAGCGGCGATCAGCCAGTGCAGACTGATGTCGGGATGATCCTTGCGCATTGCCAGCACTGCCCGCGCCACGAAATAACTGCTGGTGAGCATGACCGCGGTATTGGCAGTTCCCGCGAGCAGTGACAACTTCTCTGGTCCCGCATGGAATACTTGCGGATGATTGACCCTGGCAATGAAATACACCAGGAACATCAGGGTGAACTCCACCAGCTCGGCAAAGATGCCGACCCAGATGGCTCTGTTGCCGGGAATGCGCTGCGAGGCCACCATGTCCACATCCCGGCTTGCCGGCTTGTCTGAAGTTTCCGCCTGCTCCATTGCACAGTGCTTCAATTGGCGGATTTGTGCGTGGGGTTACATGCCAAATCCAAACTGGTCATTGTGGATGATGCCACTCTCACGAACCGGTTTGAGGGCATCGGCATAGGCGCGCAATACCTGCAATGACCAGAGAATGCGGTCACGGAAATAGCGGTCGGCATCTTCATTGTTGTCTCCCGGGGCTTCATTGAGCACGGATTCCACGTTACGGATGATCACCTGTTCCGGGATATAGCAGATACGGTTGTTCTTGTAGCTGCTCATGCGCAGTTCCGCGACCGGGTAGGCTCCGCCATCCGCCGAAGACAGGGTGACGATAAGCGCCGGTTTGTGCCCCACCTCGTTCTTGCCGACGATGAGGAAAAAGTTTTTCAAACCGGCGGGAACCTGTCCGTGCCATTCGGGAGCAATGATCACCAGGGCATCGCTGGCTTGCAGGGTCTGGCGCAAGGGGGCGAGCAGGGTCTCCCATTTTTCTTCACCCTCCCAGATGCCCTGATCCCACAGAGGCAGGGGGTTGTTTTCCAGGCTGAAAATCTCCGCCTGCTCGCAGATTCCCTCCTCCAGCAGGGTTTTACGGATATGATCAGCCACCTTGCGACTTTGGGAGTGGGGACGATGACTGCCGCTGACAATGGTGATTTTCATGGATGGATTCCTGATTGAAAATGGTGTGCCGGATTATAGGGCATCTCGAAAACTTGAAATCCCTTATAGATGTATATGTCATTGATGTGGTCTATTCCGAAATCCCCATACAGGTGCCGACACGCAGGGCACTTTGCACCCAGGGATGATCGGGAGGCACCAGTTTCTTGTTGCCCGCCACTTCTTCCAGCGGGACGGGTACGGCGCTATCGCCACTGGAAGAGACCATCACGCCATAGTGTTCTTTGGCAATGAGATCGGCGCAGGCCGTCCCCAGACGGGTGGCCAGCAGACGATCCGCCGCAGACGGGGTGCCTCCGCGTTGCAGGTGACCGAGTATGGTGACCCGGGATTCGAGACCGGTCATTTCCTCCAGCTGGCTGGAAAGCAATACCGTGTTGTTGGCATAGTCCTGGGCCAGGCGAGCCAGCTTTTCCTTGGCCTCCTTCTTCTCCTTCTTGTTGCTGGCATTGAGCTTGCGCTGTTCGGCTTCCTGAACCAGACTCGCCTTGTCTTCGGGAAGAGCGCCTTCGGACACGGCTACGATGCTGAAGTTTTTCCCGCCTCGCTGGCGCTGGCGAATGGCATCGGCCACCGCTTCCAGGTTGTAGGGTATTTCCGGAAGCAGAATCACGTCGGCGCCACCGGCGATGCCGGAGCCCAGCGCCAGCCAGCCGGCGCGGTGTCCCATGATCTCCACCACGATGATGCGGTGATGGCTGTGGGCGGTGCTGTGCAGGCGGTCGATGGCTTCGGTGGCAATACCCAGGGCGGTATCAAAACCGAAGGTTACGTCCGTGCGTGCTACGTCGTTGTCTATGGTTTTGGGCAGGGTAATGATGTTCAGGCCTTTCTCCATGAGCCTGAGAGCATTTTTCTGTGTGCCTCCGCCGCCGATACACACCAGACAGTCCAGATGGTTGGCCTTGTAGTTTTCCACGATGACATCGGTCATGTCCTGGGTTTTGCCGCCAAACAGCATGCGATGGGGCTTGTCTCTGCCGGTGCCAAGAATGGTGCCGCCACGGGTAAGTATGCCAGACAGTATCTCTCCGTCCATGCGCCGGAAGCGGTTGTCCACGAGACCGCGGAAACCATCGAGAAAGCCGATCATCTGCATGTCATAGTGACTTTGTGCGGCCTTGCCGACGCCGCGAATTGCTGCATTGAGTCCCGGGCTGTCACCCCCCGCGGTAAGTATGCCGATGTGCTTGGTCATGGTTTCCCCTCCTGGCCAATTGACTGCTGATACGGAATCTCCACTATGCCAGCAAAATCCGTGAATGAAAAACGACCTGGGTCAAGGAAACGGCGCGGGCTATGTTAATCTATCCTGAGGTTGCTCCGTTGGAAGAAGACATGTCCCTGAAATTTCTGCGTTTTGTTCTCGGTTTCCTGCTTGCTGTCGTGGTGCAGGGCATTTGTGCCGCAGATTCGCCTGAAAACCAGCTCAAGGTAAGCGAAGATCAGTTGAGCGCAGCGATGGCGAATATTCAGACCCGCAGTGATCTCTCTGATGAAAAACGGAAAAGCATTGTTGCCAGTTACAAGGAAGCGCAGGATTGGCTGGCTCGTTACAACAAATACCGTAACAAGATGGGAGAATATCTGAATTCCCGTACCGGGGCGCAGCAGCAATCAGATGCATTGCGTCGTCAGCTGGAGGAACTGAAAAACCAGGTTGCGGATATCAGCGGATTGAAGAAAAAAAACCTGGAGGAGCTGGAACAGCTTCTGGAAACCGAAAAAGCCGCCCATGCGGCCAAGGAAACTCGTATTGAAGCACTTTCCCAGTCGGTGGCGGACGCAACGGGCCGCCCGGACGCGGCACGCGCTGAACTGGTCGATGCCACCCGTCAGCTGGATGAGCTGAAACAGGGCTTTTCTGCTCTGGATGCCAAAGCGAATGCGGAAACCGAGGCGCGATGGTGGCGTGACAAAGCCATGATGCAGGCGCTGAAGGCAAAGGCAGAGATGCTGGAGCAGGAAATTCTTTCCCAGCCGGCGCGGCTGAAACTGTTGCGCACCCAGCTGGAGCTGGCCCGGGCCGAAGCAGATGCCCTCAACAGGAGAACCAATGCTCTGGAGGATCTCATCAATGAGCGGCGCAAGAAAGAGGCGGAACGGGTAAGCCGCAGTGAAGACGCCGCCGAGCTGAAAGTGGCGCAACAGTATCCGGCGCTCAAGACCCTGGCCCGGGACAATGCCCTGTTGGCCGAAGAGCTCAAGGAACTGACCGCTACCGTAGAAGAGGCCAGTAAGAAAGACAATGGCTTGCGGGAAAAGATCAAGCAAATGGAGGCGGAATACCTCAGCACCCAGCGCAAGGTGGAAATCGCCGGCCTGCGGGAAGCTCTCGGACAGGTTTTGCTGGAACGGCGCAAGAGCCTGCCCGATCCTCGCAGTTACCGAAAGAAAGAAGCACGCATAAAAAAGGAAATCACGGAAACCGGACTGCGCCTGATTCGCCACAAGGAAGCGCTGCGCAAGCTGGAAAACACTCCCCCCACGCCAGAGCAGTTGGCGCCGGGCATCAGTGAAGAGGAAAAAAAGGCGCTGGAAAAACCCTTTCGCGAACTGCTGCAGCGAAAGAAAGATCTGTTACAGCGAATTCTTGCCACGGATGAAGCCTATCTTCGGATTCTCAGCGAGCACGGGTTATTGCTGCGCCGGGCCCTTACCAAGCTGCGAGCATATGACGAGTTTCTCGCTGGTCATCTTTTGTGGGTACGCAATACCCCCGTGATCAGTCTGGGCGATTTGAAAAAAATACCAGGTGAATTGGATGAGCTGATGAACCTCCAGGCCTGGGCGCGCATGTGGTATTCGCTCATGAGAAAAATGTTTGAGCCCGTATCTGCTTTGCTGCTTGGGTTTCTGTTGCTGCTGAATCTTTGGGGCAGGAGCCGTTTGGGACAGGCGCTCACGGCGTCCAGCCCGCGCATGGCGAAGCCGACGGCCGGGCATCTGTCGGCCACGCTCAAGGCGTTGCTGGTCAGTTTTCTCATTCCGGTGCCGGTCATTTTGTTATTGATGTTTTTCAGCTGGCAGTTGACTCTGCTTTCCAGTGAAGTGCCCGAGTATGTGGATGCCCTGGCAAGAGCCCTGCGTCAGCTCACCCTGCCTTTTTATACCCTGCTGGTGATGCGAGTCATGACCCGTCCCCAAGGCGTGCTGGATCAACACTTTCGCTGGCGAGAGCAGAGCGTGAAACAGTTGCGCAGAGCAGTGAACTGGCTGTTACTCACCTTTGTGCCGGCCAATCTCCTTACCATATTGATGGTAAATCTTTCGGCGGAAGGACTTGGAGGTGTGACCCTCAAACTGATATTTGCCATGGCGGTTATATCCTTGGGGGTTTTTGTTTACATGGTCTTCCAGCCGTACAGAGGTGCAGTGGCTGGTTTTCTTGAACGCAATTCCAGAGGCGCGTTGTATCGTTTTCGCTGGCTGTGGTTCTCCTTGCTCATGAGTGTGCCTCTGGGTCTGATGCTGTTGTCGTTCCTTGGCTATGTGTATACGGCGGGGACACTGTTGAGTTACCTGATCAACACCCTTTGGTTGCTGGCGGGGCTTATTCTGGTGCAGCAGCTTACGGAGCACTGGTTGTTGCTCAGTCGCCGGCGCATTGCCTATAAGGCTGCTCTGGAGCGGCGCAAGGCGATGCTGGCGAGAAAGGCTTCCGGAGAAGAAATTCCGGAAAGCAAGGACGGAGACATTCCCGAACCCAAAGTAGATCTGGTTGCCTTGAGCAAGGAAAGCCGCAAGCTGCTCAATGCCTCGATGCTGATAGCTGGTGCGATAGGCATCTGGCTGATCTGGTCTCAGGTCATGCCAGCCCTGAGTATTCTTGATACCGTGCCTTTGTGGCAACGCACATTGACCGTGGACGGCGTTACTACCCAGGTGCCGGTAACCTTGGGAGACGCCATGCTGGTGATTGCCATCGCCCTGGCGACACTGGTAGCGGCGCGCAATCTGCCTTCTCTGCTGGAAATCATCCTGCTGCAGTATTTCCATTTTTCCGCCGGAAGTCGTTACGCGGCAAGAACGCTCAGCGGCTATGTGATCGTGGCTACAGGACTGGTGCTGGTGTTCAATGCCATGGGGGGTGACTGGGCACAGATCCAGTGGCTGGTGGCGGCACTGAGCGTGGGCATTGGTTTTGGCCTGCAGGAGATCGTAGCCAACTTCATCAGTGGCCTGATCATCCTGTTCGAGCGTCCGATACGGGTGGGAGACTATGTGACGGTGGGCGACACGGATGGCACAGTCACCCGGATTCAGATTCGCGCTACCACCATTCTCACACGGGATCGCAAGGAACTGCTGGTGCCGAACAAGGAATTCATTACCGGGCGTCTGCTCAACTGGTCCCTGTCGGATCAGACCACCCGGCTCAAGCTGGTAGTGGGCGTGCCCTATGGAGCAAATGTAAAACTTGCGGAACAAGCCATGCTCGAGGCGGCGGAAGAACATCCGCGGGTGCAGAAGGAGCCCAAGCCTTTTGTTTATTTCCAGAGTTTTGGCGACAGCGCTCTTATTCTTGAACTTCGTTGCGTCATCGATAGTGTGGATTACCGTATTGTCACCCTTAGCGAATTGCATCACGCTATCGACAGCAAGTTTCGTGAAGTGGGCATGGAGATCCCCTTCCCGCAACAGGATGTGCATCTGGATGTGCGTGGTCCCCTGACCCTTCAGCCCGAATGAGCTATGATCTGCCCATGAAAAAAATCATTGTTTTTCTGTTGCTGCCTGTGCTGCTGGGAGCCTGCGCCAGCCAGTCACCGCCTGCAAATTTCTATGTGTTGACACCCTTGTCGCAGCCCGGAAACCGGCAATTGCCCGGTAAACTGATCGGTGTGGGGCCGGTAAATCTCGCGGACTACCTGGATCGCAATCAATTGGTGAGCCGCTCCGGAGAAGTGAGTCTGAAGCTGGATGAGTTCAATCGCTGGGCGGGAGGGCTGGACGGGAATATCACCCGGGTAGTGGCGGAAAACCTTTCCCGTCTGTTGGGTATTTCCGGAGTGCTGGCCTATCCCTGGAGTTCCGCGGTGGATCTCGACTACCAGATCATTCTGGATATCAGCCGTTTTGATATCGCTGAAGGCAACAGGGTGATCCTGGATGTACAGTGGCAGCTTTTCGATCAGGAAAAAAGAAAGCTGGTGAGCGTGCAGCGCAAGCGATTTGAAATACAAGCCAAGGAGCCAACACGGGCATCATCCGTCCTGGCCCAAAGCGAAGCCTTGGCGCGTTTGGCGGAGGCTCTCGCGCAATCCCTGAAGTCTGCCCAGGGCGATGAATGATTCCGCTTCCAGGATTCGCATCCGAAAAAACCTGAAGGATATCCCGTCACAGGACTGGAACGCCCTGGTTACGGGAGGGCAGCCTTTTTTGCGACATGAATTTCTTTCCGCCATGGAGGAGCATGGTTGTGTAGGGGAGCATTTTGGCTGGATTCCTGCCCATGTGACCGTATATGAAAGAGACCGGCTGGTTGCCGCCATGCCTCTGTACCGCAAGCTAAATTCCTATGGCGAGTTTGTTTTCGATCATGCCTGGGAGGAAGCCTGGCAGCGGGCCGGCCTGAACTATTTTCCCAAGCTGGTTTCCGCAGTACCTTATACACCCGCCACCGGGTCGCGCCTGCTGGCAATTGCAGGCCGGGAACATGAGCTGTATCCATTGCTGTATGACAGTGCTTTGGCGCTGGCCCGGGAGTTGCAAGCCAGTGGTGTACATTGGCTGTTTCCGTCTCCGCGGGAAATTGGTTTTCTGCAACAGCAACAGACTTTGTTACGGCATGACTGCCAGTTTCACTGGCGCAATCGCGGGTATCGGGATTTTGATGATTTTCTTGCCAGGCTCTCTGCGCGAAAGCGCAAGAACATTCGCAGGGAAAGACGCAGGGTCAAGGAAGCCGGTGTCAGTCTGCGGCGTCTGACCGGGCATACGGCGACAGATCAGGACTGGCAGGATTTTGCCTTTTTCTACCAGCGGCTGTTCGACCAGAAATGGGGCATGCCAACGTTCAATGAGACATTTTTCAAAGCCGTGGCTCGCGCCATGCCGGAACAGACGCTATTGGTGCTGGCGGATCTTGAAGGCGAATGTATCGCCGGCGCCCTGATGTATGCCAGTGATACCCATCTGTATGGCCGGCACTGGGGTTGTTCCGTGGAAATCGACAGCCTGCATTTTGAAGCCTGTTACTACCAGGGAATCGAGTACTGCATAGAGAAAGGGCTGAGTGTTTTTGAACCTGGCGCCCAGGGAGAACACAAGATTGCCCGAGGCTTTACACCCGTGCAAACCATTTCCGCTCACTGGATTGCGGAACCGGGGTTCGTTGAACCCATCCGCCGCTTTGTCCGGCTTGAACAACGCAGCGTGGCCGCCTACATGGAACAGCTGAACAAGCAATCTCCTTACCGCAAGGACAATTCATGAAGCCCTATTCCGAATCCTGTGAGCAGAATCGCGTCCCTATCCTGAACGTATTGCAGCCACGTCTGAGAACCTGCCGGCGGTTGCTGGAAATCGGTAGTGGCACCGGGCAGCATGCGGTGTATTTTGGCGCCGCCATGCCTCATCTGATCTGGCAGACCAGCGACCGGGAGGAAAATCTGCCGGGAATACGCAAATGGCTGGAAGAGGCGGATCTTCCCAATGTGCGCCAACCGCTGTTACTGGATGTGACCCAGGACGCCTGGCCGGATGTGCAGATCCAGGCGGTATTTTCCGCCAATACGGTGCATATCATGCACTGGCCAGAGGTTCAGGCCCTGTTTGCCGGAGTGGGAAAATGCCTGCCGGAAAAGGGCCGTTTTTTGCTCTACGGGCCATTCAATTACAACGGTGACTATACCAGTGACAGCAATCGCAGTTTTGATGCCTGGCTCAAGGCAAGAGACCCGCGAAGTGGCGTGAGAGATTTTGAAGCCCTGAATGAACTGGCTGCACAAGCCGGCCTGATTCTTCAGGAAGATATCGCCATGCCCGCCAACAACCGAATTCTGCACTGGGAAAAATCAGTCTGACAATGCCTGCAACATGGTGTTCCAGGTACGCGCCAGATTGTCGCGGTTGTAGCCACCGCCACCGAGTATCAGCAGCCTCTCACAGGACAGTTTTGCCAAAGCAGTGGCCACCATGGCGTGCGTCTGTGGAGACAGATTCAGGTGTGTGATGGGGTCTTCCCCAATGCTGTCGGCGCCTGCCTGGAGGATGCAGAACTCCACCTCGAACTGATGAAGAAAACGTTCCGCCGCGGGCCAGAGTTTGGCAAAAAGCGCATCATCTGCCTCCGGGGGCAGGGGTACATTCAGTTTGCAGTTTTTTGCAGCGCCCTTGCCCGACTCAGAAGCCGCGCCGGTGCCCGGATAGAGATAGCGCCCATCCTCGTGAAAATCCACGAAAATCACTCCGGGGTCGTCTTCGAAGGCATAGAAAACGCCATCACCATGGTGGGCATCGATGTCCACATAAGCAATATGCCGCAAGCCGTGATGATGTTTCAGGTGTTCAATGGCGATGCCGCAGTCATTGATGGCGCAGAATCCCGCCGCGCCATCACGCCGGGCGTGATGCAAGCCGGCAATGGGTATGAAGGCACGCTGACATTCGCCGGACATCAGTCTGTCGCTTGCATCCAGAACCGTACCTGCGACAGTGAGAGATGCCTCCAGAATGCCTGGAAAAGCAGGTGTATCGCCTTCATCCAGAAAGCCTTCCCCGCCAATAGATTTCCGTTGCAGACGTTCAATATAGTCTGTGCTGTGGAACAGGGATAGCTTATCCACCGTTGTTGACGCGGGGGGCATGAGCCGCCAGTGCCGTCGCAGATTGCGTTTTTCAAAATCTTGCTCAAACCTGGCCATGCGATCCGTGCCAAAAGGATGGCTGGCTCCGAAACCATAGCGGGCCAACTCCGGCCCGAGATAGACAAAATTGCGCTTCATGTTGGTGAAGATAACGCAATCTGCTATGCTTCGCACCCCGATTGAATCGGGTATAATTCCCTTTTCCGCCCGTAGCTCAGCTGGATAGAGCGCAGCCCTCCGGAGGCTGAGGTCAGAGGTTCGAATCCTCTCGGGCGGGCCATATTAAAAAGCCCGCATTACGCGGGCTTTTTAATATGGCTAGTCCGGGGGCAGATTTGAAGCTCTTCAGGTTCGACAAAAGGGCAGGAAAGCCCTTTTGGACGCTTGTTATGGTTTGGGTATGAGCACTCAGGCAGGTTTTTCTTCTTCCGTATCTTCTTTCCTGGAGTCCTCTTTTCCGTCTGGAATATTTTCCGGCTCTGATTCCACCTGGGTGTAGGTGCTGGCATTGGTCAGACCCAATACGGTTTCCCGGTCGCGTTTGTCCTTGATTGCTTCGAAGAAGGAGTATTCTCCGTCGGTTACGGCACGGGAGGTCTCATCCAGTTCACTGGCCAGTTCCTGAACGCTGCGCACAACGCGGATCAGCTTTTCCCCGGACTTGGAAACGGAGAACATGTTGTTGAGTTTCGCTTCGCGGATTTCTATTTGCAATGTATTGATGGATTCCTGGAGTTCGTCTGCGCGGGCCTGGAGCTGATCACGTTCTGACTCAAGTGTACTGATCTGTTCTTCCATCTGGGTCAGTTCCTGGGCGTGCCGTTCCTGCAAATCCTGGATGCGCTGCCTGTGCTGGTTTTCCAGATCCTGACGTAGGCCGGTCAGCGCCTTTTGCTGTTCGGTTTTCAAAGTGGTGATGAATTCGGCGGCTTCCGCCTTGGTGTCTTTCAGTTCCGTGGTGTGACGCTGTTCCTGTTCGCTGATCAGGCTGTTGTGACGTTCGATCATTTGCGCAACCTGTTCCTCATGGGATTGCTTCAGATGACTGAGATTGCTCAGGTTGTCGGCATTGAGCTTGTCGATGAGAGCGCTGTGTTCTGCTCTCATTCGTTCCGATTGTTCCTGGTGTGTGGCCTTGAGCTTCCTGATTTCGTCGCTCATGGTGCGGTTGAGGGTGTCGATTTTTTCCGCCTGCTCCTTGCGTATCTTTTCCAATGCGGCTTCTGATGCCTCGGCGGCTTTGGCGAGGGCCTGCTCCTTGCGGCGGATTTCGGCAGATTTTCCCAAAAAGTATCCGAGCCATGCGCTGGCAATGGCCAGCACGATAATGGTGGCTATGACCGGTGGGGTCAGCAGCGCTGAAAAGACCATGAGAGTATTACCTTATGCGAAACAACGAATGAATGGATTAGAGGATAAATGCGCATCTGCATAATGTCCATTTCTTCATCCACTCGGAATTGCAGAATGGCATGTGTTTAACCCGAATATTGCACCAGAACGCGCAAAATGTGGGTTTTTTTACCATGAATTACAGCCTGTTGCGTGACGAGTATGCTGGATACAGTTTGTACCTGTCATGCTATCCGGTTTTTCCCGGGATCTTTTCACCCAGCTTGCCCGAACGC
>Ga0256841_1000806_pt1 | contig 29896 bp, 28 predicted proteins | sample 356308metaG_FD_185971 | JGI IMG/M metagenome (GOLD analysis project Ga0256841, IMG submission 185971) | Hydrothermal vent microbial communities from Mid Atlantic Ridge, Atlantic Ocean - 356-308 | ecosystem: Environmental > Aquatic > Marine > Hydrothermal vents | place: Atlantic Ocean: Mid... | reverse complement strand
TAAGCCATCTGATATTCTCCGGCCCCGAACGGATTATTTTTTCGACAACTTCCCTTTTCGATAATCCATGTCCCACCCGAAGCGTATCCTGAATATGGGATTCGAAAGAATCATCGGCGGAAGTCACGGCGGCAATCCCCCCCTGCGCATAGTTCGTATTGCTGTCACTCTCCTTTTTTTTGGTCAGCACCGCCACCTTACCGACCTTTGAAAGCTCCAAAGCTAACGATAAACCGGCTATCCCCGATCCTATAATCAGGAAATCATAATCGTGATAATTATTCGCTTTCACAACCAACTCCATAAAACCATTAGGTTTTTCCAATGATATTTGTAATTAATAATAAAATCAAATCCGCATCATCGCAATTGAAATTATAATCTATATCAACTACATACAGGGGAAAATCGATATCCATCTCCCATATTTTTGCTGCATCCTTCGCGGTCGATAAACATATCTCCGCTCCACAGGATAAAAACAAAGAAGCGATTCGATTCATATCCTTTCGATTATAAAAATGGTGGTCTTTGAATTCTATGAACGATTTTATCTCCACGCCAAGTTCAATCAACAAGCTTTTGAAATTATTAGGCTGAGCAATGCCGCAAAAGGCAAGCACCTTCTTACCCCGAAGATAAGAAATCGGTTTTACCCTTTTCCCATCTATTGATAAGACATTTTTGGGCTCAATCGAGGTTTCGATAATTTTTGCGGAAGTATTAAATCTGTGGATTTTGTTTTTCAACTCATCCGACTTGACATCACTACCGACTCCCCTCAAAACGATGATGTCCGCCCGAACCAAAGATGATAAAGACTCGCGTAATAAACCATAAGAGATAAACCTGTCCCCCTCGGAATCTCTATTGGTGTCCAACACCACGATGTCTATGTCCCGATATAGTTTTCTGCGCTGGAATCCGTCATCGAGGATAAAGATATCAATATCGAATTCTCGAATAATACGCCGACCTACCCGAAGGCGATTTGCAGAAATACCGAAAACCGCCCCTGACAATTGCCTTGCCAGCATAAATGGTTCATCACCGATATCATAGGAGGTGATTCCTTCGGACGGAGGACTTACAAACACAACATCCTCTTTCCGACGGCGATGATAACCACGAGTCAATATCCCCGGCTTAAATCCTTTTGCTAAAAGTTTTTCGGCGATATAACGGACGAGAGGCGTCTTACCGGAACCGCCGAAACTAATGTTCCCGATGGAAATTACAGGCTTATCGAGTTTGCCGACGCGAAGCAATTTGAGATCATAAGCCTTGTTCCGCAAGAAAGCAATTCCCCTATATATTTGTGAAATCGGCCTTAAAATCGGTGTGGTTATATTTCCCAATTTTTATCCGGCTGTTTCGGCGGGTTGGAACCTGCTTTTTTTGTGCGAAATCAAATCATAGAGTCGCTCGGCGACTTTAACGGAAACTCCCCTTTTCTCTTCAGAAACCAAACCGGCCTTATATCCCATTTCCTGCTTAATTTCATCATCGGATAGCAACCCATTGAAAAACAGATAAAGCTCATCGGCGTTATGAATTACTTTCGCTCCACCCTCATCCACCAATGAATCGGCTATGTCCCTGCAATTGCGCATATTGGGACCAAAGACTACAGGTATCCCCCAAGCCGCAGGTTCAAGGGGATTATGTCCGCCGGTTTTATCCAAACTCCCTCCCACAAATGCCGCCTCCCCCCAATTATAAACATATCTCAACTCACCCATAGTATCTAAAACGATAATATCTTCCGAACTAAAATAATCGCCCCCCCTGCCCGCTTTTATCTCGCTTCTCATCACAGCCCGTAATTTGTTCTTCTCAATTAAAGCCTTTATCTCTTTTGCTCTGCTCAAATGACGCGGTGCCAAAATTAATAACACATCATCATAATTTTCCCTTAATCGATTATATGCATCCAATATGACCTCTTCTTCCCCCTTATGTGTGGAACCTGCTACCAATACCCTCTTATCCTTTGCCCAAATAGGTTTTTCCGCTGCTTTTACTCCTTTTTTAATACGCAAATCGGTTTGGGCTAAATCGTATTTTATGTTGCCGAAAACAAGGACCTTCGACTTATCCACACCTAAAGCGACAAGGCGTTCCGCATCCATTTTGCTTTGCATAAAAAAGTAATCGATACAGGACAGAACCCTTCTAACCAAAGGTTTCGCTAATTTATATTTTGGATAAGATTTATCGGATAATCTCCCGTTTATGCAGAATGTTTTAATACCCTTTTCATTAGCATAACAAATTAAATTAGGCCAAAATTCCGTTTCAGTCAAAATCAACGCTTTGGGGTTGATAACATCAAAAGCCCTATGAACGAATATCCTCAAATCTATGGGCATAAAAATCGCCAAGCATTCTTTTGGAAGAATTTTTTTCGCTTCTTCTCTGCCTGTTTTTGTAACGGTTGAAACTATTATTTTCTTATTATGGGATTCCCGCAAATAAGCAGGTATCAGCGCCGCCAATACTCTTACCTCGCCAACCGAAGCGGCATGAAACCAAATAGGTCTCTTGCCATTTAGGAAACTGTTAATTCTGCCATTATAGATACCTATCCGCTCGCGTATATGATGTTTCCTAACCCAACCCAACCAAATCAGCACAGGCAGGGAGACAATAACCCCAATAGTCATTAGGACATTATATACAAACATAAACATACAGCAATACAGCATCCCTACTTTGGATTAAACGGCATCAGTGACGATACGGTTAAGCCTTTGGGTAAGTTCGGAGGTGTATTTTTCGATTTCGGTACGGTTTATGTCCTCCGGATATTTAATCGGTTCGCCCACTATTATTTTTAGGCGACAAAACGGCTTGGGTATAATAAACTTATCCCAGGAGTTTAAAGTCCATTTAGAGGAAGCATCAACCCCGACAGGAGCTAAATAATACCCTCCGCGGGAGGCGATATAAACCGTTCCGGACTGAGCCACATTACGGGGACCACGCGGACCATCCGGCGTTATTGCCAAATCGCCTTCCAAATCATCCCGCAAGAATTCTCGAGCCACCTTCATGCCTCCTTTAGTCGATGAACCTCTTATAGGATGATACCCCATCTGTTCTACTACTTTTGCTATTAATTCCCCATCCGAATGTTGGCTTATCATTACTTTAATACCTTTATTTCGGTATGCATACCCTAACGGGAGTATTCGGCTATGCCAAAATGCGTAAAGTATCCCTTCGCCCTTGGATCTCAGCTCGTCTAATTTATCCTCGCCTTCAAGTTCCATTTTCCAGGTGGACCCCAAGGCTTTAATCAGAAACGGACCAAAAGTCGAGACCACCCACAAAAGCAAAGTATCCCGAATAAAACTCCTCTTCTCCTTCGCCATTAGAAAAGAATACTAATTAATAATTCCTTCATTGTCAATAAATTACTGCGCTTTACCTAATGCGGGAATGATGATTAATTATGCGAAATGACAAATAAAATCGAGAATGATATTTATGTTCAATTGGCGATTAATACATAAGATTTTCTAAAAACCATAGTAATTTCAAAAACTTCCAATGTCTTATTGACTTGATTCTCTCATCGAATTATATTCATCCAAACCTTAAATTGAATTTTCGACCTTATGCCCCCGTAGCTCAGTAGGATAGAGCGACGGTTTCCTAAACCGTAGGCCGCAGGTTCGATCCCTGCCGGGGGTATTTTTATCGATTATCATAATTAGTATCACAATCATACACCCGTTATTAAATCTTTATTACAGCTACTTCTTAAATTCTCTTGACCTGCCCCCAATCAAACAATAGTATTCAATAAAATATGAACATAAAAGAGCCTTGCCCAAAATCTATAGAACAAACTATGATTCAACACTTGCGATAATGGATAAAAAGATATTCTCCCGTCAATACATCCTTAGCGATACCGCAATACTTATCTATCTATCGCTACTCAAATTCTGTATATACTTTTTCGTCAGTCACCAATATGGACTCCATCGTGATGAGCTTTATTACATCGCCTGCGGAGAACATTTGGATTTCGGATATGTCGATCACCCTCCTATGATTCCCTTTTTAGCTGCTTTCATTCCTGCAATCTTCGGTAATTCCACTTTGGCATTTAGACTATTACCGATGACAGCCGGTGCTGTTATTGTATTTATGGCTGGTATTATAACCAAAGAATTAGGGGGAAAAACATTCGCACAAATAACCGCCGCCTTAAGCATCATCATCAGCAGGTCATTCATTACTTTGGGCGGTCTCTTGACAACCAATGTTTTCGATCAACTTTTTTGGGCATTAATATTATACATTCTCATCTTAATCATCAAAAAAAAGAACTATCGCCTATGGCTCTATATCGGCTTAATCGCAGGGTTGGGACTGATGACCAAGCACACGATGGCTTTTCTCCTGTTCGGCATAATCATCGGGATTATATTTACCGATTACAGGAAAATGCTTTATTCGAAATATCCTTGGTATGGAGCCTTAATCGCCTTTGTTATTTTTCTTCCCAATTTGATATGGGAGATGAACCACAACTGGGCTACAATCGAGTTTCTCCAAAAAGCAAGTATCAATAGGATGGCGGGCATAAATCCTCTCGAATATCTGCGGCAGCAGTTGTATGTATTAAACCCGATATTGCTTCCGCTATGGATCGCCGGGCTTTATTATTTCCTGTTCTATAAAAAGGCAAAAGCATATAGGATGTTCGGTTGGATATATATATTACTTTTGATTATCTTTATATTAATGCGGGGGAAGAGTTATTATTTAATCCCTTATTATCTCCTCATCTTCGCCGGCGGAGCCGTCTTCATCGAGATACTTATAAGCAAATCAAATTACAAATGGCTAAAGCCGTCAATTATAGTCCTGCTGATTATAGCGGGAATTACAATTATGCCGTTAGCTCTGCCAATACTTCCTATCGACAAATGCGCCGACTATGTTCATTTTTGGGGAATGACCGAACAATACGATGAGAACGGTAATCCTATTACGCTGCCCCCCGAGTTTTCGGATATGATCGGTTGGGAAGCGATGGTAAAGAATGTAGCGAAGGTTTATAATTCCCTCCCCCCGAAAGAGAAGGAGAAATGCGCCGTTATGGCGAATAATTATGGACAGGCATCGGCAATAGATTTCTATGGAGCAAAATATGGGTTGCCAAAGGCTATCTCCGGACATAATAATTATTGGTATTGGGGACCGAGGGACTATTCAGGTGATATAATGATAACTGTCGGGATTAGATTGCGGAGTTTGAGAAAGGCATTCAATAATGTCGAACAGAAGGGAACAATCAAGAATAAATATGCCATTTGGTATGAAAACAACCAACCGATTTATTTATGGAAAGGCATAAAATTGCCGCTGAGGAAGTTATGGCCTCAAATGAAATTGTTTTATTGACCGCTGTTTCTAATTTTCGGTTTTCGCTTGACTTTGTTTTGAATATGGGATATTATTTTTTATGAGTTATTGTATAAAGCGCTACTTCAATATAGTAAGCATAACGCTATTAACAGCAATAACATCACTTGTCTTAATTTCCTGCAGGCCAGCCGAGCCGAATTTTTTTCCACAGGATAATTTCCTCGAAGCGGATTCCGTTTACTATTCGGATTTGATTATATTTATCGGTGGAGCCGACTCCGCAAAAAGTGTGATCGTCTGTGATTTTGGGAGGGAAAAGGCCGGCGAAAACTACACCGGCGAATTTTGGGGATGTATTTATCGGGATGGAAACTGGGAAAAATTAAGCAGGTCGGGGGAATATAGGCTTTTATCATCCAGACCCTCAATTCCCGAAGGTCCTCCGGGGGTAAGCGTTAAGACCCACAACGGCAAATTCCAAATTGAATATTCCGACGAAAATTACAATTTTTCCCTAAAAACAGATGCTATCTCAAACATCTATAAATCCTTCGATAGCGATAACACCAAAGAATATTATGGGGATGCCAATGCTGAGATTATAATCGGCGATACTAAAATAAAAGGCACCATTTTTTATGCCTATTTCCGTTGGGTGAACTATCAGCCTATCACCACAAAATATAAAAAACGATATACCGATTTTAGGAGATTTTTCCTTATCGGGGATAATATATTTATTGTAGCGAAGGAAAATAAGGCGGACATTTCGGAATTTGCCGCCAAGTACGATTTACCCGATCCCCCCGAAACTATATGCGCTTCCATAAAAAGGGGCAACTACAATAAAACATTCGATAACTTCAAATCGATAACTACAAATTGGAGCTATGATTTGGCATTTTTCCGAATACCATTCGGTTGGGAGGTCGAATTCGACGATAACAACTCTTTGAGCCTTTCCGGGGACAATTATTATTTGGACAACAAATTGTTCACCGGCAGAGGAATTGTTAATGTCAGCGGGACTCTGAAATCCGAAGGGAAAAGTTATCCGATAAATGGTGTTTGTGAATTTATCAAATAAGTGAATTACAAATTATTTCAATTTTGAGGGGGGATATGTCTTTGGAATTTCTTCTCTATCTCATCGGCTGTCAGGCGGGCTATTATGGGTCTCCCATGCGGGCAGAGGTTGTACTCCTCGCAAGCGAAAAGGCGGTCGCAAAGCTGCGACATCTCTTCGGGTTTAAGCTCCCGTCCGGCTTTTACAGCCGAATGACAAGCGAAGGATGCCGCTGCTTTTTTATATAAATTTTCTTTTACTCCGCTTAAATCATCATCCTGAAAGTCATCAATAATCCTTCTTAGAGCAAGATCGGGAGCATTGTCGTCCATATCCGCGGGGATTCCATAGATGATAACGGAATTACCTCCGAACTCCTTAATTTCAAAACCAAGTTTATCAAAAATATCACGGAACTTATTCCAAACCGCAAATTCCGATGGGGTTAAATCAACCGTTATCGGGAACAATAATTGCTGGACTACCCGGTTGTCGGAGGTTAGTCTTTTTATCGCTCCCTCGTACAGAATCCTCTCATGGGCGTTGTGTTGATCGATAAACAGCAGAGAATCGCTAAAAGGGACAATAATAAAACTATTCATAAACTGCCACATTTTAGGTTGGTATGGGTCAGCAATTTCTTTTGGTAAATACACTCCTTGTTTACCCAATCCATTTTCACCAATGTCGGTGCCGCTATCAGGCAAATCAACAAAACCTCCCCTATACAAAGCCTCCTGAAAATTGCCCTGCGAGGGAGCGGGGCGGTAATTCCCGTAATAATCAGCAGAGGAACCGGCTGAGGCGAAATATTCGCGTTTCCCATCTTCTAAAGATAAATCGGTAATGACACCGGCGGATTTAAGTGTATGCTCCGTCAAATGCTTAATGCTGGAAAAGAGGGCCGATTCATCTTTGAATCTAATCTCGGTTTTCGCCGGATGAACATTGACATCGATATTTTTCGGGGGGATATTCAAGAAGATAGCGCAAATCGGATACTGATTAGGTTGAAGCTTATTCCCATAACCTTTACGAAGTGCCGCTAAAAGGGTTCGGGAGATAATAGGCCTAAAATTCACAAAGAAACGGCAACCGTTTGAACGCGCCCGAACAAATGATGGATGAGCGATATACCCCAAAACTGTTCCCGGTTTTTCAAATCCACCCTCCTCTGTTCCGGGCAATGGGTAGAATTTCTCAATATTGTCGAAGCCGTAAATCTGAGATAACCTATCTATCAAGTTAATGTCGCTTTTGTAGTTGAACATTTCCCGACCGTTATGGGAGAGCTTTATGCCGACATTAAAATTCCCGATGGCGTAGGTTTCAACCAATTCGGTAATGCGGGCCAACTCAGCTCGGGGCGATTTGATGAACTTTCGTCTAGCGGGGGTATTGAAAAAAAGATTGGCAACGATAATCGATGTTCCCGGTGGACAACCCGCCGCCTTGAACCCTTTAATCTTCCCGCCTTCTATTTCGATCTCCGCACCAGTATCCCTATTTCGCGGACGACTTACAGCCTTTACCTCCGCCACCGAAGCAATAGACGGCAATGCCTCCCCTCGAAAACCAAAGCTCATAATATTGAATAAATCCGACGCCTTCGACAATTTAGATGTCGCATGCCGCATAAAAGCTATTTCAAGATCATCGCTGGACATTCCAACACCATCATCATAAACCGCAATCAGTTTCAGCCCACCTTCCTCCAACTCTATCTCGATATTATGCGCATCGGCATCAAGCGAATTTTCAATTAATTCCTTAACTACGGAGGAGGGTCTCTCGATAACCTCGCCGGCGGCGATTTTATTAACAAGATTTTCATCTAATACCCTAATGCGGCGCCGTTTATCGGTAAGATTTCTCATTTAAGAATATCTCCTGTTCTTAACAATTGCTCAAGCTTTATCAACGCCTTACCCCGATGACTTATCCGATTCTTTTCCTCCGGTTTTAATTCCGCGAAGGTTTTCTCCAATGGGGGATAGTAAAAGAGGGGATCATAGCCAAATCCATTATACCCTCGAGGTTTATCCAAAATATATCCGCCGACAGCTCCCTCGACCGTCTTAATTTCCTTTTCATTAATGGCAATAGCGATAACCGTTCTAAAATGTGCGGTTCGCCTTTCGTATGGAACGCCCTTGAGGAGCTTCAACAGTTTTCTATTGTTATCCTCATAGCTGCAACCCTCCCCGGCAAACCGAGCGGAGAAAACTCCCGGAGCGCCATTGAGATAATCGACCTCAAGACCGCTATCATCGGCGATGGTAGGTATTTGGGAATATTTATAGCCCGAGACAGCCTTTAATATCGCATTTTCGCTTAAATCTTTGCCATTCTCCTCGACAATCGGAAGTTCGCCCTTATTCGGAAATGAATATTCTATCCCATAACGATTTAGTATCGCAGATATCTCTTTTATTTTATCATTATTAGAAGTAGCGATAAATAGTCCCATAATTAAACCTAATAAAATCTACTTTATTATAATATAATTAGATTAATGTTAAATTCCAATAAAATGATAATAAATATGACCTACCCGAGAATGTTTCCAAGGCATATTTAAGATATATAATATGTTTCCATTCGCAGGGGAATATATGTAAAAGTGCGTAAAAAAGGTTGATAAAAAGCATTTGTTTATTATATTGTTATAGATGGAATTTCTTCGGTAATAAAAGATGCTTTCCCAATATTCTATGCTAAAAGGTAATAAAATGAAAAAACTTATCCTTCCCCTATTGTTCCTATTAGTTATGGCGCTTGGCGTTTATCCGGCATTCGCCACGCAACCATCCGCCGATGAATCTTTGCCTATCGGGTTAACCGCTGAGGAAATGACGAGGCTCGATGAGATAGGTATAAATCACAAAGCCACAGAACCACCGAGCGGAGTAATCCGTAATCCTGCTGAATGGGAACCGTCCGAAGGTGTTCTGGTACGCTGGCCCTTGGGGATTTCCGTTGCTATTATAGCCGAGATGTCCGAAAATGTAATGGTAACCACAATCTGCGCCAATCAGTCTCAAGAAAACAGCGCCCGCAGTGCTTATATATCCGGCGGCGTCAATATGGATAATGTCCAGTTTATCCATGCGCCCACAAATACTTACTGGGTGCGGGATTATGGTCCATGGTTCATCTTCTCCGATGGAAACATAGGCATAGTGGACCCTATTTACAACCGCCCCCGTCCCGATGATGATGTTATTCCACAGGTTATCGGCGAAGAATGGGATATCCCCGTTTATGGTATGGACCTAATTCATACCGGTGGTAATCATATGTCCAATGGTTTGGGGACCTCGATGTCAACCCGCTTGGTATATGATGAAAATCCCGACAAAACCGAAACTGAAGTCGATTCGATTATGTATGCTTATTTGGGAAATGATTATACGGTTTTGGACTATGTCGAGAATTGGGGAATTCATCATATAGATTGCTGGGCGAAATTCCTCAGTCCGGCTACGATATTGGTCAAAGATGTTCCCCAGAGCGACCCGAGTTATACACGCTTAAACGAAAGGGCTGATTTTCTCTCGCAACAGATGTCTCCATGGGGACGCCCATATACGGTAGTACGAGTTTATTGTCCATCGGGAACGGCGTATACCAACTCGCTCATTTTGAACGACAAAGTTTTGGTTCCTATCTTCAATAATTCTTGGGATGATGAAGCGCTCCAGACTTATCAGGATGCTATGCCCGGTTATGAGGTAATCGGATTTACCGGCTCGTGGCTTGATGATGACGCCTTGCATTGTAGAACGATGGGAGTTCCCGATATGCAGATGTTATTTATCGAACATATACCCTTAAAAGATCAGCGAAGTTCCACCAATGATTACCTCGTGGAGGCGAATATCTATGCCTATTCCGGCGAATCGTTAATAGAGGATTCCTTAAAAATTTATTATAGCGTGGATGATGGTTTGTGGCAGAGTTCCCCCCTTTATTCCTACCCGGGACCTAATGCCTACTATGGCTATATACCGGCGCAACCGTCCGGAAGCGAAGTAGCCTACTATCTAAAAGCTGCCGATTATTCCGGGCGGGTTGAAACACATCCCTTTATAGGTGAACCGGGAGCGCATCGATTCAATGTGCTATGCACTGCGGATATAAGTATGACCCCCGATGACAATCCGGTTATTGTCCAACCGGGGGGATCTTTCGGTTTTACGGGTATCATTGGTAATCCCTGCGATACCGCGATAACTACCGATATCTGGTATGGTGTGATGTATCAGGATAATTTTTATCAGCAGGGATATTACGATGATATTACATTGACGCCCGGCGAATATATTCAGGGACATCTAACCCAAAATGTCCCTATGTATGCTCCCGAGGATAGTTATGAATATGTCGCTTACTGCGGCGAGCGTTCTGACACGATAGACGATTCCGCTTACTTTGAATTTACGGTTTCCGGTTCTTCCGTTCCCGGAGGTTTCTCCGAATGGGCGCTTGAAGGTAATTGGATAGATATGCAAAACATACCCGACACCCACAACCTAATCGGATGTTACCCGAATCCGTTTAATGCCGCAACTACCATCGCTTATGAATTGCCATCCGATACTAAGGCGACCCTTGAGATATACAATCTTAGGGGACAAAAAGTAGTGACGCTTATCGATGGTTATCAGCAAGCAGGAAAGCATAATATCACTTGGAATGCTGGCAATTATTCCAGCGGGATTTATTTTTATAAGCTGACGGCGGGAAATAAAACATTTACCAAGCGAATGACCTTGCTGAAATAGGATATAATAAGGGGCGACCATCAAGGTTGCCCCTACAATCTCTAAATCATATCCCGATTATTTCATATATTTCTTTAATTTTATCCTTGACAACTGCCTATTTGTGCGGTATTTTATGTGTGGTATCGTGTCGAGGGATTGTTGAGGTTCAGAATTAAATCCCGATAAACGGGAAAGGAGTAGTTATGAGTAGAGAATTAACCCCCAGACAAAGGGAGATTTACGATTTTATCCGCGATAATATCACTACCAATCACCTTCCCCCTACCATTCGGGAGATAGGCGAAAAGTTCGGGATGTCCTCTACCAATTCGGTGCGGGATGTGTTGAACGCTCTTCAGCGGAAAGGGTTTATCAAACGTCGAGCCGGGATTTCCCGAGGGATTGAGCTTACCCATTCCCACACAGAAGAATACCGCACTATCCCTTTAGTAGGACGGATAGCCGCCGGTGCCCCCATTACCGCAATTGAGAACATAGAAGATTCCTTTGCGGTGGATAAAACTTTTGTGCCGAGCGGAGATATTTTCGCTTTGCGTGTTCAGGGCGATAGTATGAAAGATGCCGGAATTTACGACGGTGATTTCGTAATGGTCAAAAAACAAAGCTCAGCCGACAGAGGGGATATTGTGGTGGCGGTTATTGGAGATGAGGCTACGGTGAAGAGGTTTTATCCGGAGAAAGGTAGGGTCCGCCTGGAGCCGGAAAACCCCGATTATGGACCCATAATCATCGAGAAAAAATTGCCCCAATTTTATATAGCCGGAAAAGTTGTCGGGCTTATGCGGCGGATGTAATTTCAGTTGCGGTGGAGGTTTGTCAGTAATTCCATATTCAAACAGATTCCCAACAATGGTGATGAACAATGTATCAGGATATAGATGAGCATATCGATGTGATAGCTTTATTTATCAGCGGCAAAGTCAAGCCGATTAAATTTCGGTGGAAAAACCGTCCGATTAAAATCAATCAGGTTACCGGAAGATGGAAAACCGATGCGGGACGGTATAAGATCAGGCATTTTGCGGTAGTGGATGACAGCGATAATTTTTTTCAGCTTTCATACGACGAACGGGATTTAAGATGGATGTTGGAGAAAATATGGGTGGAATAAAATCCTATTCTTCGCCGAAGACCTTGTAAAGGAAACCATCGGCATCTTCTATTAGTTTTTCAGCCTCTGTTCGTTTGACCGACATTTTTCCCATCACAACGGCGGTTTTCACCTTTCCGCCGGCTTCCTTCAATAACGAAACAGCCCTGTCGAAATTACAATCGACCGTATTCATCACAATCCGTATCGAGCGAGCGGAAAGTTTATCCGATTTATCGAGTAAATCGACCATAAAGTTCTTATATAGCTTCCCCAACTTTATCATCACCGTAGTGGAAAGCATCGTCAAAATCATCTTTTGCGCCAATGCCGCTTTCATTCTCGTTGAACCGGCAACAACCTCCGGACCGACAACGGGACAGATCAGCACATCCGCATCAACATCTACATCCTCCCTCGGATTGCAAGTTATGAAGATCGTCGGGCAACCCATTTTCCTACCGAACTTTAAGGCTTCTACCGCAAAGGGTGTGCGTTTGGAGGCGCTCAAACCGATGACAATATCCGGCGGAGATATTTTCCTTCTATCGAACTCAATCGGAATAGAACTAATATCATCCTCCGCCCCTTCGGCGGACAGAAACACCGTTTCCTTGCCGCCGGCGATAATACCCTGAACCAAATTCGGATCCGTACCAAAGGTGGGGTTGCATTCGGCAGCATCCAATATCCCTAACCTCCCCGAAGTTCCCGCACCGAAATAAAATATCCTCCCACCCTTTTTCATATTCATTAAAATTAATTCCACCGCTTTGGCTATGTGTGGTATTTCTTTGCGTACCGCCTTCGAGACCTTTGCATCTTCGGAATTTATCCTGCGCAATATATCCCCGATACTGCTCCTGTCGAGCCGTGAAAAACGAGGGTCGGCTTCCTCAGTAATCAGCATCGATATTTCCTCATAGATATTCTTAAGCGGTTCCTTTTCCAACTGATGGTTTCCTTCTCCCAATGTCATCCGATTTTATTTTTGGCTTTTTCCCAATATTCATCAAGCTGCTTTATACCCAATTCTCCCAATTCCCGCCCATCAGTTCTAATCATATCTTCCATTAACTTAAAACGATTACGGAATTTATCACAGGTGGAATTCAGCGCCGCATCGGGAACCACCTTCAGGTGCCGACTGAGATTAACGACACTAAACAATAAATCCCCCAACTCATCCTCAATCCTCTTCGTATCTCCGCTTTGGATAGCTTCCTCCAATTCGGATTTCTCTTCTTCAAATTTTCCCAATATATCGACTGCATTGCTCCAATCGAAACCGAAGCGGGCTACTTTTTCTTGAATCCTGTAAGCCTTCAGAAGCGCGGGCATACTTAAGGGAAGGCCATCCAATACATAGTAATTATCATCATTAGATGTAGTTGCTTTTATATGTTCCCAATTGGCTAATACTTCCTCTGCGGATATACGCTTTGCGTCCTCGCCAAAAACATGGGGATGCCGTTGGATTAGCTTTTCGCTTATCGATTCGGAGACATCCTCAATACTGAATTCCCCCTCTTCCGTCGCGATTTGAGCGTGAAAGACGATATGTAAAAGTAAATCGCCAAGCTCCTCCTTAAGTTTTTGTGAATCTCCCTTGTCGATAGCATCTATCACCTCGTATGCCTCTTCTATCAAATAAGGCTTAAGCGATTTGTGGGTTTGTTTTATATCCCACGGGCATCCCTCGGGAGAGCGTAAAACCCTCATTATTTCCACTAATCTGTCGAATTCCACCATACGATTAAAATCACAAAACTAAAATCAAGAATATTCAAATTCGTTTGCCAATAAAAAATATAGGATAATCGACGGGTAAAAACAATTGCATAATGGATTTACAGAAATTATTATGAAATATTAGATTGAGTTTATGGAGGATATTAGATATGCTTTCAACTTCCGATTTCAGAAAGGGTCTAAAACTTGAAATAGATGGTCAACCGTATATTATAGTTGATTTTCAACACGAAAAGACCGCAAGAAGGCGGGCTAATGTCTGGACAAAGTTAAAGAACCTAAAAACCGGCAGCGTCCTTGAAAAAACTTTCTCCGGCGGAGAGACCTTTAAGGAACCGAATTTTGCGGAAAGAAAGATGCAATATCTTTATTATGATAGCGAGGGTTATCATTTTATGGATTCTGCCACCTTCGAACAAAGCTCTTTAACCGAAGAGCAGATAGGCGATAATAAATGGTATCTCAAAGAAAGCCTTGAATATAAAATTCTATATTTTGAGGATCGACCGATTAATATCGATATACCATCTTCCGTTGTGCTAAAGGTTATTGAAGCCGAACCCGGTATAAAAGGGGATTCTGTCTCTAACCTTATGAAGAACGCAAAAGTCGAAACCGGCTTGAAGGTGAAAGTTCCTTTGTTTATCAAGGAAGGAGAATCGATAAAAATCGATACTCGCACCGGTGAATATATCGAACGAGCATAATATAATATGAATGATGACAAGGGATATCAGATCCTCAATGATATAGCTTCCGATTATAACTCGGGAGCTTTAGCTTTATGCGGGGATATACTTCACTATTTTTTATATAACGAGGCTCTCAACTCCTTTCCCAAAATAAAAAATAATATCGAATATGCTATGGACAAAATCGGGGCGGAGCATTCTGAAATGCCCTCAATTATACGGCTGTTGAGCAAGCTGCACTCCATCTATTTAGCGCATTTGGAAGATAGTGATACATCTGGATTTCAAGCGGAAGTCAAAATGATATTGGAGGAATTGGAAAAAATACCGGAGTCCGTTTCTAACTATGCAGCGGAAACAATTAAAGATTTTGAAAAGATTATTACCCTCAGCAACTCCAAAACCGTAGCTTCAACCTTCGGAAAACTGCACCAAAATGGAAAATCATTTGTAGCCCTTATATGCGAATCATCACCCGGTAGGGAATCATACATTATGGCGAAAACACTGCAGGATGATGGAATAGATGTTATTATTATTCCGGACACCGCCATAGCGGATGTAATCGATAGAACTTCTTGCGTAATAATCGGATGCGATACCATATCTCCGACCCACTTCCGAAATAAAATCGGCAGTTATCAACTTGCTTTGATTGCCCGTCATTTTGGAGCGCCATATTATATTTTGGGTGATAGCTATAAAGTGGTAAAAGACATTAGGTCAATAGGGGAAGTCAAAGAGACGGTTAAGATTAATGAAAACAATCTCAAAACGCTTTTTAAGCTGTTTGAAGATGTCCCTATTAATTTAGCCGATGAGATTATATTGGAGAAGGGGATATTCAAGGCTTCCGATATTAAGGCTTGGATAAAAGATTTAATCAAAGACTTTTAAAATTTGTCGGGCGATTTTCAATAAATCCAAAAGATCTTTATGGATTTTTACCGAGAGTTTCCGTTATAAATAATATGAAAAGTGGAAATACCGTGCTTTGATTTTATGCAACTTAATATTTATTTGCAACTTTTTAAAAAGCTCTTGACACCATAAAAATATGGGATTAAAATTAATTTTCAAAAATATTAAATTCATTTTCCCGAATCTATGGAGAGATAATGGGATCCAAAAAATATTCGTTTTTATTAATACCCTCCGATAATAACCAAGTTAAAAATTTCACATTTTCCGTTTTTTCTATATATATTTTATCGGGAATTGCGATCCTCTTTTTGTCTATTTCCGTTTATTGGGGCTATTCGTATTTCGAGTATAAAATGGACAACTCCCGACTAGAAAAACTTCAAACTGAAAATAAATTTTTGGTCGATAGGCTTCAGGAAATGGGGAATATAGTTGATGAAGCCAAAGCTCGTATGGATAATATCGCTGAAAAGGACAAAAATATAAGAATGGTATTCGATATCCCGGAAATAGATCCTGAAATGAGACAGCTCGGAACAGGTGGAGCTTCCGAACCGGAAGAAATCCCTTTACAAGGTAAATTAGCTTATAATCTTTACACCCTTCAAGATGAAATTGAAGTCCTTCTGCGAACCGCTGAATTCGAAAATGATTCCTTTGATGAAATACTTAGCGAGTTAACTAATAAGAAATATGTTTTGGATCACACGCCATCCATAATTCCCTGTACCGGATATTTCTCCCGTGGATTTGGAATGAAGCCCGATCCGTTTACGGGCAGAATACAACTTCATGCCGGAATAGACATAGCCGGCAATACGGGGACCCCTATTATGGCTTCAGCTGACGGGATTGTTGAATTCACCGGCTGGGCGGGAAGGTATGGCAAGCTAATTATCATCAATCACGGATATGGTTATAGGACCATTTATGGACATCTTTCCAAAATTAAGGTTAGAAAGAGACAATCCGTTAAACGATATCAGGTTATCGGGCTGATGGGATCAACGGGCTATTCCACCGGACCCCATTTGCACTATGAAGTACATAAAAACAATAAACCTCAAAACCCAATGAAATATATTTTCAAGGACATTAATAAACTATTTTAATCCTCGGACATCCCGAAGTTTACTCCACCCGATATAGATTTTCCCTAACTATTTCCACAGAGAGATTGAATTCACCAGCCAAAACTAACGCGCCCAAATATGCGGAAAATTCCTTGGAATTCCTAATCCCGATAACCCTTATTATCTCCCTGCCTAAAGGAGTTATCGCCCCTTCGTCGGAGGATATCGTCCCGGCTTCGACATTTGGAAGTTCAATCCCATAAACGATATTATCACCTTTTGGGTAGGAGAATATCCTTTCGGTGGAAGTAACCAATGGAGAATGGGGATTAATCTTCACGGCTTTGTAAACTCCCGCTACAATCTCACCCCCCATACCGGTATGATGAAACCAACCGAGTTTCTCGGTTCCTTTGGCATCCATCGAAACGAAATCGATGAATTTATCAACTTTCTTTCCCGTTATCTTCTCTATCTCCGCCATCGGTATTGTAACTTCCACTAACACATAACGCCCCCGCTTATTCCGTGGTGATGGCTTTAAATCACCATCGTACCCCTGAGTTATTGCGCTTAATTCATAGGGAATACCTTCAATTTTCAGCTTCTCGTCAATCAGCTTTTTAGCTAAACCGACAGCCTTGCTAATCGCCCCGTGCCCGCGGAAATATTTAAATTCCGCTGTAAAATCTATGAAAAGGTATAACTTTCCCATATCCTCCACAGGAAGAATTTCCACAAATGAAACTTTGCCTTTCCATTTGGACAATAATTGATTCATCCGAAGACGAACTTCCGAAAGATATGCCTCTATTATTCCAATCGATTTTCTTCTTGTCTCTTCTTTTCTGAAAACATAACCTAAATTTCTACAAGCTCGGGCTGTTTCCATAACCTTGACAACCGCTCCGCCATAATGATTGATAAAATATGCTCCTCTGGTGACCCCGATAGGACCTAACCCCGTACCATATTGTAAGATACCATTAAAAGTTTTTTCGACATCGCCTTTGACTTCGATCCGTCCGCAAAAAGAATAATAATCCTCAATTCCACCTATGTAGTTTGCAGTTAACGGGTAATATTCGATAGGGTTGGAAACCGTTAGTTTTGAGCCGCATATGGGGCAATACTTATATTCGTCATACGCCGCCAGCCGTAAATCCAGCGAACATCTATCGCAGCTATAATCTATCAGATATGGTTTTTCCCGCAATTTAAGATACTCGAACTTTTGAGTCGAAATATCCTCCAAATAAGCTCTGCGAGCTTTTGCAGCTAATAAAATATTGTCCGGAGATCCTATAGCATACTTATCCTTGATATATGATTCTGCCTTCCATGGAGGTATCCGCCCTTTTCGCAATAAATCAGAAACTTCTATTACTATTTCCGAATTTGAATTCATAAGTTCTCCATATTCAATAAATCACAATTGCTATTATAATCCCTATTGACTAATCGCAAAACTGCGGCGATGTTAATTACCTATAATAGGATGGCTCTGCTATTATGGGCAATTCTTTTATACAAACAAATCAATCGTAGAAACGAAAAGAGCCCCGATATCTATCGGGACTCTCTCATTCACTTTATCTTGATTATGTTGAAATTTACTTTAGAAGTATCATCTTTTTCAAATAAGATTCTTCACCAACAGTCAATTTATAGAAATAAATACCTGTGGCTTGGTTCGATGCATTCCAGATTACCGAGTGCCTGCCCGGAGATTGGCTTTCATCGACAAGCGTTGCAACCTTCCTGCCGATTAAATTGTAAACCTCTAACTTCGCTTTAGTATAGCTATTTAAGTTATAAGTTATTTTGGTCTCGGCATTAAACGGATTCGGGTAGTTCTGGGCCAGAATATATTTTCCCGGAACAGATCCACCTCCGTCATTAACTAATCCTTGATGATAATCGACAATTGCGCGGATATCTAAATCGGTGGTAATCAGCGTCCAGGTACCACCATCATTAGACATCGAACGATTTGCAACCGCAGGATCATCGCCCAATATAACAGGCAAGTCAGATCTATAGATAAAGCCAAGCCAAAAATCGCTGGAAACTTCTATATCCATACCGCGGAAATCAATATAACTCCACGCTTGCGGATCATCTAATGTCGATTGCGGCCAGGCACCGAAAGGTGTAATCATCTCACTACCCGGTTCACCGGAACGATCATCCCAAACCTCTACATCGATAGTATCCAAATCGTGATCTACATCAGTGTATAAACGATACATCCCTGTTACTAAAGTTGCATTCTGGGTGGGACTCATTCTAGTAGCCAGCTCAGTTCCCGGGGCGAATTGATAAATATATTCCGGTTCGCCATCATCATAGTATAGTATAGTCCCTGAGTAATAACTATATTCATCGGAATCACCGCTGTTCCCCTGCGTATCTGTGGCAGTGAAAAAATATGTTACTTTCGCTCCTGCCTCCACCTGCGGAATTGTGAAATAATAATTGTCCCCAACAGTGCTATCCGGATTAATAACCGTCAGATCACCACCGTCAACATTATAACTCAAGGTTACACTCTGGACCCCTGAAACATCGGTAACAGTCGCCACAGTAACATAATCATCTGGTACGCTTGTTGAATCCGTAGGACCTTGATGCACGATCAATGGGGGGCTGTTATCCTCGGTAGAACCATAAACGGTGAAGTCATCGATATACATTCCATCGACCTGATAAGCTCCATCCGAAATCAAAGTAAATTTGAAATTGACGCTCTGTCCGGCATATCCGCCGAGAGATGTTTCGAACGCATACCAATCCACGCCTTCCCCGTTGAAAGTATGGAGAAGATTCCATGTGCTTCCGCCGTCCGAGGAGATATACATATAGACATAGTCAAAGCCGTTCTCGAGATCATATTTCGTCCAGAATTCCAGGCGGGCATCGAGATAGCTTGACAGATCAACCGCAGTAGTCAGCTCAACAGTCAAGGTGTCGTAAGCGCCATAATCCCCACCGGGCGAATCGGTTAAGGAACTATCGGGGGAATGATAGCTCTCGTTTGTCAAAGCCCAATCACCACTCCAAGCCCCCATACCGCTATCGAAATTTTCAGTATAAACAACATCCTCAGCAGGACCTGCTTTAGCTATATGCCCGCTAACAGAGTTTGGGTTTTCGATTTTTATAATTTCGCTTTTGGATTGAACAGTCGCTCCTTTGTTAACGGTAAGATGAGCAAAAGCCGTCACCCCAAAAAACAAAGTTATTACCGTTATAATCAAAATCACTCTCTTCACTCGATCCTCCTCAATAATTATTCTAAGATTAAGTTTTTTTCCGAATAATAATTCCCTTTATAGGCGATCACCTCCTTTGAGAATTTCAGCACTTCCAAATATCAACGATTGTTATCCTTCACAAATAATAACTCTTCCTAAATAGTTCATATCGGCAAATAGTGCTTTATTCAATATAATTTTATTTATATGATAATTAAAATTTTGTCAAGTCGATTTTTACATTAAATCGTATATTATTATAACATTACATATGAACTATAATCCGAATACAAAGGCCATAACATTTTAATGCCCCACATCCGAAAAAAAAAATCAAGATTGTTCCCCCCAAAAATACCTTGACAATCCATTTTTTCTTTATGATGTTGAACTTCAATGAAAACTCTTAAGAAAGAAAATCCTATCTTAAAAACAAGGGCTATATATTGTCCCTTTAATTCAAGGTGACCGGAAAGATCTCAGGGATAAATCTAAATCGAACACATTAGGAACATTTATTCCCCATCAGCTTCATTCATTGTCATTCTGTCCGGTCGACAATTACCTTTAACCAGAGGTAGCAGATGTCCGAAATAAAAGTTTATCACGATAATGATGCGGATCTAACCCCCTTGGAGGGGAAGATCGTAGGGATAATAGGGTTTGGAAGTCAAGGTAAGGCTCAAGCCTTCAATCTACGGGATTCGGGGATTGAGGTAATAATAGGATTACCTTCCTCACAATCACGCAAGAAGGCAAGGGAGCTTGGTTTCAAATCATATTCGGTTCCCAAGACTGTCGCTTCATCCGACATAATCCCATTTTTATTCCCGGATCAAAAACATCAGGAAGTATATAAATCGGAAATCGAACCAAATTTATCATCGGGGAAAACATTAATGTTCGCTCATGGGTTATCGATTCATTTCGGATTGGTAATACCTCCGTTGTCAAATGATGTTATTATGGTCGCTCCCCACGGCCCCGGAGACCTGATGAGGGAAAGATTTATGAAGGGTAAAGGAGTAGCGTGTTTTATAGGTATCTATAATAATAATTCCGGTAAAGCCAAAGAGACTGCTTTGGCGTATGCCAAAGCTATCGGATGTACTCGTGCCGGAGCTTTCGAGACAACATTCGCAGAAGAAGCCATCGGCGATATATTCGGAGAACAAGTAGCATTGTGCGGCGGATTGACCGAACTTCTCGAAGCGGCTTTTGAGACCTTGGTTTTGGGAGGATTACCGCCTGAAAATGCTTATTTGGAATGCGTCCAGCAATTGGATTTAATTATTGAACTTATCAAAAAACAGGGAATAGCGGGTATGTTCGACCGTATCAGCAATGTGGCTGAATATGGTTCATATCTAATTAAAGGACGGATTATAAACGAGCAATCGCGGCAGGCTATGCTCGGGATTTTGGATGAAATAAAAGAGGGTAAATTCGTTAAAAGGATGATAAAAGATTATAATAAGAGATCACCGGACTATTATAAACGGAAGAAGGAAAGGGCGGAACATCCCATCAATAAGGTTGGCGAGGTTATTAGAAAAAAGATAATCGATTAATAATCATCTATCGATTATCCTCATAATTATTGAAGATTTCGGACCTTAGAGATAATAATTAGTAGCTCATTTGATGTGCGACCCCTTTGATTTCGTGATATTTTGGCCCTCAAGAACATTATCTTCCAATTCACCCTTGATACGATTGGCAATTATTTCCGAAAATAATTCGGCGCCAGTTTTATTAAGATGACCGGGGTCTGAGAATAATTCGGCGCGACTGACGATCTTAGGTTCATAAGTGTAATCCCAAAGGGGTACCCCATATTCGTTTGTAATTTCTTTTAACATATTTAGAGATCTCTGGTCATAAGCTCTTAGGTCGAGCTCATATACGGGGGAAATTATTATATATAACCTTATACCTCTGCTTACAGCGTCCTTAATAAAATCCCTAAGAGCATTTACTTTATTGGGATCAATTTTCAAATCGGAGGGAGGAATCTTCTTCCCCGATTCAATCGGTTTCATAATATTGCTGAGTGGCAGGAAACCATCAATTTTTTTATCTATGACAATGTTGTTTTTGATAATACTCAGTATCAATCCATTAAATGGATAAATTCTTGACAATAGTTTCAACCTCTCCAATTTACCCCTCATCTCGATAAATGGACGTAACTCGGTATGCGTTTTATAATAGGGAAGCAGACAAGATAATCTATCATAATCTGTGGATTCGGCAAAAAGTTCTGAGGATGGTAAATCCAAGATGATAATTTTGGGCGCATATCGATTTAATATCGCTTTTTCCAAAGCCCGATAAAAGAGGATACTAAGTCCATCCCTACCGGAATTAAAACAGCTCATCCCTAAGGTTTTTTCAAAAACCTCCGGGTTATAATGATGAACAGCTCTGGAACTGCCAAAAATTATTATATCCTCATTTGATTGTTCTATCGAATAAGTTAAAGTCCGCGCTATACCAGATTTTTGAGTGAAATAAAAATGCCTTAATATATCCCCTATAGAATAATCCGCAATAAACAATAGCGTTAAAAAAAAAGTGAGTTTTACTAAAACCAAAAGTTTAGAATTGGAAATAGATAAATTGCCCGCCATCAAATACACCAATAAGTAAAATAATTACAACCAAGAAAACATAGGACAATTGCCTAATTAAAACATTATTACTTTCAAATAATGAAAATTTCGTATAATTCAATTCCTGCTTAAATTCCCTTATGAATAAAACAGCCATCCCAAACAGTGAAAATATAAACCCTGATTCCTCCCCGATGAAAAGAGGCCCGTTCAAATGCGCCATCTTTTTAATAATCTCAAAAGCATCCGAGATGTTAAGGGACCTGAAAAATACAGTCGCTATCAATAACAGGATATTAAATATAATGATTTTAAACACCTTTCTAAATCTCGGGATTTTTGTTAACCCAATGAATTGAGAGATTTTCTCCCGTATAGATGCGGTCCATGAAGCAAAAAGCATATAGAAACCGTGAACAGCACCCCAAATTACAAAAGTCCAATTAGCGCCATGCCATAGCCCGCTTAAAAGAAACAGGGTCATTATATTGAGATACCAACGCTTTTTGGTAACTCGACTACCTCCCATAGGGATATATAAATAATCCTTAAACCATGTCGATAGGGAGATATGCCATCTTCTCCAAAATTCATTAAACGATTGGGAAAAATAGGGCCTATGGAAATTCTCCATTAATTCATAACCCATCACTCTTGCAGATCCAATGGCTATATCGGAATAACCAGAAAAATCGCAATAAACCTGCACCGAAAAAAATATTGTCGCAACTAATAAGGTAATGCCTGAATGATAGATTTGGTTGTTATATGTGGCGGCTACATACATACCCAATCTATCGGCAATAACAACTTTTTTGAAGTACCCCCATATAATTTGTTTCATCCCCAAGGAAAAATTCTGGTAGCTTACTTCTTTTTTCTTAAACAATTGAGGTAACAAACGAGTCGAACGTTCTATAGGTCCTGCCACAAGCTGAGGGAAAAAAGCAACATATAGAGCAAATATCCCCAAATTCCTCTCCGGTTTTTTCACGCCCCGATACACATCTATCGAATAACTTAAAGTTTGAAAGGTATAAAATGAAATTCCCACAGGTAATAGAACCTTCAAAGCAGGAACATTATACATTATATTAAGGTGATTAAATAAAACTCGAAATGACTCATTAAAAAAATTGAAATATTTAAATGTTCCCAATAAACCAAAGTTTGAAATTAAACTTAAAATAAGATATTTTTTTCTTTTCTTTTTTTCATTAGTTTGCCCCATTTTTATTCCGGCGAAATAGTCTATCAGGGTAGAAGTCATTATCAAAACAATGTATTCCAACTTCCAACACATATAAAAATAATAACTGGCCGCCAACAGCAACATCCATCGATATTTGTAAGGTATCGCAAAGTAGAGTACTACTACGATGGGAAAGAAAATTATATAATGGAGGGAATTAAATAACATATTAAGCTGTGCCCAGAAGTGAAGTAATTTCTTTACAAAGTCTATTATGATTAGGCAGTGCTAAAATTCGGGCTTTTAATTAATTATCTTATAACATTAAAATCTAGTATCAATTATATTTTGAAGTCATTATATTAATAAATTTAATAGCCTCTTCGCAAGTATTTCTTTTTGCGCGGATTGGTCGGATTATTTTCTATGCACTCCAATCTGCGAGCGATATCAACCTTCTCCTCAAAGTCTTCTGTATTTCTTATTACTAATTTCGCCGCACCGGTTGCCTCCACACCAAAAATTATTTCGTACCAACTATATCAGCCATTTCGAAACCCAAAGCATCTTATTGCTATTTATGTCATATAATTAAATAAATTAAAATTATCGGGAAATGTAAATACAAATCCATTATTATCGCTATCCCCCGCGGGGATAAGCCATAATTCAAGATATCCGACAATTAATTCCTGTAAAGTTTTGATTTCTTTATCCGACAATAGATTATAGGGGATCAGAACTAATGGAGGTTAATTATGATAGCTGACCCAAGTCATTTTTATGAAATGCGCATTAAATCCATCGGGAAATATGCCAGATCCATAGGACATAGATATAACAACCTTATGTCGGGTATCCTCGGCACCGTTACTTATTTGTTAGATGATGAAAAAATATCGGAAGATTTAAAAACGGATTTGGACACAATTTTGGAAGCATCGGAAAAAGTTAACGCATTAACCAAACGACTATCCCGTTGGGGGAGAAAACTTACCGACTCGCCCTGTGAAGTCGATTTGACGGATTGCCTAAATAGGGGATATGATTTCCTGCAAAAACTTATCGGGGGAGATTACAAGCTGACTTTTCAATTACCAGATTACCCTATGATAATCTGGGGGCAACCGCAAATGGTCTTTGACCTAATCCTGCGGATGCTAATAAATCTACGGGATATGAGTAAAAAACCAGCGCCGATTACCGTTAATGTCTATAAAACAAAACTCGAACAAACGCCAGGAAGGTTAAGTAATATTTTGGAAAAAGGCGATTATGCATTACTATCATTTAAATCTGAAATTGACGGGATAATTGATGAAGATTTAACAACTAAACTTACTTTCGACCCTATCCATCCTGAGGACTATTTCAATTCCAACGAATTGGGATATTTTTCAACTATGGATATAATCGATCTCCTACGCGCTCACTTCGATTATTCATTCGATAATAACGGTTATTTGACCATCTATGTTTTCTTCCCACTATTACAAAGTGAAAAAAAACTCGTGCCAACTACAAAAGCAGGAATATTCTAAGCGCTTACAAAGAATGATAGACGAATTATTGAATATATCCCAAACTACGCAATTCTTTCTTTAGGTTCTCATCGACTTGGATTTTTTCGGCGCGGACTATCCTGCCTTTAAGATGCATAGCCAACATCCCCATCAACTTCTCCGCCTGTATGCTGTTTTGATCAAATACATTCTCGGTTTCGCGAGGATCGACACCGAGATTAAATATATAATTACCTTCCTTTACATTTCTCACGACCGAATATGTCCCCCTGCTGCTGACAGGGATTTTTGTTGTATCGGTATTTGTAATTCGTATCAATTTGTAATTATCATAAATAACGGCACGCTGACGAAAGCCCGGAGGCCTATCCCTCTCAATAAAAACTGGAGGAGCCGGTTCTGTTTTCTTGAATAAATTCATTCCGGGTAATTCGGGGGAGTACTCAATTTGAGCCAAATCAAAAATGGTTGGCATAATATCGATTTGCTCGGCGGCAATCGGTTCCCTGCCCGGCTTCAAATCGGGAGATTTGATTATCAATGGGATCCTTAAAACTTCATTATAGCAGGTATAATGAAATCTGCCGCCATGTTCGAGGAACTCTTCGCCGTGGTCTGCGGTGAATATTATAATGGTATTATCATCCAAACCACGCTCTTTGAGATAATCAAGTAGCCTTCCGATATTGGAGTCGGTAAATCCTATCTCCTGATCGTATCTGTTGACATCAGAATCACCCAAAAACTCCCATCCTTTATGCGATAGATATTTGAAATGGGGATCGAAGTAATGTATCCACAGTAAAAATGGTTCCTCGATATTCTTCAAATCTATCAAAGCTAAATCCGTTAATTGTTTTGCGGTTGAGGTATTATGCGGAGGCCCATAATTAAGAACCGAGTAATCGTATTCCTCAAATCCCCTATTTAAACCATATTTCGGAGTAAGGATTATATGGCTGACAAAGGCGTGTGTATGATAACCCCGTTCTTTGAGAATCCCCGCCATTGTTGGAATATGCTTGTTCAATCCCCAATGGAAATCGGTGGCACCGTGGTCTTTGGGGTATGCGCCGGTTAAAATTGAAGCCAATGACGGAAGCGTCCATCCAGCTTGGCTATACGCATTCTCAAAAAGAACGCCTTCCTTTGCCAATTCATCTATATTGGGAGTGATACCCAATGTATTGCCATAGCAACCCAAATGGTCCGGCCTTAGGGTATCCACAGTAATCAGTAGAATATTTCTTTTCTTGGAGAATTTGGCACAGTTCATTACCGCAAATACTAACACGGCAAAGAAGATAACGATTGCGATTATTCTATGGAGTTTCATCAAGAGCCGATTCCCATCCTCGAAATTTGATAATTGTGAATTAGCTTTATATCATCACCCACTTTCACAATACCACCCTTGATGACTTTCGCAAATACTCCCTCACGAGGCATTATACAGTCCCCCGTAATTTCCCTGATACGGCAACCGCGGTGGCATTCTTTCCCAATCTCTATTACGGACAATTGCACCTCGTCACCGATTCCCAAAATAGTTCCGACCTTTATCGCCCCAAAATTCAAACCGATGGTGGTAATATTCTCCCCAAAATCCCCCGGCTTTAAATCCAACAATTCGTTCTGAAGTTTATCGAACGATTCAAAGGGAAGCAGCGAAATCTGTTTTTTTGTTCCAGCGTGAGCATCCCCCACAATCCCGTAATCCTTCCATATAAGAGCACTATCAATATTGTGCTTCCGGGTTCCCCTCCTTTCGGATATGGATAACCGGAATATCCTACCTTCGGAACTCACCGGATTTACCGCCTTTCTTTTCAATCAACATCAAATCAGTAATTGAAATATCCCGCTGAACAGCCTTGAGCATATCATAAACAGTTAATGCGGTGACACTACAGGCAATCAGCGCCTCCATCTCAACGCCGGTAGGTCCCTGCGATTTTATCGAGGAAATTATCGTTATCTGTTTAAGCCCATCATCGAAGCTGTATTCTATCCCGATATGCGTCAACCTTATCGGATGACAAAGTGGAATCAAATCCCAAGTTTTTTTCGCAGCGGAAATACCTGCTAATTTTGCGGCAGTTAAAACATCGCCTTTTTCAGCTCGGTTTTCTTTTACGATTCCGTATGATTTCTCATTTAGAATTACCTTCACAGATGCAGTGGCGAATCGAAAGGTCTCCGATTTATCGGATATATCGACCATTCTTATTTTCCCGTTATTATCGATATGGCTCAACTTATCCATAATAATTATCAAATAACTATTTTAACTGAATTTTGCAAGTAAAAACGATATCCGTTGTTATCGTTGACTATCCTCTCCCCTGCCTTTATATTTTACGATATGGAATTTAAACCTGTGCAAAATAAATGGAACCATCTAAGATATTATTAAAGCCGATTGGGGTAATCCACACTTCTTTCACCAATTATGGCGATGCTCCTTTTCAGGGTACATATTATCCCAAATCGCAAGGCACCGCTGAGATTTTCAAGGAATACAAGGCGGGATTGAAAGATCTTGATAATTACAGCAATGCGATTTTCATTTATCTTTTCAATCGCTCCAAGGATTGGAAGCCTATGGTGATACCCCACTTCGACAATAAATTACGCGGATTATTCTCGACAAGAGCCCCTCATAGGCCAAATCCTTTAGGAATGACCGTTGTAAAATTGCTTTCTATTGATAAAAATATAATCACATTCTCTTATGCGGATATGCTCGATGGAACCCCGCTTTTGGATATAAAGCCGTTTATCCCGAAAATAGATTGTCCAAAAGTAGGAAAATTAGGGTGGATTGAGAAATATATGGATACGGAACACAATCATAAAGCGGACAAGAACAAAAACAGGTAATAAGTTGTCTTATGGCTTTTGAAATCAAAAATGCGGAATATTTAGCATCTTACCCCGACATCAAAAAAGCTAAACTCCCCCCTTTCCCGCAGGTCGCTTTTGCCGGAAGATCGAATGTCGGAAAATCATCCTTGATAAATAAACTGGTAGGGCGGAAAGCTCTGGCAAAAGTAAGCTCGACTCCCGGGAAAACGCGAATGCTGAATTTCTTTCTTATTAACAATAAATACCTCTGGGCTGACCTTCCGGGATACGGTTATGCAAAAGTGCCTAAGGCTATGAAACAGAGTTGGAAGGCTATGGTTGAGGGGTACTTGGAGGGCAACGATAAATTAAGGGGAATTGTTTTACTTGTTGATGGTCGTAGAGGATTGCAGTTGGAGGAAAAACAATTGTTGGATTTCTGCGAATATTTGGGGCTGAATACCGTAATTGTCTTCACTAAGGCTGATAAACTCAAGCAATCCGAACGGGCAAAAATTCGCAACAAGTTTCCAAACTGTTTATTTTTTTCAGTTTTATCCGGAGAAGGCAAAAGGGAACTGCTTAAAATAATTGGGCAATTATTCCTTCCTGAAAGGGATTAAGGACGAACCTGTGCAATAACTGCTATCCGATGTGATTCAATCCTAATGTGAAATCCGATGCATAAAGTGAATTGGAAGTAATTGCCAATACCATTCAAAACTAATCTTCCTTCTCGTTCGGCCCAATTAGTATCCCATTTAACTATAAAGCTCCCATTGAATTAGAGCGGTTATATAGTCTCGAAACGAATTTCCCGTAAAAGGCACATCTATTGCTGTTTTAGGGGATGTGATCAATTGGAAAAAAGAAAGATGAAATAAAGGAGACTATTATGAGATGCTTTTTCTATGGTAATTCCGGAAGGAAAACTAACGAGAGAAGAAAATCATCGGGCTATATCTCATTCACAATTCCAGATATAGGTATCTCATTTAAAGCAGCTTATGGTGGAAAACCTCAGGAATGTGAATACACCGGATTATTGGCTTTGCTGGAGTTTATCGATTTGAACCCCCAATTATTCAAAGGCAAAAGTCTGGAAATATACTCGGATAGTACTTCTGTTGTGCATCAAGTGAATCTCAAGCAAAATGCTTCGAGGGATTTGGAACCGTATCGCAATATGGCATTAAGTTATCAAAAGAAAATTCCATTTACCTTAAATTGGATTCCCCCTGATGACAATCCTGCTCAAAGTTTATTTACAATAAATTAATTCTTGGAGGGGTATGATAAAATGATAATGACGGGGATCTTTTTGATCCCCGATTTTTTTTGGTTCGTTTTTAATGAACAAAACCCCAAGCATATGAACATATCCGAACGGACTATCGATTTATGAAATTGACAAAAATTATGATGTTTAGTAGTTTAATAGTATCACTAAATGAAAACTTGGGAAGCGCAGGCGCAAGACTTGCCTCTATGAAAAATCTCTATTTCAGTAGTACCATTTTTTTGGTAATTGATTTATTGTTTGTTGATAAATGGCAGAAGTAAATTCCCGAGGGTAATTTATTAGCGTTCCATATGATGCTGTGCTGACCGGGAGTTAAATTATCATTTATGAGTTGGGCGATTTTGCGTCCGGATAAATCATAAATCGATAATTCCACCCTCTGCG
>Ga0256841_1000805_pt1 | contig 29898 bp, 25 predicted proteins | sample 356308metaG_FD_185971 | JGI IMG/M metagenome (GOLD analysis project Ga0256841, IMG submission 185971) | Hydrothermal vent microbial communities from Mid Atlantic Ridge, Atlantic Ocean - 356-308 | ecosystem: Environmental > Aquatic > Marine > Hydrothermal vents | place: Atlantic Ocean: Mid... | reverse complement strand
CGGGATCTTTTCACCCAGCTTGCCCGAACGCCCTGCAAGTCGATGAATAACATCGACTTTTGTCCGTTCGAACAATCCGGGCAAAAATCTCTCCGGGAAAATTCCGGATTCCGGTGCAACATGCGGGTTAACTATTCCTGTGTGTTGATCCGGTGTGCCGGCAGTATTCTTGCCGTACGCACGGCATTTCCCTGGGTCTGTAACACCTCTACCGGATAACCGTTGATGAGCAGACTGGTGCCGGGTTCGGGAATCTGTTCCAGTTGTTCAATGATCAGTCCGTTGAAGGTTTTTGGCCCATTGGTGGGAAGAGTCCAACCAAAGGTTTTTACCAGTTCACGCACGCTGGCGCTGCCGTTGACCAGGTAACTGCCGTCTTCCTGGGGCTGAACGTCGGAAATACTGTCTGTGGGGTCGCTGGTGAATTCCCCGACGATCTCTTCAAGCAGGTCACTCATGGTAACCAGTCCCAGCACGTCCCCATACTCGTCCACCACCAGTCCCACCCGACGTTTGGCTTTCTGAAAATTCAGCAGTTGTGTATTCAGGGAAGTCCCCTCGGGTATGTAATATGGTTGCTGCACCAGTTCTTCCACAATCTCTCGCTTGAGTTCTCCCATCATCAGGGCCTGCATTACCTGGCGGGCGTGGATAAAACCTTCCACCTGGTCGATGCTGCCCCGGTACACCAGCGCCTGGGTGTATGGCATCTGGCGAAGATCTTCCAGCAATTCATCCCAGTCCTCGTCCAGGTCGATGCCATCGATTTCGTGGCGGGGGATCATGATGTCTTCCACGGTAGCCTTTTCCAGATCCAGAATCCCGAGAAGCATCTTGCGGTGTTTCTGCGGGATCAGGGCGCCGGCTTCATTGACGATGGTACGCAATTCCTCCCGGGTTACGGAATCGCTGCTGGCGTCCTCCGGATAGACCTTGAGCATACGCAGCAGCCCGTTGGCGAACAGGTTCACCAGCCAGACCATGGGATAAGCGATCTTCAACAGAGGGGTGTAGATCCAGGCCGCGGGGAAAGCCAGTTTTTCCGGATGCAAGGCCGCCAGTGTTTTCGGCGCCACTTCGGAAAAGATCAGGATCACCAGGGTCAGCAATCCGGCGGCTATCGGGATTGCGGTCTCTCCTCCCAGACGGATGGCCAGTACCGTGGCCAGGGAAGAGGCAAGAATGTTGACGAAGTTGTTGCCCAGCAGAATCAGGCCAATGAGCCGTTCGGGGCGTTGTAACAGGCGTTGCGCCAGGCCGGCTGCCTTGTTGCCTTCTTCCGCCAGATGCCTGAGACGATAACGGTTGAGCGTCATCAGCGCGGTTTCAGAACCGGAAAAAAAGGCGGAAAGAATGATGAGAACAAACAGGGCGGCAAACAGCCCGCCTATGGGAAGCTCGTCCAATGGTGGTTTTCCTGCAGTGAAGATGCAATCATTGTCCGTGGTCTGTGGGCAAAGTTCAAGGAGAGTGAAAGAATGAAAAACATCCTTCTGGGGGGCATCCTGGCCGGGGCGGTGTTGTTCATCTGGGGGGCTGTGGCGCATATGCTGCTGCCGCTGGGAAGCATGGGCATGCAGAAACTGCCTCATTCCACCAGTGTTACCTATGCCCTGGATCTGGCTCTGGAGGATCCCGGCCTGTATGTGTTTCCCTGGATGGATGATGAGCAGGGCATGTCACGGGAAGCCTGGGACGAATGGGAGGAAGAATATCGGGATGGCCCGGTGGGCATGATCCTGTATCGTCCTGTGGGCGGAGACCCCATGGCCACGCGCCTGTTCGTCATCCAGTTTCTTGTGGATCTGGCTGCAGGCCTGATTGCCGCCATCCTGTTGTACTTCACCCGTCTTGGTTTTGCCGGGCGCTTGTTGTTTGCCACCGCCATGGGCGTGTTTTCCTGGCTGACTTCCAGCCTGCCCTGGTGGAACTGGTATGGTTTTCCCGGTGAAATGACGCTTGCCGCCGGGATCGAGATGATCGTGGGCTGGTTTCTGGCGGGACTGGTACTGGCTGCGGTTGGCAGACGGCGGGAATCGCGTGCGGAATGAGGGGCGTGCAGACGCCCGAACCTACAAAATCAGCGCCGCCAGAACCCGCCGGTCTTCACCAAGAAGAATGTTGTAGGTTCTACAGGCGGCATCCGTGGGCATCACTTCCCAACCTATGCCGGCCTGCATGCAGGCGGCAAACAGGGATGGATGAGGGAAGATCTGGGTCCGGCCCGTGCCCAGGATGAGCACATCGGGCTGGTGGACGAGCAGCGCCTGTAACTGCTCGCCGTCGAAATCGTCCATGCAGCTCATATCCCAGGCTTGCAGCAGCCTGTCCGGCATGATCAGCATGTTGTCGCGGAAAATCTGGTTTGCGACCTGGATGCGACCGGGCTCATAGGCCTCGATAACGTATTTGCTGTTGATTTGATCCTGGGCGAATTTCATGCGCTCATGATACCGCAGCCGGCGCTGCAATTGAATTTTCCGCCCTGCTCATGTACTTTAGCCGTTTGCCCGAAACACCGTCCCGAGGGGTATTCAGTGTCCAGTCCGGAAATGGAAGAATTCCGCCGCATCAAGCGGCTGCCGCCTTATGTTTTCGCCATCGTCAATGAGCTGAAGGCGGAAGCGCGGGCGCGTGGTGAGGACATTATCGATTTCGGCATGGGCAATCCGGATCAGCCTACGCCCCAGCATATCGTGGACAAGCTCTGCGAGGCCGCGCAGAGAAAGGACACGCACCGTTATTCCATGTCCAAGGGCATCCCCCGTCTGCGTCGCGCCATATGCAACTGGTACAAGGATCGCTATGCCGTGGATCTCGATCCGGAGACCCAGGCAATCGTCACCATCGGTTCCAAGGAAGGCCTGGCTCACCTGGCTCTGGCCTGTGTGGGGCCGGGTGATTCCGTGCTCGTGCCCAATCCCGCCTATCCCATCCATCCCTGGGGATTTGTCATTTCCGGGGCGGATGTACGTCATGTACCGTTGGTGGAGGGCATAGACTTCTTTGAAAAGCTCGAAGAGGCGATCAAGGATTCCTGGCCCCGGCCAAAGATGCTGGTGATCAATTTTCCCGGCAACCCGACCAGTCAGTGCGTGGAACTGGACTTTTTTGAAAAAGTGGTTGAAATTGCCCGCGAACACAATATCTGGGTCATTCACGATCTGGCCTATGCGGATATCGTGTTCGATGGCTACAAGGCGCCTTCCATATTGCAGGTGCCCGGCGCGGAAGACATCGCAGTGGAATTCTTTTCCCTGTCCAAGAGCTACAACATGCCCGGCTGGCGGGTAGGTTTCATGTGTGGCAACAAGACCCTGGTGGCGGCGCTGGCGCGAATGAAATCCTATCTGGACTATGGCATGTTCACCCCCATTCAGGTGGCGGCAATCCAGGCGCTGGAAGGACCTCAGGATTGTGTGCAAGAGATTCGTGACATGTACCAATCCCGACGCAATGTGCTTTGCGACGGACTGAGCAACCTCGGTTGGCATATTGAAAGGCCCAGGGCCACCATGTTTGTCTGGGCTCCCATTCCCGAGCCTTACCGGGAGATGGGGTCACTGGAGTTCTCCAAAAAGCTGCTGGTCGATGCCAAAGTGGCGGTATCGCCTGGTATCGGCTTTGGTGAATATGGGGACGGCCATGTGCGCTTCGGCCTGATAGAAAATGAGCACCGTACCCGGCAGGCAGTGCGTGGCATCCGCGACATGTTCCGCAAGGATGGCCTGTTGAAGGATTGAGAGCACGCATCTGGATTTTTCGAAATGTTCCAGCAGGAATTTGAAAAACGCGGTTTTTAATCGGTCTGTTAATAATGTAGGAAAAAGGAGAAGAAGTTTGGAACCTGTGAAGGTGGGATTGTTGGGTCTGGGTACCGTCGGAGGCGGTACTCTCAACGTACTGCATCGAAATGCAGCGGAAATCAGCCGCCGCGCCGGAAGGGATATTGTGGTTTCCCATGCCGCGGCCAGGGAATACAATGCCGATGCCCTGGAAGGCCTGGAGCAGCTGCGCGTCTCTGATGACGCCTTCGCCGTGGTGCGTGACCCGGAGGTGGATATTGTGGTCGAGCTGATTGGCGGTTATTCGCCGGCAAAGGAACTGGTTCTCGAAGCCATACAGAACGGCAAGCATGTGGTTACTGCCAACAAGGCGCTGATTGCGATGCACGGCAACGAGATCTTCAAGGCAGCCCAGGATAAAGGAGTCAGCGTGGCTTTCGAAGCTGCGGTGGCTGGCGGCATACCCATAATCAAGGCGCTGCGGGAAGGTCTTGCGGCAAACCACATCGAATGGATCGCCGGCATCATCAATGGTACCGGAAACTTCATTCTGACGGAAATGCGCGACAAGGGCAGGGACTTTGCGGATGTCCTCAAGGAGGCCCAGGATCTCGGATATGCCGAAGCCGATCCCACCTTCGATGTGGAAGGCATCGATGCCGCACACAAACTGACCATTCTCGCTTCACTGGCTTTCGGTATCCCCTTGCAGTTCGACAACTGCTATACCGAGGGAATTACGCGCATCGAACGGCAGGATGTGGAATATGCCGAGGAACTTGGATACCGGATAAAGCACCTGGGTGTGACCCGTCGCACCAGCGAAGGCGTGGAATTGCGCGTGCATCCCACCCTGATTCCCGAACGCCGGCTGATTGCCAACGTGGATGGGGTGATGAACGCGGTGCTGGTCAAGGGAGACGCGGTTGGCCCCACGCTGTACTATGGAGCAGGCGCCGGCTCCCTGCCGACGGCTTCTGCGGTAGTCGCGGATATCATCGACGTTGCCCGGGCGCTCACCGCCGACCCCGGCAACCGTGTGCCTCATCTCGCCTTCCAGCCGAATGAACTGTCGGATTTGCCGGTACTGGGAATGGACAAGGTGGAAACCGCTTTCTATCTGCGTCTGACCGTAGATGACAAGGCCGGGGTACTGGCCCAGGTGACCGGCATACTGGGTGACTCCGGTATCAGTATCGAAGCGGTAAAACAGAAAGAGCCCAATGAAGGGGAGACTCAGGTGCCTCTGGTGCTGCTTACCCACCGGGTGAGGGAAGGCGACATGAATCGCGCCCTGGCCGCTATCGAGGCCATGGACAGTGTGCACGGCGTTTCCCGCATTCGGGTCGAGTATCTGGACTGATGCCCCTTGCCCGATTGCATGTGGATTGCTCATTGTCCGGCGGGAATGCACCCCTGGATTCAGGGTATAATTGCCCGCATCCTGTACTCCTGATCATCCACACATCATGAATTTCATCGAAACCCGGGGCAACGACGGCAACCGCCCCGACCGCGTAAGCTTTTCTCAGGCGCTGCTCAACCCCATGGCCTCTTTCGGCGGTATCTATGCGCCGCAAGAAATCCCGCGCCTGGCGGACGACTTTCTTGCTGAGCATCTGCACCAGGATTATCAGAGCCTGGCGCGGGACATCCTGAAAGTATTTGAGGTCGATATTGCCGATGATCTGCTCGAATCGGCCCTCGCCACCTATGAACGCTTCGATGATCCCGCAAACCCGGTTCCGGTGGTGCGGATCGGCGACAGGCTGCACGTCAGTGAGCTGTATCACGGCCCCACGCGGGCGTTCAAGGACATGGCCTTGCAGCCTTTCGGGGTGATTCTGTCCGGTCTGGCCCAGGCCCGTGACGAGCATTATCTGATCATGGCGGCCACCAGTGGTGATACCGGTCCCGCGGCGCTGGATACCTTTCGCAACAAGCCCAACATCAAAGTGGCCTGTCTGTATCCTGATGGCGGCACCTCTGATGTGCAGCGTCTGCAGATGGTGACCGAGGATGCGGACAATCTGAAGGTCATCGGCATCCATGGCAATTTCGATGATGCCCAGGCGGCGCTCAAGCGCCTTCTCGGTTCAGATGTTTTCCGCGCCACCCTGGTGGAAAGACATACACAGCTTTCCGCGGCCAATTCGGTGAATTTCGGGCGCATCATATTCCAGCTGATCTATCATGTTCACAGCTATCTGGAGCTGGTGCGCCAGGAAAGGGTCGAGCTGGGTGACAAGGTTTACCTGGTCGTGCCCAGTGGCAATTTCGGCAACGCTCTCGGCGGGTACTATGCATGGCGCATGGGGCTGCCTGTGGAAAAGATCGTCATTGCCTCCAATGCCAACAATGTGCTTACCGATCTGATTCAGAGCGGCAGCTATGACTTGCGTCAGCGCCGTCTTATTGGCACCAGTTCACCAGCCATGGACATACTCAAATCTTCCAACGTGGAACGGGTGCTGTTTCATCTGTTTGGTGCGGAACGAACCCGGGAACTCATGCGGCAGCTGGATGAAGAGCACTACTATCAGTTGAACAGGGATGAAGTGCAGGCCATGCAGGAACTGTTCTGTGCCGATTTTTGTACCGATGAGGAAGGAAAATCCTACATCAAGGAATATTTTGCACAGGGTTATCTCATGGACCCGCATACCGCAACCTGCATGAAGGCTCATGCAAGCTGCTGTAACCAATCTGCGCATGCCATCGTCTATTCGACCGCGGAATGGACCAAGTTTTCACCCAGCATAGCGAATGCCCTGACAGGCGAAACCGACAGCCATGACCTGGATGCGCTAAAAACCATTGCCGGACTGGCCAATATCCCGGTTCCGGAGCGCATCAGACAACTGTTCGACAAACCGGTTGCGCAGAAAACCCTGGTGGACAAGGAAGATATCGAACAGGAAGTACTGGCATTTCTCTGATTTCCAAGACCATGATCCGGCACCTGTTTGTTCCCGGATTGCTGGATAGACCGCCTGATACCGTGGATCTGGCGGCATTGGCACGTTTCCCGGCCCTGGAACGATTCATTGCACGGAGCAGGGAGGAACCGGTTCAGGGAGGGCTGGAAGAGTTGCTCATGAATTTCTTTGGCCTGCAAGCGAGCCAGGGGGGCGCACCCTTCTGTTATCTTGCGGATACCGGACAACGTCCCGAAACCGGTGTGCTGCGGGCTTTCCCCGTGCATTTGCGCGCCGACCGGGATCGGGTGCTGCTGTTTCCCCTGGATGAATCACAGTTGAACATGGATGAAGCACAGGCCCTCGCCGCACAGTTCAACGAGCATTTTTCCGGGGATGGCCTGGCAATCGAAGTGCACAGTCCCCATCGCTGGTATCTGCTTGCCCAATGCCTGCCCCGGACGCCACTTGCTACCCTGGATCAGGTGGCAGGGCGCAGCCTGGGGGATTATCTTCCGCACAGTGAGGCAGACCGCTTCTGGTTGTCGGTGATCAATGAGACCCAGATGCTGTTTTTCGATTCGCCGCTGAACCGGAAGCGGGAGCAGGCGGGCAGACTGCCGGTAAACGGCCTTTGGTTCGACGGGGCCGGAAGGTTGCCCGATACGGTGCCCCGGGGCGCCAGCCATATCGATGGCAACCACTGTCTGTTGCGTGGGCTGGCGGCTTGTTCGGAGGAGCAGGGCGAGGATGCCCTGATTCTGTTTGAGGATATCCAGCAATCACTCCTGATCCAGGATGCAGCTTCCTGGCTCCAGGCCAGACAGCGGCTGGAGGGCATTCTGAATCCCCTGATGAGGGAGACACAAATCATGTTATATTCCTGTGACGGACGCCGTTGGCACTGGAAGCCCTCCTGTAACCGGCATTTCTGGCGGTATTCCCGGCCGCTGTGTTGGTCCTGATGGAAAGCGCTTCCGTTCCTTGTCGTATTTACCATTCTTTTTTTGAGCATTGCCAATGATGATCAGAATGCTTGCTGTTGTTTTTTCCGCCGCGTTGCTGTCGGCCTGCCTGGATGATCAGGCCCAGCAGAATTCCCCGCCGCCTCCCGTGGAAGTGGTGGCTATTACCCTGAAAGCCCGGGATGTGCCTGCCCGCTTCGAGTTTATCGGCAAGACGGCAAGCTCCCGAAAAGTGGAGATTCGTTCCCGGGTGGAAGGCTTTCTGGAAAAACGCCTGTACACCGAAGGCGCCATGGTGGAAGCAGGACAACCCATGTTCCAGATGGATACCAAACCGTTTGAAGCCCGCCTGCAGGCCATGCAGGCGGAACTGGCCCAGCAACAGGCCCGGCTGGAGAATGCTCAGGCCAACCTCAAGCGTGTGCGTCCCCTGGCAAAAAAGAATGCCGTGGCGCGCAAGGAGCTGGATGAGGCGCTGGCCAATTACCGTTCTGCTGCTGCGGCAGTGGAAGTGGCGAAGGCCAATGTAACCCAGGCGGAACTGAATCTCGGATATACCCTGATCCGTACCCCGGTTACCGGGGTATCCAGTTACGCGGTGCAGCAGGAAGGGTCATATATCGGCCTGGGTAACAGCCTGCTGACCTATGTGGCGCAGCTCGATCCCATGTGGGTGGAGTTCAGTGTTTCTGAAAACCAGATATTCAAGATGCGCAAGATGCGCAGGGAGGGACTGTTGCAGGCGCCCGCGGACGATGTCTACAAGGTGGAAGTGATTCTTGCAGATGGCAGTACCTATGCACACAAGGGAAAACTTACTTTTGCGGATGCCTCCCTCAGTGAACAGACCGGTACTTTTCTGTTGCGCGCCGAGGTGCCCAATCCCGACAAACTGCTGCGCCCCGGACAGTTTGTGCGAGCCTGGATCGAGGGAGGGGTGCGGCCAGGCGCCATACTGGTGCCACAGCGTGCGGTGCAACAACGGGGTGAGGGCAGTTATGTCTGGGTGATCAGGGATGACGGCAGCGTGGAGCAGCGCCCGGTAAGCACCGGTGTCTGGGATGGCAAGCAGTGGTTCATCAACCAGGGACTCAAGGATGGTGAACGCATCGTGCTGGATGGCGCACAGAAACTGCGTCCCGAGAGCAAGGTGAAGATCGTGCCTGCGGAAGTGAAAAATCAGCCTTCCGCAGCCGGCGGCTCATGAATCAGGGAAACAGCAGATGATTTCCCATGTATTCATCAAAAGGCCGGTACTGGCCTCGGTATTGTCCATTATCGTGGTGCTGGCGGGGTTGATTTCCCTGGCCGGTCTTCCCATCACCCAGTACCCGGATATCGCTCCGGTTCAGATCACGGTCAGTGCCAGTTATCCCGGAGCGGATGCGGAAACCGTGGCCAACAGTGTGGCAGCCCCCATAGAGACGCGCATCAATGGCGTGGACAACATGCTCTATATGAAGTCCACCAGTTCCGCCACGGGTCAGATGACTCTTACGGTGTTTTTCGATATCGATACCGATCCCGATACAGCGGAAGTGCAGGTGAACAATCGGGTGAATCAGGCCTTGCCCCAGTTGCCGGATGTAGTGAGAAACGCTGGTGTTACCGTGGCCAAGCGTTCCTCCAGTTTTCTCATGCTCATCGGTATTTATTCACCCGATGACAGTTTCGATGAGGCATTTCTCGGTAACTACGCCAACCTGAACATCCTGGATGAGATCAAACGTGTACCTGGCGCGAATCAGGCGCAAATCATGGGCCTGCCGGATCTGGCCATGCGTTTGTGGCTGGAGCCGGATCACATGGCCAGCCTGGGATTGACCGCAGCTGATATCCAGCGGGCCGTGAGCCAGCAGAACCAGCAGTTTGGCGTGGGCTCACTGGGGCAGTCACCCACGGCGGAACCCGTGGAGATGTCCTTTCCTGTGGTTACCGAGGGACGCTTTACCACCCCGGAGGAATTCGACAATATCATATTGCGCACGGACCCCAGGGGAACCGCCATAGTGCGCCTCAAGGACGTGGGTCATGCGGAAGAAGGACTCAAGGCCTACATGCTGCGTTCCTCCCTGAATGGCCAGGCAGCCACTTTCATTGCGGTTTACCAGCAGCCTTCCTCCAATGCCGTGGAAGTGTCCCGTAGTCTGCGGGAACTCATGCAGGAGCTGAAAAAGAAATTCCCGCCGGGAATGGACTACAGCATTTCTCTGGACACCACCAAGTTTGTTCAGGCTTCCATTGACGAAGTAACACAGACGCTCATCATCGCAATTTTCCTGGTGGTGCTGGTCACCTATCTTTTCTTGCAGAGTATCAATGCCACCTTGATTCCCACCATTGCGATTCTGGTGGCGGTAATAGGTACTTTTGTCGGCATGAGCATGCTGGGATTCTCCATCAACCTTCTTACCCTGTTTGGCCTGGTGCTGGCCATTGGCATTGTCTGTGATGACGCTATCGTCGTGGTGGAAAACGTCGAGCGGAACATGCAGGAGAAGGGGTTGTCTCCCCGGGAGGCCACGGTTCTGGCCATGGAAGAAGTCACCGGACCGGTTGTCGCTACTTCTCTGGTGCTTATCGCCGTTTTTGTGCCAGTGGCTTTCCTCGGTGGCACCACCGGAGTGCTTTACCAGCAGTTCGCCATAACCATTGCCATATCGGTGGCCATATCCGGTTTCGTCGCCTTGACCCTTACCCCGGCCATGGCTGCGATTCTGCTCAAGCCAAAGCGACAGGCGGACAGGGGATTCTTCGCTGGATTCAACCGCTGGATGGATCGCCTCACGCGCCGCTATGCCGGTGGTGTTGCGGTTACCCTCAAGCGCTGGTTCATCGCTCTGATACTTCTCGGGGTCATGCTTGTCAGCATGGGATGGTTGTTCAAGGCAATTCCCGGGAGCTTTGTGCCTTCAGAGGATCAAGGCTTTCTCTTTACTGCGGTAATGCTGCCTGATGGGGCCAGCCTGGATCGCACCGAGGCATTGACCCGGCGGGTGGCGGAAATCTACAAGGAACATCCCGCAGTACAGGATGCGTCGGCGATGGCGGGATTCAGCCTGCTGGACAGCCAGTTCAAGAACAATGCCGGCACGGTGTTTGTTGCGCTCAAGGATTTCGAGCAGCGTACCGAGCCTGGCATGAGCGCGGAAGATCTCATCCAGTGGGTTACACCACGCCTGTCGGCTCTCAAGGAAGGGATTGTGCTGCCAGTGAATCCGCCCCCCATTCCCGGTCTGGGCGCCCAGGGCGGTTTCGAGTTCTGGTTGCAGAATCGCGGGCAGGGAGGCATGGCTGAGCTGGCGGCTCAGGTTCAAAAGCTGATCTCCGATGCGCAACAGCGTCCGGAAGTAACCCGTCTGACCAGCACCATCAACGCCGCGTCCCGCCAGCTCATGGCCAATGTGGACAGGATCAAGGCGGAAACCCTGGGCGTCAATGTTTCTGATGTGTATGCTTCCCTGCAGACGCTGTTTGGTTCCCTGTATGTCAGTCAGTACAACAAGTATGGCCGGGTCTGGAAGGTGATACTTCAGGCCAGCCCTCAATACCGGCAGCAGCCGGAAGACCTGCAGAAGATCTTCGTGCGCCAGCGCGAAGGCAGGATGGTGCCATTGAGCGCCCTGGTGAATACCAAATATGTCACCGGGCCGGATCTGGTTTCCCGTTTCAATGGTTTCATGGCGGCCAAGATCAATGGTGATGCGGCGTCGGGCTACAGTTCCGGCGACGCCATTGCCACCATGGAGGCGCTTTCCGAAAATACCCTGCCGGATGGATACAGCTATGCATGGGCAGGGCAGGCGTATGAGGAAAAGAAAGCGGGGAGCACCTCGGCGATAATCTTTGCCTTTGCCCTGGTTATGGTGTTTCTGATTCTTTCCGCCCAGTATGAGCAATGGTCCCTGCCGTTGGCGGTCATCACTGCGGTACCCTTTGGTTTGTTTGGCGCTTTGCTCACGGTCTGGTTGCGGGGCATGGAAAATGATGTGTATTTCCAGATTGGTCTGGTTACCCTGATTGGTCTGTCCGCCAAGAATGCCATTCTCATTGTGGAATTTGCCGAACTGCAATACCGGAACGGCATGAGCGCTTTCGACGCTGCCGTGCAGGCAGCACGTCTGCGTCTGCGTCCCATACTAATGACCTCGCTGTCTTTCATTCTGGGCTCCATGCCACTGGTGCTGGCGTCGGGAGCCGGTGCCAATGCGCGTCATTCCATCGGCACGGGCATTATCGGCGGCATGGTGGGAGCCACCAGCCTGGCGCTGTTTTTTGTGCCGCTGTTCTTTTATCTCATCATCAGTCTCAAGGAAAAGCGTGGTGGCAAGGCGAGTGCTGCTACCCAGGGAGAAGGCTCATGAAGTCGTGCATACTGCTGTTGGCGGCTGCTCTGCTGGCTCTGTCCGGCTGTACCACCCTGGGGCCGGACTATGAAAAACCTGAAGTACCTGTGCCAGACAACTGGCGGGTGCCGCTGAAAACCGCCGAGCAGATTTCCAATATCGAATGGTGGAAAGCCTTTGGCGACCCGGTACTGAATGATCTGGTGGAGGAGGCTCTGGCTCACAATCAGGATCTGCGTGTGGCGGCCGCCCGGCTGCTGGAATATGCGGCTCGGGTGGACGTGGCCCGGGCCGGCCTTTATCCGCAGCTCGGTTATGGCGTCAATGCTTCCCGTTTGCAGGCTTCACGCAATTCCCTCAATGGTGTGCCTGCGGGAAACTCCCGGGTGGGGGATGATTTTCTCGCCAGTCTGAATGTAGGCTGGGAGCTGGATTTCTGGGGACGCATCGCCCGTTCCACGGAAGCGGCGAGAGCCAATCTGCTGGCAGCCGAGTATGGGCGCCGCTCGGTGATTCTCAGTGTGGTGTCTGCAGTAGCCACGGGTTACCTGAGTCTGCGCAGTCTGGATCGGCAGCTGGAAATCGCCCGGGCAACATTGGCCCGGCGCGGAGAGTCCGTGGCTCTGTTCGAGGAACAGTTCCGCGGTGGCGTGATATCCGAGCTGGAGCTGGCCCAGGTGCGTTCCGAATACCAGGCGGCGGCGGTGCTGATTCCCACTATCGAGCGCCAGATTGCCCAGACGGAGAACGCCCTGTCCCTGCTCATCGGACGTAATCCGGGAGAGATTACCCGGGGCAAGGCCGTGGGGGAGCTGGTATTACCCGGGATACCTGCGGATATCCCCTCGGAAGTATTGCAACGCCGGCCCGATATTCTCCAGGCAGAGCAGAATCTTGTTGCCGCCAATGCGCTGATTGGCGTGGCCCGGGCAGAGTATTTTCCCCACATCTCCCTGTCTGGCATGCTGGGGCTGGCCAGCGCGGATCTTTCCTCCCTGCTGAATGGCGCATCTGGAATCTGGAATCTGGGAGCGGCGGCTGGTGGAACCATTTTTTCCGGTGGTGCCGTGGATGCGCAGGTCAGAATATCTGAAGCGGCGCGCCAGCAGGCGCTGCATGCTTATATCAGAACCGTACAGACCGCTTTCGTGGAAGTGAACGACGCCCTGATCGCCAGCCGCAAGAGCCGGGAGATTCTTGCGGCTGTCCGTTTGCAGGTGGAGGCATCGCGCAGTTACGCAAGATTTGCCCAGATGCGCTATGAAGAAGGTTATGTGAGCTATATGGAAGTGCTGGATGCGGAGCGCAGTCTGTTCGATGCCGAGCTGGATTACACGCGCAAGGAAGCCGAAGTACATGCGGCACTGGTGGCGGTTTACAAGGCGCTTGGAGGCGGCTGGGTCACGGATCTGGAGCAGGAGCTGAATCGCCAGGACTTTGCGGCCAAAGGAAAACCGGCAGATGAATGGAAGGAACGGCTCACACCGGAAAAAACCTCCCCTTTTGCAAGCATGCCTTGATGCTTCAGGGCAAGACAGGCAATCATCCGAAGTAAGCGGTAGCTGCCTATGGACAAAAATCAGGGAAAGTGTTTCAGACAGCAGCGTCCCGAAGGATTGCAAATCTCACAGTCGCACTGCTTGTCGCGGGTTTGGCGGATGACAAAGTCCCGGACTTCCGGGCTGTCGGCCAGGGTTTGTCTGTCGATGCCGAAGCAGTAGCAGAGCAAGGCATTTCCAGCATTGCTCTTGATGCCTACGGGCGTACGGACGTCTGCCTGGGTGAAGATGCGCTGATCGGCAAGAAAATAGACAGCCTCGCACTCGGGGTTGTCACAGAACCAGGCTTCCATGATTTCCCGCTCCCAGGGTCGCTTCAGGTGATGCCACAGGGTTCTATTGTTGACCGCTGCGCCCGCTTGCCCACAACAGGGGCAGGGCTGTTTCGGCTTTGTATTCGTGGCGCAGCAGTCAGACATCAGTGCAGCCGCTTTACCCGCATGCTGCGGTTGCTGTTCACTGGCTTGAGAACGTAGGAACCCAGCGCACCGCGTTCGATGATGATCTGCTTGCCGCTTTTCAGCCGGGGCTGGGAGCTGCTTCCCAGTTGCCGCCAGATCTGGCCATTGTCCAGGTACAGGGTGCGTTGCCCCCGGGCGCTTTTTTCGATCTTGCGAATCACTGCCTGTATTCCTTCCAGCTCATCGGCGGGAGAGGTTTTGGGCAGGCCAAACGCGGCTTTCTGCTCCTCCTTGCCGGGGGGACGGTTTTTCCGTTCCAGCATGGCTGCATATTCGTCATAGCAGGCCAGGCGCTGGCTGTCATTGGCAAGTTGCCTGCATTCCTGCCAGCCGGAAGCGGCCATGGAAACGCCGGACAAAAGGCTCAGGGACAATATCAACAGGGCAGCGCGCATGGTGGCTCCGGTCAGGCAGGTGAAGAAGAAACGATGATCTGCATGATACCCTGCAATCAGCGGGTTCTTCCAGTTTGATAATGCCCGTATATCCTAGTATCGTGCGCAGAATCCATCTCAAGCCGGCCGTTGCAGTTCCGGCGGGGTTACATGACTGACAGATGACATCCACCGTTGCCGAGCTGGTCACCAGGTACATGGAAAGACTGGGCATACGCCATATCTTCGGCATGCCCGGTGCGCATATCCTGCCCGTGTACGATGCCTTGTACGATTCCTCCATTCAGACCGTGTTGGCCAAGCACGAACAGGGGGCGTCTTTCATGGCGGGAGGCTATGCCCGTGTCTCGGGAGGCATCGGCGCTTGCATTACCACTGCCGGGCCTGGAGCCACCAATCTGGTCACCGGCATTGCCAATGCCTATGCCGACCGGCAGCCGGTACTGGCGATCACCGGTGAGACATCCACGCATATCTTTGGTCGTGGGGGGCTTCAGGAAAGTTCCGGCGAGGGTGGCAGTATCGACCAGATTGCTCTCTTCCAGGGCATTACGCGCTACAACCGCATCATCGAGCGTACCGACTACCTGGGAAATGTACTCAATCGTGCTTCGCGCATCCTGCTTGCCGACAATCCCGGGCCAGTGCTGCTGAGTCTGCCTTTCAACGTACAGAATGAAAAAGTGGATGCCGCGGTTCTCGATGATGTAATGACCCGGGCCCATGTGCAGACGCATGAGCCTTCCTGCGCCAATGCCAAAGATATTGTGGACATGCTGCTGGAAGCGCGCCATCCGGTTATCGTGGCCGGTTATGGTTGTCTTCGCGCCGGCGCCCGGGAATCGTTGAGCCGCCTCAGTCAATGGTTGAACATTCCCGTGGCCACCAGCCTCAAGGCCAAGGGCGTGATAGATGAGGCATCTCCCCTGGCTCTTGGCAGTCTGGGCGTTTCTTCCAGTGGCAAGGCCTATCGGCATATCGTGGAGCAGGCGGATCTGGTGATGGTGCTGGGAGCGGCTTTCAATGAAAGGACCAGTTATGTCTGGGATAGGGAACTGCTCGCCGGTCGTAAAGTGATTCAGGTCGATGTGAATCCCGAACAGCTGGAAAAGGTGTTTCAGGCAGATCTGGCCATTCAGGGGGACATTCGCAAGATCCTCGATGATGTACTGCGTCATCTGGAAGCACGTAATACGCCCCCGGCTGATGTCGCTGAAGAAGATGTCGCGGAAACTGCTGATTCGGGATCGGGTTATGAGATATTCCAGTCAGGTTTTGCACTGGTGGAAAAATTCTACCGGGAGCTGGAACGGCATTTTGCAAGAGATGCGGTGGTGTTCGATGACAATATCATATTTGCCCAGAATTTCTATCGGGTCTCCAGTCAGGCGCGCTATTTTCCCAATTCCGGGATTTCTTCTCTTGGACATGCGATTCCCGCCGCCATTGGCGCCCAGTTCCATGAGGCCAGTCCCTGTTTTGCCGTCATTGGAGATGGCGGCTTCCAGATGTGCTGTATGGAGATCATGACCGCAGTGAACTATGAGCGGCCCTTGAACATCCTGCTGTTCAACAATGCCACCATGGGGCTGATTCGCAAGAATCAGCATCAGCAATATCGCAAGCGTTTCATTGACTGTGATTTCGTGAACCCGGACTATGCCAGGTTGGCGGAGGCTTTTGGCATCAATCATATACTCGTGGATACGGAACAAGCCATAGAACGCCTGTTTCGGGATGCCGATCTGCAAAATGCCGTCAATCTCATTGAAATGCCTATCGACAGGAACAGTTTTCCCAACTATTCATCGCGTCGCTGAGTCCGTCATGCCTTGTGATCCGCTTCCCGGCCTGTCTGCATACCTTGAATCAGTGGATGATGCGGGCATCGCCGCCTTGTATTCAGCCTTTTGCAAACAGCCGGAGACTTCTTCCCTGCTGGCAATCTGTGACCAGTTGTTTCCCCGGCTGGAAAACGCCATGTGGCAGGACGGTAATCTCGATCAGGCGGTTCTGAAAAACTATCAGGCCATTGTCAGGGAAACAGATGCCTGGTTGCAGAAGCAGGAAAATGATCCGCGCCATGAGTTTGTGGTGGTGATTCCCGTGGCGGATCGGCCCCGTCATCTGCTCGCTTGTCTGCGCAGTCTGGAAAAGCTTCGCCAGGCCTTTCCCTGGGGGCGGCTCTCGGTGCTGGTGGCGGATGACTCACGGCATGCGGAGCATATTCTTGAGCATCAGCGCATGCTGGACGGGTTCGATTCCCCGGAGCTGCACTGTGAATATTTTGGTCAGGATCAGCAGCGGCAACGGCTGGCGGAATTGGACAGTGACTGTCAGCAAGCCCTGCAAGGCGTGCTGGGAAATGTGAATGCCAGGCGCTTCTGGCACAAGGGAGCATCCATCATGCGCAATATCAGCTATCTGGAACTGGCTCGCCATAAAGCCAGTAACAGCAAGCTGCTGTTCTGGTTCGTGGACAGCGACCAGGAGTTCCGCGCTACCGATGAATATGCCCTGAACTATCTGTTTCATCTGGACCGGCTGTTTGCCCGCCAGGAGATAAATGTATTCACAGGCAAAGTGGTGGGCGATCCGCCGGTATCGCCTGCGGTCATGGCCGCCAATTTCCTGGATGATGTACAGGCCTTTTTGGCTCGTTTGACGCATGTGGAGCCGAATGCGCGGTGCAGCTTTCATGGGCCGAATGTCATCTACGCCAATGATGCGGCTTACCACGATATGGCGGAGTTGTTTGGCTTCAAAAACGAACAAGGTCATTTCGACTATCATTGTCCCTTGCGTGAAGCGCATGACCATCGGCGTTGCCTGGAGGAATATGCGGCGGGTTTGAACCGCTTTTTTGATGGGGAACACCTGACCCGCCAGACGGCCTATGAATTTCTTCCCCTGGCGGATACCCAGGCGCCGGCGCGTACAGTGTATACGGGCAATTATGTATTGAACCGCGCGGGACTGGAGTATTTCATCCCATTTGCCTCCCTTGGACTGCGAATGGCCGGGCCGGTACTCGGGCGCATCATCGCCGCCGAGCAGGGGAATGGCTTCCTGTCCGCCAATCTGCCCTTGCTGCACAAGCGTACCCTGGCGGAGCAAGGACGCTCGGAGTTTCGTTCCGGCATTGAGCATCAGGGGGCATATTCGGATATCAGTGGCGAATTCGAACGCCAATACTACGGCGACGTGATGCTTTTCAGCATGATTCGACTGGTTGAACAGGGTTATCCTGGCAATGCCTTGTCAGAAAAAGAGATTCGTGATGTTCTCGAAGAAGTGGAAGCCGGGATGGCGCAACGCTATGCCAGCAAACGTCAGGATATTCTGTCCCGGACGGCTGCGCTGGATGCCCTGGTGAACGACACCGCACAATGGTGGAAAGAGGATGAGGACGTGCTTGTGCGGATGCGCCGTTTTCTCGAAAGCATGAACCGCAGTTTTGGTGACCAGGCCCTGGGTGTACGCCAGATGCTTTCTCCGGAACACCGCAGCCAGCGCCTGGACAGCATGGCTCGCGCCTTGCAGGATTACAGAGGCGAACGAGCCTTGTGGAGGCAGTTACTGCAATGAATGTTTTCGTGCTCAATACCGGGCGCTGCGGTTCCACGACTTTCATTCGTGCCTGTGAACACATGAACAACTACAGCGCCGGGCATGAAACCCGCATCCATTTGACCGGGCCATCTCGTCTGGATTACGCACAAAACCATATTGAGGCAGACAACCGGCTATGCTGGATTCTTGGGCGCCTGGAAGAAAAATATGGTGATGACGCCTACTATGTCCATCTGTACCGGGATCGGGAAGCCACGGCCAACAGCTTCGCCCGGCGCATGGATTTCGGCATCATGCAGGCATGGCGGGAAGGCGTGCTCCTGGGGGGGCGAGCCGGGGCCGCGCCTCTGGAACTGGCCCGCGACTATGTAGATAGCGTGGAAGCCAATATCCGCCTGTTCCTGCGCAACAAGAGCCGTTGCATGGAGGTGCGGCTGGAAAAGGCGATGGAAGACTTTCCCCGTTTCTGGCAGGCGGTGAATGCCGAAGGTGATCTGCAAGCGGCTCTGGCAGAATGGCGGGTGCGGCACAACGCCTCAGGCTGATTTACCCTTCAGCACGAAAACCGAGCAGCCGCGCCGGAAATCCAGATATTGGTGATTGAGCGCCGGGTTCTCCCCCAGCCAGCGGCGGGCGATTTCTTTCTCGTCGTCACGGGCGGCATCATCGAGAAACACATGGCAGCCATCCGCCAGCCGGCTTCGCAGCAGGGGCAGGGCGGGATAACGGGAACAAGGCTGCAGGAATCCGGGGGGGCCATCCACCACCAGCATGTCGATAGTCGCCGGCAAGCTTTCATCGGGCCTGTACCACTGAAACTCGCGGTCATCGACCTGCTGATGGCTCAGGGGGGCATGCAGCACCCTGGCATGGGACGCCAGGCCGAAAGCTGCGAGATTTTCCCGGGTGGCCCGGGCGTATTCTTCACCGTTTTCCAGGCTGAGCACCTGTCCCCGGCCATTGAGCTGACAACAACGCGCCAGTACCAGGGTACTCAGACCACTGCTGCATTCGAGAATGCTGGCGGGTTTTTGCGTCAGACAATGGTCGGCGATCAGCAACAGAAAGTCTTCGGCGGCAGACCAGTGTTCCGTCCATGGAAGAGCTTGCCCAAACCCAAGTTTGGCTTGCAGTTCGCTGTAGGGGTAAGTTGCGGTCATGGGTCAGGGCCGAACAGGAAAAATTGGCGCCCTCGAGACGATTCGAACGTCCGACCTGCCGCTTAGGAGGCGGCTGCTCTATCCTGCTGAGCTACGAGGGCAATGTGGCGCGGATTATAGCAAAAGCCGGCTCAGCGTTTGAGAATGAGTTCCACCACTGCCTTGCTGCCGAAATAGGCCAGCCCCAGCACCACGAAGCCGGTCATGGTCCAGCGAATGGCGGTACGGCCTCTCCAGCCGAACCGGTAGCGGCCCCACAGGAGTACCGCGAAGCACAGCCAGGCCAGGATGGACAACAGGGTTTTATGCACCAGATGCTGGGCGAACATGTCGTCCAGAAACACAAAGCCACTGGCCAGGGCCAGGGTCAGTAGCAGGAAGCCGATGAAGATCATTTCGAACATCAGCTCTTCCATGGTTTGTAATGGAGGCAGGGAGCGGATGAAGCCGCCAGGATGGTGCTTGCGCAACGCCCTGTCCTGCACCGCCAGCAGCACCGCTTGTACCGCGGCCATGGCCAGAACGCTGTAGGCCAGAATGGAGCTGATGACATGGGCGCGCAGTTGCCAGTCGGTATGGGGCGGCAACATGCGTACCCCGGGGAAGAAATAGTCCAGGAGCAGGGTAAGGGCGGCAATCGGCAGCAATATCACGCCCAGGGATTCCACCGGCTTGCTCAGGGCGGCCAGCAGGTAGAGCAGGGCAATGACCCAGGCGGCAAAGGATACCGCATTGAAGAAACTGAAATTGAGCCCCTGCATGATATGCACACTCTGGTAGAGCAGCCAGGCGTGCAGCAACAGCGCCAGAAAGCCCAGGCCAAGGCCGATGTGTTTCCCCGGGCGTTGCGCATTGTCGGCACGAAACAGACGCAATATGAACACGGTTCCGGCCAGGGCGTAGAGAACCACTGCCAGGATCATGATGAAGGTGTTTTCCATGGGATGAAATGATGGCATATCGCCATACATATCGAAAGTCCTGCATAACCGATATAATCGACAGAATCATCGATATCAAGCTGGACTGAGACATCATGTTCGACAATCTATCCGATCGCCTTGGGCGTGTTGTACAAAACCTGCGCGGTCAGGGGCGCATTACAGAAGACAACATCAAGGACACCATGCGTGAAGTACGCATGGCATTGCTGGAAGCAGACGTGGCTCTGCCAGTGGTCAAGGAGTTCGTGGATGATGTTCGGCAAAAGGCGCTGGGTGAGGACGTACTCAAGAGCCTGACCCCTGGCCAGACCCTGGTGAAGATCGTCAATGACGAACTGGTCAAGGTCATGGGCGAAGCCAATGAAGAACTGAATCTGCGCGCCCAGCCGCCAGCGGTGATACTCATGGCGGGTCTGCAGGGTTCGGGCAAGACCACCAGTACCGGCAAGCTGGCCCGTTTTCTCAAGGAGAAGGAAAAAAAGAAGGTCATGGTGGTCAGTACCGACGTGTATCGTCCTGCAGCCATTGACCAGCTGCAGACCCTTGCCGGAGAAGTGGATGCCGACTTTTTTCCCAGTGATCCCGGGCAGAAACCGGCGGCGATTGCCAAGGCTGCACTGAAGGCGGCGAAAAAGGCTCATGTGGATGTGCTGATCGTGGACACCGCCGGTCGCCTGCATATCGACGACGAGATGATGTCGGAGATCAAGGAACTGCACAGGATCGTCAGTCCCGTGGAGACCCTGTTCGTGGTCGATTCCATGACCGGTCAGGATGCCGCCAATACCGCCAGGGCTTTCAATGACGCACTGCCTCTTACCGGCGTGATTCTTACCAAGGCGGATGGTGATGCCCGGGGCGGGGCAGCCCTTTCCATTCGCAAGATTACCGGCAAGCCGATCAAGTTCCTCGGTGTGGGGGAAAAGAGCTCTGGTCTGGAGCCCTTCCATCCGGATCGCGTTGCCTCGCGCATCCTTGGCATGGGGGACGTGGTCTCCCTGGTAGAGGAAATCAGCGAAAAGGTGGACAAGGAAAAGGCCGCCAAACTGGCCAGGAAACTGCACAAGGGGCAGGGATTCACTCTTTCCGACTTCAAGGAACAGATGGAGCAGATGGCCAACATGGGAGGCGTGGCCAGCCTTATGGACAAGCTGCCGGGCATGGGCCAGGTTCCTGATGCAGTCAAGGCCCAGGCCGGGGACAAGGAGATCAAAAAGCTCATTGCCATCATCAACTCCATGACGCCCCAGGAACGGGAATTTCCAAATATCATCAAGGGAGCGCGCAAGCGCCGCATCGCCCGGGGTTCGGGAACCCAGGTGCAGGATATCAACCGCATGATGAAACAGTTCCAGCAGATGCAGAAAATGATGAAGAAAATGAAGGGGGGCGGCCTGGCGAGGATGATGCGTGGCATGAAGGGCAAGATGCCCGGTGGCGGAATGCCTCCTGGGGGGGGTATGCCTCCAGGTGGTTTTCCCTTTTGATTCCGCAAGATAGGTAGCGCGCGGGGGCGTTCATTTGGGTGAAGACTTCAGCAGAGGGGCATTTTTCCGACTATGCTTTGTTTTGTATTCCTTATAACCCTATAAACTGGAGAACAAGGATATGAAGACAGTACAGGATATTCTGGAGCAGAAAGGTCGGTTGGTGCATACCATCGATGCTGGCAAAACGGTCTTGGATGCCATTGGAGAGCTTGCGAACAAGGGCATAGGCGCCTTGGTGGTTGTCAGGGACGGCAAGCCGGTGGGACTCTTTTCAGAAAGGGACTATACCTGCAAGGTCATTCTCACGGGAAAGCGTTCGGAAAACACCCCGGTGGGAGATGTCATGACCAGGGAACTGGTAGTGGTGGGGCCGGAAACGGAAGTTTCCGAATGCATGGCCCTGATAACGGAAAAGCGGATTCGTCATCTGCCGGTACTGGATCACGGCGAACTGATGGGGCTGGTATCCATCGGCGATATCGTCAAGGACATCATATCGGAGCAACAGGTGGTCATCGAGCAGCTTGAGCGTTACGTCTATTATTCCTGACGCCTTGTTGACCTGTCTGTCCAGAGTCAGGGATATTTTCAGCGTACCCAGATAGTTCTGAATGGGGCGGCCTTCGTTTACCCAGCCGAGTATGCCGCCTTGCAGATTTTCCATTGAATTTTCCTCTATTCGTACCAGTGGCACAGATAAAACATGGGGTTGTTTTGAGGAAAAAACAGTGTTGCGAAATCTGCGGCTTCAACAGCCTGTAAGCGGGATTCAGGTCAATGGTAGCTGCGCATCTGTCCCACCAGTACGCCCTGGATCTGTACCTGTTCCGGCAGGAAGGTCATGGCTTGCATGCTGGCATTGGCCGGATGCAGAATTACCTTGCCTTGCTGCTGTTCGATGCGTTTCAGGGTGGCTTCCTCGCCATCTATCAGCGCCACCACGATTTCACCGTTGCGCGCCGTGTCGCGTTTTTCAATGATTACCCAGTCACCGTCCAGTATGCCTTCCTCGATCATGGAATCGCCCTTGACTTCCAGTACATAACAGGGCTTGTTCGTGCACAGGGGCGGGGGCACGCTGATGGTCTCATGTCCGGCAATGGCTTCTATGGGCTGGCCGGCGGCAATTCGTCCATACAGCGGCAGCCTGTTGTCGTCTGCGATGGTGTTTTCTTCGGGATGCCGGGCAAGCCGGATGCCGCGACGCTGGTTGTTCATGGGTTCAACGAGACCTTCCTGAATGAGTGCCTGTAACTGTTTGTGCAAGGAACCGCGGGAACTCAGCCCGAGTGCGGCACAGAGTTCATCCAGGGTGGGAGGGTGGGGAAAACGGTCGAGATTCTCCACCAGGTATTCGTAGATCTCCTGTTGTCGGCGGGTGAGATTGGGCAGGGACATGGATGACTCCTTCGGTGCTATACTGGTTCTATTATAGAACAAATCAGAAACATTGTCAGTCTGCATCGAAGACAGGAAAAATCCGCCATTCTTTGCCGGCAGCCTGATAAAATGCACGATTGATTTTTCACTGATTTCAAACCTGAACCCACGGATTCAGGTTCAAACCCATGACTGTCAGAACCCGCTTCGCTCCCAGTCCCACCGGCTATCTTCATGTTGGCGGGGCGCGCACCGCCCTGTTTTCCTGGCTCTATGCACGCAAGCATGGCGGCCGGTTCGTATTGCGTATCGAAGATACCGACCTGGAGCGATCCACCCAGGAATCGGTGAACGCCATTCTCGAAGGCATGACCTGGCTGGGTCTGGAATACGATGAAGGCCCTTTCTACCAGACCCATCGTTTCGACCGTTACAATGAAGTCATCGAGCAACTGCTGGAAAAGGGCTTGGCCTATCGCTGCGACTGTTCCAAAGAACGTCTGGATGCGTTGCGTGAAGAGCAGATGAAGCGCAAGCTCAAGCCCCGTTACGATGGACACTGTCGCCAACGGGAGATCGACCCTTCCCGGCCACATGTGATCCGTTTCCGCAATCCGGTCAGTGGCGCAGTAGTGTTCGATGATCTGGTGCGCGGCCGCATCCGTGTTGCCAATGAGGAACTGGATGATCTGATCATCCGTCGCAGTGACGGTTCACCCACCTACAATCTTACTGTGGTAGTGGATGATGCGGACATGAACATCACCCATGTGATTCGCGGTGATGACCATATCAACAATACCCCCCGGCAGATCAACCTGTTGCAGGCGCTGAACCTGCCGGTGCCGCAATATGCTCATCTACCCATGATTCTCGGGGATGACGGTGCGCGTCTGTCCAAGCGTCATGGTGCGGTGAGTGTCATGCAGTACAGGGAAGAGGGTTTCCTGCCGGAAGCCTTGCTCAATTATCTGGTACGTCTTGGCTGGTCCCATGGGGATCAGGAAATCTTTTCCCTGGACGAGATGGTCCAGCTGTTTGAACTTGACGAAGTGAACAAGGCTCCCTCGGCCTTCAATACGGACAAGCTGTTGTGGATCAACCAGCATTACCTCAAAAGTGATGATCCCGGGCGGATCGCCCATCTGCTTTCTCCCCATCTGGGCAAGCTGGATATCGATCCCGCTCAGGGCCCGGATCTGGTTGCCGTGGTGGAAGCCCAGCGGGAGCGGGCCAGTACCCTGGCGGAGCTGGCGCAGATCAGTGCCTTCTATTATCGGGATTTCGAAAACTTTGACCAGAAAGCGGCAAAAAAGGCTCTCAAGACGGGGGCCCTGGAGCCTTTGGCTTTGGTGCGCGCCCGTCTGGCGGAGTTGCCCGACTGGATTCGTGAAGACATCCATGCTGTGATAGCCGGGGCGGTAGAGACCCTGGGTGTGGGTTTTGGCAAGGTGGCCATGCCGGTGCGTGTTGCGGTAACCGGTGGCGCACCCTCACCGGATCTGGATCTCACCATGGAAATGATTGGCCGCGAGGCCTGCCTGCGTCGAATCGACAAGGCCATCGACTATATACAGAAGCTGTCATGACTGAAAACAACAAACCGACCAACTTCATTCGCCAGATCATTGAAGACGATCTGGCTTCGGGTAAACACAGCAGCATTCATACCCGTTTTCCGCCGGAACCCAATGGCTACCTGCATATCGGGCACGCCAAATCCATTGTGCTCAATTTCGGTATTGCGGAGGATTACCATGGTCAGTGCAACCTGCGCTTCGATGATACCAATCCGCACAAGGAGGACGAGGAGTATGTGGAAGCGATCAAGGACGATGTGCGCTGGCTGGGCTATCAGTGGGCGGGGCAGTATTTCGCCTCCGACTACTTCGAGCAGCTCTATGGTTTTGCCATCGAACTCATTGAAAAAGGCAAGGCCTATGTCTGCGACCTGAATGCCGATCAGGTGCGTGAATTCCGGGGCACGCTGACCGAACCGGGAAAGGACAGCCCTTTTCGTGACCGATCCGTGGAAGAGAACCTCGATCTGTTCAAGCGCATGCGGGCCGGGGAGTTCGACGATGGCGCCCGTACCTTGCGCGCAAAAATCGATATGGCGTCACCAAACATGAACATGCGTGATCCGGCCATCTACCGGATTCGCCGGGGCGTGGTGCATCATCAGACCGGTGATGCCTGGTGCATCTATCCCATGTACGATTTTACCCATCCCATTTCTGACGCCCTGGAAGGGATCACCCATTCGCTGTGTACCCTGGAATTCGAGGATCACCGTCCCCTCTATGACTGGTACCTGGACAACATCACCATTCCCTGTCATCCGCGCCAGATCGAATTTGGCCGGTTGAATCTGGAATATACGGTCATGAGCAAGCGCAAGCTCACCCAGCTGGTGACAGAAGGTCATGTACAGGGCTGGGATGATCCGCGCATGCCCACCATTGCCGGGTTGCGCCGGCGGGGTTACACACCTGCCGCCATTCGTGATTTTTGCAATCGCATCGGCGTGACCAAATCTGACGGTACTGTGGAAATGGGGGTGCTCGAAGCCAGTATTCGCGAAGATCTTGATCGTTGCGCGCCACGCCGCATGGCGGTTCTCGACCCCTTGCGCGTGGTCATTACCAACTATCCGGAAGAACAGGAAGAGACGCTCAGCGGACCCAATCATCCCAAGGATGAAAGCATGGGCACGCGGGAGTTGAAATTCTCTCGGGAACTGTGGATAGACCGGGCGGATTTCCGCGAAGAGGCAAACAAGAAATACAAGCGTCTGGTCACTGGCGGAGAAGTACGTCTGCGCAACGCGTATACCATCATCTGTGAAAAAGTGGTAAAGGACGTCAGTGGCGAGATCAAGGAACTGCACTGTACCTATGATCCGGATACCCTGGGAAAGAATCCGCAAGGGCGCAAGGTCAGGGGCGTGATCCACTGGGTACCCGCGCTTTCCGCGGTTCCTGCTGAAGTGCGCCTGTATGACCGCCTGTTCACCGTGCCCGCGCCGGATGGGGAGAAGGACAAGCCATTTCAGGAATTTCTCAATCCGGAATCCCTGACCGTGCGCCAGGCCATGCTGGAACCGGCGCTCGCGGACGCCCAGCCCGGTGAGCGCTTCCAGTTCGAGCGCGAAGGCTATTTCTGCCGCGATACCCGCGAGGCCAAAGCGGGAAAGCTGGTATTCAACCGTGTGGTAACGCTGAGGGATTCCTGGGGCGGGGGCTGATCTGAAAAAATCTTGCAAAAACTGTGGACAGGGAAAAACGGCTGGATTATCATACGCGCCTCTTGAGGATGCCTTGGCGCCGCGAGGTTCCAGAGGTACTTGAGCGGGGCCATAGCTCAGCTGGGAGAGCGCAACACTGGCAGTGTTGAGGTCGGCGGTTCGATCCCGCCTGGCTCCACCAACAAACCGGTCTTTCCCGGAAGCCGGTAACAGCGACAAGTTTACTTGTCCCCTTCGTCTAGAGGCCTAGGACACCGCCCTTTCACGGCGGTAACAGGGGTTCGACTCCCCTAGGGGACGCCATACAAAAAAGGCTTACGTTTACGCGTAAGCCTTTTTCTTTGGCGGCAATACAGATTGCCACGGGACGGAAAGGTTCTTCGCTTCAATCCATGCGTTCAATCTTGACCAGCGCCGCGGGATTGCGCCAGTCGTAGGTCCCAGCAGAAAGATCGCCTACGCCATGGATGCCGGGATGTATGGAAACGAAGCCTTCGCCATTTGCCGCAGACATGCCGGAGCCGCCACAAACCGGTCCGGGGATGTTTGCGCAAAGTTCATCGTTGACTTCGGTTCCGGCATCATACGCGGGCACGAAAATCATGCTTGGATTGTTTTTCTTTTTTGGCATCTTGACGCCGCTGATGCCAATGAAGGCATCGTTGGTGGGGATGAGCATGGAAACCAGAGACAGATAGCGGTATTTTCTGCTGCCGTTCAGCATCAGGGTGACACTTTCGCCCGGCCCCAGCAGTCCATCGGATGCGACCGTTTCATGCACGCTCCCGGAGGCGTCCAGAGTCGCCCGCAGAGGGCCGATATCGCCGCCTTCGGCAACGGCTTCCAGGTCGGATGATGCGGCCTGACCGGGAGTGAATACCGGATGTCCCGGCTTGTGGGTGGCTACAAGTATCGGGGTAAAGGACTGGGCCTGGGTGAGATTGGTGATGGTTACCTGATAGTCATCAGCCTGTGTACTTGCTGCGGCGAGGAACAGGGGCAGTGCCAGCAGGCCGGACAGGTGCAGTTTGGGATTCATGATTTTTCCTCCATATTTGGTATTGGCAGCATTGTTGCTGTAATGGGCATTCGAATTATCGAGATGCCCGAGTGAGACAGGGATGTCCCACCATTTTCAATCACCACAAGTGATTGAAAATGTGAGCAAAGAGGAAATCACATTTTCTCTTTGCGACGAGAAAAATTCCATGGAAGGAATTTTTCGAGGTTCCCTGAACAAATCATGAACCACGCATGTCCCGTACTCGTCACGAAAATATCACATTTCTGTCACAAAGGGCTGGGCTGAAAACTGGAAGCCAAAGGTGGTGCCCTGGTTGAGACCGCTGCGGGCCCAGATGTGGCCGTTGTGCAACTCAAGAATACGTTTGGCAATGGCCAGACCCAGTCCCGCATGCAGGTCTCCCGGTCGGCGGCTCTTGTCCAGGCGGTAGAAGCGGTCGAAGATATGCGGTAGTTCTTCTCCGGGGATCCCGCAGCCGGTGTCTGATATCTCGACGGCGATATTCTTGTGATCCGATGTCAGTGACACCCGCACCTGCCCGTTTTCCGGGGTGTGCTGAAGGGCGTTTTCAATGAGATTGTCCAGCACCCGCTGTATCAGCCCGATATCCCCGTAGGCAAAAGGCAGGGAAGGTGGACAGTTCACACGCAGCTCAATCTGCTTTTTTCCTACTTTCAGGCGGAATTTGTTCACCACGTCCTGCACCAGTTCCGCCAGGGAAAAGGCTTCTATGTTGATCATGGTTTCGCAGGAATCCAGTTTTGCCAGCTCGAACAGTTCGGAAACCAGGCGTATCAACTGATGACTTTGCTTGTTTGCAATGCGCAGATACCGCTGCCGTTCCTCGGCGTTCAGCTGCGGGTCTTTCAGCAGTAGTGTTTCCAGATAGCCATGCAGGGAGGTGAGTGGTGTGCGCAGGTCGTGCGAGATATTGGCAATCATTTCCCTTCGCTGGGCGTCGTTGCGGGTCAGGGCCTGCATCTGGTTGTCGATGCGGTCCGCCATGGTGTTGAAACTGCGTCCCAGGATTTCAATCTCGTCCGGATGCTTGCGCGCTCTTTCCGGATAACGGGGTGGATGGCCGGAAACCTTTCCCGGAGAGTTGTTGCGCATGATTCTGGCCAGCAGCCGCAACCGTCGGGTAATGAAGGCAAAACCTCCCAGGCCGAACAACAGGCTGATGCTCAGAGCGCTCAGCAACACGCCTGCCGCTACTCGCAGAGCGTAACTGTTGGCAATCTGGCTGGCGATTCCGTCATAGGCCTGGCTGCCCAGGATGACATACAAATAGCCCTGAAGCTGATCGTTTCTGCGTATGGGGGAGGCGGAAAACACCTTGCTTCCATCCAGGGAGCGTGGATCATCACCTTTCAGCGGGTATTCGTTGTTTCCGGTGATGAATTTCCGGATGGGAGCAAGATCGACATTTTCGCGTACTACTTTTCCGGCCGGTGCGGAATAGGCGAGCAGCTTGCCCTTGGGATCCAGAAGATACACTTCTATGGAGGGATTGATGACCATGAGCAAATGAAACAGATGCTCCAGTGCCTGCTGATTGACTTTGCCATTGGCGAGCAGGGAGTCGCTCTCGACCAGATGTTGCGCCAGATCCACGTTCAGCTTTTGCATCACCTCTTGCTGATAGCTTCTGGAAGTATGGCTGAGCAGCCAGAGAAAGGCAGCTCCGAGTATCAGCAGCAACAGGAAAAGCAGCAGCGCCATTTTTCCATACAGGCTGGCAAGACGAATCATTGGTGCAGCTCCTCATTGGTGGCGAATTTGTACCCGACCCCCCATACCGTGAGAATGAATTCGGGATGGGAAGGGTCTTTTTCTATCTTGGCGCGCAATCGGTTGATATGGGAATTGACCGTATGTTCATAGCCTTCATGGCTGTAACCCCATACTGCATCCAGGAGCTGACAACGGCTGAATACCTGGCCGGGGTGTTCGGCAAAATGCCAGAGCAGATCAAACTCACGGGCAGTCAGGTCCAGGGGGGATTCATCCAGTCTTACGGTGCGCCCGTTGCGGTCGATTTCCAGGCCATTGAGTTTGAGTATCTCCGGAGGTGATTGGGAAGATTGTTTCAGCGCCGACATGCGTCGGCAGATGGCTCGCACCCGAGCCACCAGTTCGCGCACGCTGAACGGTTTTCCCAAGTAGTCGTCGGCGCCGATTTCCAGCCCCAGCACCCGATCCATTTCCGAACTCCTTGCAGTAAGCATCAGAATGGGCGTGTAATGATCCATGGCGCGTACCTGACGACAGATTTCGAGGCCATCCACGCCAGGCAACATCAGATCGAGGATGAGCAGCTGGTAGTTGCCTTGCAGGGCCTTATCCAGGCCTTCCTGCCCATCATGGCAAATATCCACCTCGGAACCCTGATCCCGAAGATGCATGGCGACCAGGAAAGCGATGTCCCGATCATCTTCAATAACCAGTATTTTTGTCATGGCGTTCTATCCCGCATATTTCACCAGAACGCGCAAAATGTGGGTTTTTTACGCTGAATTACAGCATGTTGCGTGGATACAGTTCGTAGCTGTCATGCTATCCGGTTTTTCCCGGGATCTTTTCACCCAGCTTGCCCGAACGCCCTGCAAGTCGATGAATAACATCGACTTTTGTCCGTTCGAACAATCTGG
>Ga0256841_1000804_pt1 | contig 29910 bp, 16 predicted proteins | sample 356308metaG_FD_185971 | JGI IMG/M metagenome (GOLD analysis project Ga0256841, IMG submission 185971) | Hydrothermal vent microbial communities from Mid Atlantic Ridge, Atlantic Ocean - 356-308 | ecosystem: Environmental > Aquatic > Marine > Hydrothermal vents | place: Atlantic Ocean: Mid... | reverse complement strand
CTGTATATCTATGTCCGAATTCAAAAAAAGGATATTTGAGAATATTGATTAATAGTACAAGAGGAAGAAGTTCCAAACCGTAATTTGCTCCGGCTCTGGTAGATTGAATTAAATGCGAACCGCCGATAGCAGCTCCGGCAAATAATATTCCCGGACCAATTGTTTTTATTAGATTTTTATAATTCATTATTTCAACACTTTTATTATTAAGAAAAAGTTACAACATATTTACTAATCTAAAGTGATTTTCAAATCATTAAAATAATCATTTTTATCAAATATTGGAAATTAACTTAAAGTGGATAATTATTAGTAAGTGGAAATAAAATTTTTAACCGAAAAACTGAAAATTAAAAACATTATAAAAAAATCCGCTATTAAGTAAATAATAGCGGATTTAAAAAATCGTTTATATTACAGCAATCTACTTGAGTAGTATCATTTTTTTTGTGCTCTTGAAATTACCTGAAGTTAAACTATAAAAATAAATTCCTGAAGGCAATTTAGAAGCATCAAAACTAATATTATGTTGTCCTGCAGTTTCCCTTTGTGCAACCAAGGTTATTATTTCGATACCAATTGAATTATAAACAGTAAGCTTAGTATAACCATCTTTTGCTAATGAATATGATAAGGTAGTTGTCGGATTAAAAGGATTAGGATAATTTTGAGCTAAACTATAATTATATTGTAGATTATCTTTTTGTTCTGTTCCGGTTACATTTTCAGGTACGCCAAACATAATTTTAGAAAAATGTTTTAAGTAAACATAAAGGTAATCTGATGTAGGAACAATCTCAATGCCTATTTTATCCGGTTCCAAACCTTCCGAAGCAAACCAGGCGATTAGCTCTTCAAACTTCATATTTAATTTTTTTAGTATTTTTTTTACGTTTTCAATTTTTAATTTTAGATATGCTTTTTTACCTTCGTTAAAATAATAGTATGAAAAAGGCTCATGAATACCGGAATTACTACCAATTACTTTGATTGTAAGCATAAAAGCTTCTTTAAGATTTGCATAATCTTGGGCACATTGAATTGGAGTAAGATCAATTTTTAATGTTACATCTTCGGATAAACTACCACCTGGCAAACCAATGCCTGCACCGGCAAAAACATCAATATAATCTTGATATTCTTTATATGCATCAGGCAATTTTACAGAAGGAAATTCAAATTCTTGTCCCTCAAAACCGGCTCCGCTAGCTATTTCGATCTTTGTATTTTCTCCATCACAACTTGATGGGATATAAATTCTATAGCCAATTACATGTTGTGCAGCTATAGAAGATAAAAACAAAAAAGATATAAAAAATGTAAATATGGTTTTTTTCATATTTTTACTCCTAGTAAAAAATAATTTACTTGAAATAATATGTAATAAACCCTTAAATGTCAAGTACTTAAAAATATTTATTTGCTAGCATTTACATTTGTTTGGGAAAAATTCATTATATTTTTTATTAAAAATTTGTTAACAATTTAGAGAATAAAGAAATGGCACAAAAATTTTCATTTGATATTGTTTCGGAAGTTGATTTTCAAGAAATTGATAATGCGCTAAATCAAGCAAAAAAGGAGATTAGTCAACGTTACGATTTAAAAGATGCAAAAACCACTATAGAATTAAATAAAAAGGATAAAAATATTACAATAAATTCAAAAGATGATTATTCATTGAAAGCATCAATTGATATATTGAAATCTAAGTTTATAAAAAGAAAAATTTCGTTAAAAGTATTAAAGGAAAACGAAATTGAACCGGCTTCCGGCGGTAGAGTTAAGCAAGTTATTTCTTTACAAAGTGGAATATCTAAAGAAAATGCTAAAAAAATAACTAAAATGATTAAAGAAATGAAGTTAAAAGTAAATGCTCAAATTATGGATGAACAAATTCGTGTTCAAGGTGCTAAAAAAGATGAATTACAGGCTGTAATGAGTAAAGTTAAACAAGCTGATTTGGATTTTCCGGTACAATTTGTTAATTATAAGTAATTTTGTTAGTAATTTTTCATTCTGATTCATAAATTTGTCTCAAAATATAGATTTGATGACCTGAATCACAGCATTACGTTTTGAATGCAGTTAATTAGTATTAACGATTTAAGAAAACAAACAAAACGGAAATAGAAAATGACAAACTCAATAGCCTTAACATTAGAAAAAGAAAGATTTGGAAACGGAAGAAGAAAAAGAACAAATACTAATAATTCTTCTTTCATAGCAGATGTTAAAAAAATTGCTAATGACAGTTTGTTTTTCTTTGGAATCTTTTTAGTAGCAATAGTTTTGTTACAATATATTCCTGTAACTTCCGGTTTGATAGAAAACTTTAATATTGGTATAAACGAAGTAGTGGTTAGTTTTTTAGGTTTTGTTAACGTTTTTGCAATTCAAGTATTTACTAAAGTATTAAAAAAGAACAATTAAAAATATCAAATAAATATTTTCTCCTTTTGTTAAAATTTAACTCCTTAGAACCTTAAAGCTTCTCAACATTGTTGGGGAGCTTTTTTTTTGATAAAATGTAAATATTATTTTAAAATAGAAATAAATTGAATTTAAAAATAAAAAAGGTTTTGAAGCAAATAAATTCAAAACCTTCTAGAGCTGATGGACGGACTCGAACCGCCGACCGGCTGATTACAAATCAGCTGCTCTACCAACTGAGCTACATCAGCATTTTTTAAGAGACGTAAATTTAATGTTTTTTATATTTCTATGCAATATGTTAAATTGTTTTTTACAAATTTTCTTTAATAAATTTTTCGGATAGAATTTTAATGGTTTCCAAATCAGAAATAAAATATTACTCCGCATTAAAACTAAAAAAATACAGAAAGTTAGAAAAAAAATTTTTGGCGGAAGGTAAAAGACTTATTGACGAAGGCTTAAACAGTAATTTTGAATGTGATAGAATATTTATAACCGAAGCATTTAAGAAAACAGAAAGCAAGTTTATTTCTAAAATATCTAAAAAAAAAATTCCCATCAATAGTATTCCATTATATGATTTATTAAAACTTTGTTCAACTAAAAATCCTCAAGAAATTGTTGCGGTTTTTAATTTAAAATCTAATAACACCAAGTTGATTAATGCCCAACCTGTAATTGCTTTGGAAAATATTTCTGACCCGGGAAACTTGGGAACAATTTTACGTACTTGCGATTGGTTCGGAATAAAAAACGTTCTAATTAGTAAAGGAAGTGCCGAACTTTATAATCCGAAAGTATTGCGGGCAAGTATGGGAGCGGTTTTTAATTTGAATATAATTGATGATGTTATTTTGATTGAAGAACTAAAAAAACTAAAAAATAAAAATTATTTATCCGTGATTGCAGATATGAAAGGAACCAATTATAAAAGAGTTGATTGGTCAAATAAAACCGTAGTTACATTCTGCAATGAAGCAAACGGTCCTTCGGAAGAATTAAAAGAAATTTGTGACATGCAAATTACAATCCCTAAAAAAGGAAAGATTGAATCTCTAAATGTTGCAGCTGCCGCAGCAGTAATAATTTCTGAGTTTAGTAATCTTGTTTTTAACTAATTTGTTTTACCCTTGATTCAAATTAGAGCTAATAAAAAAGTTACAACTTGCCAATTCATATTTGTTTTTCAGATATTCATTTTATTGAATATACATCGAGAAGGATTTATCTATACTAAAACTAAAGTAGTTTGCGGATTTATGAAACACATCAAACTGTCATTCCGGTTTATACGTTTTTTGTATAATACCGGAATCTATTGAACAAACGGATACCAGTATTGCAAAAATCGCCACGCCCAACAAGATGGCGGACAGGCAAACCGGTATGACAATAAAAATCCGAAAGCCAAATAGTGTTTAGTATAATAAGACCATCATAAAAAATAATTTTAACAAGAAGGGAGAAACTTCTTAAAATATAAAAGGATGCTTGGTTAAGAAAAAAAACATTTGTTCGTGTAAATATGGATTTGAAATTTTATATAAATGTTTTATCTTAATAAATGATTAAATTAAATTCACCTTTTGCAAAAATCTAAATTGCTTAAAGATTATAATGTTTTTTGATTTGAGATTTATTAACAACTTAGTTTTAATTTGAGGAAGAACACAAAAATGTATAAAATATATTTACTTATACTTTTATTGGCTCAAAATGTTTTAGCACAAGATTTCGTTTTTTTTAATGAAAGTGAATTAAATGACTATTATGATTATAGTTGGGGCACTTATGCTTCTCCAAGTTTGTTAACTTTAGTCGGACCCGGAGATAGTAAGATTCCGGTAGATACTACATTAAGTTATTCCGGTTCAAACAGTTTGAAATTGAATTGGACATCTCACACAAACGGAAACTGGGCGGTTGCAATTGCAGAAAAGGGATGGATAGAACATGATATAACAATAATGGATTCGATAATATTTTACATCTATAGTAATGTATATCTCCCTTCCAATGAACTTCCGCAAATATATTTGGAAGATATAAACAATCGTAAAACTGAAAAATTTTCTTTAAATAATTTTCATGGTAATATAAACAAAAATATATGGGAAAGATTATCTGTTCCCTTACAACCAATAAAAGAAAAACATTCTTCTGCCGATATTACAAAAATTAAAACTATCTTTTTAGGTCAAAGTATCTCCGATGGGAAGGAACATACAATTTACATAGGCGATGTAAGAATGACATCGAATCAAACCTCAGATACAAGTAAACCGTCTGTTCCTAAAAATGTTAGCGCTATAGGTTATGAAAGACATGTAGAGCTTAAATGGCTACCTAATTCGGAAAGCAATATATCGGGTTATAATATTTATAAAAAATTTGGAAATGATTATAGGTTACTTGCTTTTGTAGATTCCAAACAAAACAATTACATCGATTTTATCGGAAAGAGTAATACATTTGTTTCTTATAAAATTTCTGCCATTAAAAAAAATTTAATTGAATCAGACAAAAGTAACGAAATAACAACCACCACGTTTGATATGACGGATGAACAATTTTTAGATATGGTACAAGAATATACTTTTAGATATTTTTGGGATTATGGTCATCCTATTTCGGGACTTATACGCGAGCGATTAGGTTCCGATGATATTTGTACTTCCGGCGGTACAGGTTTTGGAGTAATGGCACTCTTGGTTGGAATTGAGAGACAATTTATTACAAGAGAACAGGGAGCAAAAAGATTAAAAAAAATTACAGACTTTTTGTTAAACACAGCTGATAAATTTCATGGTGCTTTCCCACATTGGATAAATGGTGAAACCGGAAAAGTAATTCCATTTAGCAAATATGATAATGGCGGTGATTTAGTGGAAACTTCATTCTTAATTCAAGGACTTCTTTGTGCAAAACAATATTTTAATAAAAATGAATCCATAGAGAATTCCCTAAGAACAAATATTACTACTATATGGCAGAATGTAGAATGGGACTGGTATCGGAAATCAGAAAACAGTAATTTTTTATATTGGCATTGGTCTCCTAATTATAATTGGAAAATGAATTTTAAGCTGCAAGGTCCCAATGAAACAATGATAGCATATTTACTTGCCATTGCTTCGCCAACTCATGCAATTCCTGCAAGCTTATATTACAAAGGTTGGGCTAGCAGTTCTAACTACAAAAACGGGAAAACTTTTTACGGCTATCGTCTTGATGTTGGTTGGGATTATGGCGGTCCGTTGTTTTTTGCTCACTATTCTTTTTTAGGTTTTGATCCGAGAAATAAAAGAGATAATTATACTGATTATTTTACTAATAATAGAAATCATACTTTAATTAACAGAGCATATTGCATAGATAATCCCAAAGGATTTACCGGTTACAATAAGGATACTTGGGGTTTAACAGCTAGTGACGATCCTTGGGGCTATCTTGCTCACGAACCTGCGGCAGGAAGAGATAACGGAACAATTACTCCAACTGCAGCATTGTCTTCTTTTCCTTATACACCAAATGAATCAATGTCTGCTCTAAAAAATTTTTATAGAAATTACGGAGAAAAAATTTGGAAATATTACGGTTTTACAGATGCTTTTAATGTTCAAGAAAACTGGTATGCAAAAAGCTTTTTGGCAATAGATCAAGGACCAATTATTATAATGATAGAAAATTATAGAACAAATTTATTATGGAATTTGTTTATGCGGAATCCTGAAATTAGCCCAATGTTAGATTCAATAGGATTTAAAAATCAAACAACAGATGTAAAAAATAATAAATCGGAACTTTCTGATAAATTAATTTTAAAACAAAATTATCCAAATCCGTTTAACCCAACAACTATAATTGAATATTCTCTCCCTCAAGTTCAAAATGCGGAATCTTTACTCGTTCAGCTAAAATTATACGATATACTTGGAAGGAAAATTAAAACACTAGTAAATAAAGTACAAAGTCCCGGTAACTATAAAATTATAATGGATAGTTCGTCACTGGCAAATGGCATTTACTATTACAGAATAAGTTTTAACAAAAAATCGATAGTAAAAAAAATGCTTATTTTAAAATGATAAAAAAGTTACTTTAAGATAAGGGATAATATTTTATGAATTCTAACAAATGTAATATTTAATTAATAATGCACAGAATTATTGAAATACTAAAAATAAAGTTTAAGAATTATTATTTACAACAAGCATTATTTGTTTTTGTAATTCTAATATTTTTTATTCTAATTATTTATCCGCAACTAACAAGTAAGCATAGTGGACAAAAAGAAATAATAATTACATATGCTGATAATTTATCTGCCGCACATAAATTACTGATTGATAAATTTAATGAAGAAAACAAAGGTAAAATAAAAGTTGAACCAATTGATTTACCTTTTAACAAATTTAGCACAAATGAACGGAAGGAACTTTTAGCAAGATCACTAAGAAGTAAAAGCGATAAGATAGATGTTTTTACTGTTGATATAATTTGGGTAGCTCGTTTTGCAAAATGGTGCGAAGCTTTTAATGTTCAAGATTTAGATGGCATCGAAAATAAGTTACTGGAATATTCAATGGAGTCTTGTTACTATCAAAATAAACTTGTTGCCTTACCACTTTATATTGATATTGCTTTAATGTATTATCGTAAAGATTTATTAAAACAGTTGCCAAATTATCAAGCAATTAAAAAAGAGTTAAGTGCTTCTATCACTTGGGAAAATTTTATAAAACTAAGCAAAAATTTTAAAAAAAATAAAAACCCATTTTACATTTTTCAAGCAAATAATTATGAAGGACTTATTTGTAGCTTAACAGAATTAATTAGAAGTAAGTCCCCGGATTCATTTAAGAAAAAAATAGACCTTCAAGATAAAGCTACTGAAGAAGCTTTACAGTTTTTAGTGGATTTAGTATATAAATATAAAATGTCTCCAAAGGAAGTAGTAAATTTTAAAGAAAATAATTCTTGGGAATATTATATTAGAAACAATGGTTTGTTTTTAAGAGGTTGGCCTGGGTTTAGTAGAGATAAAAAGAAAATGCTCAAAGAGTATAATGTAGAAAAATTTATTGTAAAAGTTCCATTACCACATCCGAAAGGGACTAAACCGGTATCTGTTTTCGGTGGATGGAATTTTATGATTTCAAAATTTAGCAAACATAAAAAAGAAGCATTACAATTTATTAAGTTTGTTCTAAAAGAAGAATCCCAAAAAGTTCTATATGCTAAAGCAGGTTTTTTACCGGTTATTAAATCACTCTATCATAATAAAGATTTTATTGCTGAAAATCCTGATATTTTATTTTATAGTTCTTTATTAGAAAGAGGAATTCACAGACCTTTTAAAAAAGACTATACTAAAATATCCGATATATTTTCTTATTATTCTAATAAAGCAATAAAAGGCGAAATGGATGTTAAAGAAGCTTTGAAATATGCAAATAAAAATATTTATTCCGAATCTTTTATTATTAAATAATTTACTATGCTTAAAAAAGAGATACAAAATAAATTAAAGAAGTATCATTTTGAATTAAGGCATATAACAGTTATACTTTTTATACTGGTAGTTTTTCAAATTATTTTTTCTTTAGTGCAAAAATCCTCATTAGAAAATTTTCTGAGAAGAACCCAAGACTGGTATCAGAAAGAATCTGCCGAAAGAATTGCAAATTTATCTACAACATCATTAGAATTACTGATGGAATATATTCAAGTAGGTGATCAGATTACAGAAGAATCCAAAACAAAAATTATTGAATCGTTCAATATAATTTTTAGCCAACAATTATTAGAGCAAGATGTTGAACTAAGTTGCTTAATAGTATTTTATAATAATAAACCTTTAGTTATAGATGACGGAAAAGTATTCTATAATTACTTAAATGGAAAAATACATGAACCTGTAAAAATAGATACTAAGTATAATGATGCAGTAAAACTGTTATTAGAAAATAGAAAAATAATACAAGATCAAGAACAAATATACAGTATTCAAAAACCGGAAGAAACTTTTCATGTACTTGTTCCTTTAGTTCCGCACGGTGAATTTTTAGGTGTTTTATATATGAAAAATACACCCAATTTTTCTTTTATTACGGAAGATATTCTTTCAGGCTACAATGAAGTTGCAATTATATATTCAATACTAATATTGTTAGGATTGATAGCAATGTTTTTAATTTCATCTTACTCGGTAAATCAAAGAGACCAAGCTCAAAAACTATTATTTGAAGAACATGAAAGGCATCTTAAAGATAAAATTATGCACGAAAAAGAATCCCTTTTTACAAAACGAATTTATCATACACATCATAAAGCAGAAAAAGTAATGGGATTTATTAAAGAAGATTTAAAAAGCTTAAACGAAAAAAATATAAACGAAGTTAAGGAAAAATTATATAAATATTCCAATTTTGTATCACGTGTTATTTATGATATGAAATGGTACGATCCTCCCGTGCAAACAATAAGAAATCCAATTTTTAAAACTGATGTGAATGAAGTTATAACATTTATTGTAAATAATTTATTTTTGAGAATATCTTCGAAGACAGATATTTTTACATTTAAATTAAATCTGGATAGTAAACTACCGGAAGTTGCTATAAACGAATATGTTGTCTGGGAATTAATAGAACCTCTGATTCAAAATAGCATTGACCATGGAAATGTAAAAAATTTAATAATTACAATTTCCACATATTATAATTCAGCTAAAAATGAATCAATAATTTCAATTGTAGATAACGGTATAGGAATTAAAAAGAGTCTTTTGAAAAAAAATGAAAACGGCATAAAAAAAATATTTTTAGAAAATACATCAACAAGAAATTTTGAAAGTCAAAACAGAGGTTACGGTTGTTATATAGCATATCAAATAGCAACACAAAGATGTGGTTGGAAATTAGATGTTGAAAATAAATCAAATGGCGGATGTGAATTTAAAATTATTTACTAATTAAAATCCAAGCAGGATAAACTATGACCACAGATGTAAATATAAATATTTTACTTATTGAAGATGAAGACTTTGATGTTAAAAGAGTGCTAAATACAATTGAACCGTTTAATAATAAAATAAAAATAAAGGAAATAGTTTCTAACGGTACCGATGCATTAAATTTACTTAAAGCAAGACCAAATTATTTTAGTATTGTTATAATGGATTTTCAAATTGCCGGCGGTATAAAAGGTGAAGATTTAATAAAGGAAATAAAAAAAGTAGATTCAACTATTCAGATTATTGTAATAACCAAACTTACAATTAACATAACGGATTTCAAATTTGCTAATGCTCTTATTGAATCCGGAGCATTTTGGTATTGCACAAAATATCCTGGTGATATTGAAAATTATATATATCAACCTACGGACTTTGTTTTATCAATTTTTAATGCATTCGAAAAAAGAGTTTTGGAAAAACAAACTTATGCTTCCAATAAAAAATTATCTCAAAATATAGATACAATACTTGATGAAAAAGAAATAGTGGGGAATTCGGAAGAAATAATTGCGCTTAAATCTCAAATTGAAAAATTATCACTTAATGAATTAAATATCCTAATTGACGGAGCTTCCGGCACAGGGAAAGAGTTGGTTGCGTACCACATTCATTACAAGGGAAAAAGAAAATTTGAAAAATTTATAAGAATAAACTGCGGAAGTTTACCGCAGGAACTAATTGAAAGTGAATTATTCGGCTATGAAAAAGGAGCTTTTACCGGAGCCGGAAACGAGAAAAAAGGATTATTTGAAATTGCCGATAAAGGTACAATTTTTTTAGACGAAATATCCGAATTACCTTTGTCAGCTCAAGTTAAACTATTACGTGTTATTCAAGATGGTGAAATAGAAAAAATAGGAAGAACGGATGTTGTTAAAGTAGATGTAAGAATTATTGCCGCTACAAATACAAATTTAGAGGAACGCGTAAATCAAAATAAATTTAGAGAAGATTTATATTACAGATTAAATGTAGTACGAATTCACATACCTTCATTAAAAGACAGAGCTGAAGATATTCCATTGCTAATTAATCATTTTGTAAAAAGATATTGTAGCGATATGGGAATAGCAATGCCTGAATTTTCAGATGCGGCAATTTTACATCTAAAAAATTATGATTGGCGCGGTAATATCAGAGAGTTAAAAAATGTTGTTCAACGCTTGTTGTTGAACGAACATGAAGTTATTACTAAAGAAATTGTTGATAAATCTTTGGTAGATAGATTATTTGTTAATACTAAATCAAATGGTATATTTAATTTTAGTAACCAAAATTCAGTTATTCCACTTAAAGAAATGGAGAAAAAATTTAGGAAAGAGTACTTCCTTTTTATTAGAAAAAACGCATCTTCGGATGCTGAAGCCGCACAAAAACTAGGGTTAGCTCCACCGAATTATTACAGAATGTGTAAAGAACTTGGCTTAAAATAAAATACTATCTTTTATATTTTTCATTAACCATTTTTTATGAAATTTAAGAGGTGTAATTTTTTTATTGTCTATTATTTCTATCCTTTGTGATAAGCTCCTACAGTTAAATATAATATTTTAATTTTCAAATTATTATTAAAATAATAATGCATGTTATTATTTTAATAATAACTTTTGATAGTCATAAAATAAAATACTTAATTCAACTAATTTTCACGCTTTTAATAATGGTATAGTTATTGTTATTATATAATGATATAAAATTAAAAAGAGGGAATAATGCAGTATCGTGTTAAGTTATTTTTGTTTTTTGTTTTTTTTATTTCCAACCATTTTTTAGCTCAAACATATAAAAATGCAAATGCTGATATAGAACTAAGAATTTCTGACTTGATAAGTAAAATGACCTTGGAAGAAAAGATTGGGCAAATGCAGCAATTAAATCTTTGGCAAATGAATAGTAAAGTAATTGATACTGTTGCAAAAGGGAAAGTAGGCTCTTTCTTAAATGCCGGAAATAAACAAGATAAAATTAAACTTCAAAAAGCTGCGGTTGAAAAATCACGACTGGGTATTCCTCTTATTTTTGGTAGAGATGTAATTCACGGTTATAAAACAGTGCTCCCAATTCCATTAGGACAAGCTTCTACATGGAATCCGGATTTGGTAAAAAGAGGAACAGAAATTTCTGCACGGGAAGCTGCTGAAGATGGAATTCACTGGACTTTTGCCCCGATGATAGATATTGCCAGAGATCCCAGGTGGGGAAGAATAGCAGAATCTTGCGGCGAAGATCCCTATTTAGCTAGTATTATTGGGTCAGCAATGGTAAAGGGATTTCAGGGTAACGACCTTAAGTCTGCAAATACAATTGCTGCATGTGCAAAACATTATGTTGGTTATGGTGCCGCCGAAGGAGGCAAAGATTACAATACAACTTTAATACCCGAAAGAGAATTACGTGATGTTTACCTTAAACCTTTTCATGCTGTAGTTAAAGCCGGTGTTGCAACTTTAATGAGTGCTTTTAATGATCTTAATGGAGTACCTACCACCGGAAATAGCTTTACACTCAAAACTATTTTAAGAGATGAATGGAAATTCGACGGGTTTGTTGTAAGTGATTGGACTTCTGTGGATGAATTAATTAAACATGGATTTGCCAAAGACGGTAAAGAAGCTGCGTTAAAAGCTGTTAATGCCGGTGTTAACATGGAGATGGTTTCTGAAAATTATACTAAATACTTAAAACAATTAGTAGAAAGCGGTAAAATCAGTACACAGTGGATTGATGAATTGGTTGCCGGAATATTGCGGATTAAATTTAAGTTGGGTCTTTTTGAAAATCCTTACATTAGAAATTTCGAAGAATCTACAATTTTATGTAAAACAAATAAAGCAATAGCAAAAGAAATAGCTACGGAAAGTGTTGTGATGCTGCAAAATAAAAACCAAACCCTGCCGCTAAAAACAAAATCTTTAAAAAGTCTTGCAATAATAGGACCTCTTGCAGATGCTCCTAAAGATCAACTGGGAACATGGACACTTGATGGAAAGGCAAAAAATACCATAACACCATTAACTGCTATTACTAAAGAGTTTGGAGAAACTATAAAAATTAAATATGTCAAAGCTATGGCTACTTGCAGAAGTAACGATACAAAATATTTTCAAAATGCAATAGATGCAGTTAAACAATCAGATGCTGCTCTGCTATTTTTGGGTGAAGATGCTAACCTTTCAGGAGAAACTCATTCAAGAGCGTTTATAAATTTACCTGGAAATCAAGAAGATTTAATTACAGAACTTTCCAAATTAGGCAAACCATTAGTTCTAATAATTATGGCAGGACGACCATTAACTTTTGGAAATATAACTGATAAAGTAAATAGCATTTTATACGCATGGCATCCGGGTACGATGGGTGGAGAAGCAATCTCTGATATTATCTTTGGTAAAACATCACCTTCCGGTAAATTACCTGTAACTTTTCCCAGAACAGTTGGACAAGTTCCGATCTATTATAATCACAAAAATACAGGAAGACCTCCATCTGCAAATCAATTAGGGCGTACGCTTGGAACACCGGAAAACCCTGAAGGATTTGCCAGCTATTATTTGGATGTTGATTTTACACCGGCTTACTATTTTGGCTACGGAGAGTCTTACTCAAGTTTTAACTATTCCGATTTAACTCTATCGAAAAAAAATATTGATTTTAATGATACATTAAAAGTATCTGTAACAGTTGCAAACACCGGTAAATATAAAGCTAAAGAAACAATTCAGCTTTATATTAGAGACTTGTATGCAAGTGTAACAAGACCGGTTAAAGAGCTTAAGAGATTTAAGAAAGTAGAATTTATTCCGGGAGAAACAAAAAAAATAAATTTTGAACTTACTTCTGAAGACTTGAAATTTTATGATATAAATATGCAATATAACACAGAACCCGGTGATTTTGAACTATTTGTAGGTAGTTCGGCAAATGATAAAGATTTATTAAAAACAAATTTCAAGTTAACTGGAAGCAAAGAAGAGTAAGTTACATGTATGTTAAACTATATAGATATATCAAAATAATCTTTCTCGTTATTTTTGTTACAACTTTTACCAAGTGTACAAAAGATAATAATTTTACCGGATTAAAGTTTTCAATAAATAAGAACAACTGGCGTTTTAAAAAGCAAAATGTTGTTGACGCTATGAAACCTGGATATAATGATTCCAATTGGTTGAATGTTAGCATTCCCCATGATTGGAACGGTGGAATAGATGGTGTTAATTTTGATGTTTTTACCGGACCTAATATGTATATGGGACCTGCGTGGTACAGAGTAAATTTTACATTGGATAAAAAATATAAAAACAAACAAATACAAATAAAATTTGAAGCTGCAAGTTTGATGGCAGAGGTTTGGTTAAACGGAAAATTTATTGGAAAACATAAAGGAGGTTATACCGCTTTCACATTTAACATAACAAATAATGTTTTGTTTGATAAAGAAAATTTGCTTGCCGTTAAAGTCAGTAATAAAAATGACAGTACAATAGCTCCTTGGATGTATGAACCATTCGGAAAATTTCCGAACAGTTCGGATTATGCTATTTACGGCGGAATTTACAGAGATGTTTGGATAGAGATTAAAAATAATATTAATATTTCGCAAACTTTTATTTCAACTCCGAAAATTTCCGCAAAAGAAGCTATTGTAAAAATAAAAAGTATTCTTAAAAACAAAAGCAATACCGAACAAACTATTGTTATTAAAAATACAATTTTGGATAAAAACAAAAAGATTATTGCAGCATCGGAAGTAGAGCAGAGTATTGATATAAATAAACCGGAAGTAATTGATAAAGAAATAAAAGTAGTTAACCCGACACTTTGGTCAATTGAAAACCCTTATTTATATACTGTAAAAACTACAATATCTATTGATGGAAAAATAGTAGATGAAACTGCGAATAAATTCGGGATAAGAAATTTTAATTTAGAAAACGGAAAAGCATTTACGCTAAACGGGAAAAAAATATTTTTGCGTGGAATAAATATGCATCAAGATAGAGAAGGTTTTGGTTATGCTTTAACCGATAAACAGCATGTAGAAGATATAAAACTAATTAAAGAATACGGATTCAATTTTTTGCGTCATGCTCATTATCCTGCAGATGAAGCCGTACTGGATGCATGTGATAGTTTAGGCATTGTTGTTTGGTTGGAGATTCCTGTTTCAACTTGTATTTCCGAACAACCGGAATTCCTTGAAAATGCTAAATCCCAATTACAAGAAATGATAGAACAGTACTTTAATCATCCAAGCATAATTATTTGGAGTTTAGGTAATGAATCCGATAGAGCAAAATCATCTACCGAAAAATATTCAAATATGTTTTTTAACAAACTTAATCAAATTGCACATCAATTGGATTCAACCAGACCAACCGGCGGTTGTAATTTTATGTATGAATCCAACCAAAAGATTGTTGATGTTTATGCTCCGCAAGACTGGAGCGGATGGTATGATAATGTGGAACACGGGTATAAAACTTATAAACCGACTCAAATAATAGGTGAGTATGGTGCAAGTATTCATTTACCGAACCATAATGAATACGGAAAAGAAAAAAAATGGAGTCAGGAATATGGAGCATTATTGCACGAATTTAAAGTTTCAAAAGGAGAAGCACTTTCTGATTCATTTCCAGGGCATGCGGCTTGGGTTGCTTTTGACTTTGCTTCACCAAGAAGAGATAGAGGAACAAATGCAATTCCGTATATGAATATTAAAGGTTTGTTTTTACATGATCATAAAACACCTAAAGATGTCGCCTATTTTTATAAAAGTTTTTATACCGATGGAAAAGTTACTCCGATGGTTTATATAGTTTCTAAAACGTGGAAAGATAGAGTTAAAGCTCCGTCAAAAAAAACTATTTGGGTTTATAGTAATTGTGATGAGGTTGAACTATTTAACGATTACGGTAAAACGAGTTTTGGCAAACGCAAACGTACTGCAGGTCCACGAGGTGATACAAGATTTCAATGGGATAATGTTTTAATAAATAACAACGTTCTCTATGCAGAAGGAATTGTTAATAATCATATAGTAGCTACTGATACACTAATATTTAATTCCTTTTCTTCTAAAAAAATTGGAAAATAAATAATGTTTGTAAAAAGTAATTCTAATACTAAAATAGTTTTTGTGTTAATCTTTCTTTTGGGAGCTATGAGTTTTGCACAACCTAAGTTAACACTAATTTCACCAAAAGGCGGAGAGTTTTGGGCAGTTGGTTCCAGACCGAATATTATTTGGGAAAGTAAAAATATTCCAATTGTGAAAATTGAACTATCAATTGATGACGGAGCAACTTGGGAAACCATTGTTCCTTTTACAATTGCAAATACAGGATTGTATAACAAATGGAAAGTTACAGAACCTTATGTTTCAAACAATTGCCGAATAAGAATAAGTAAATATGATAGTCTTGAATTTTTTGTGGAAAGTGAAACAAGTTTTAATATTGTTGATTCACTTGCTACTGAAAAAATTGTTGTGCTTGGGTCTTCAACAGCTGCCGGAACGGGTCCTAGTTCACCGGATAGTGCTTGGGTTAATAGATATAGAAAGTATATGCAAAGTAAAAATACATCAATAAAAGTTATCAATTTGGCAGTTGGCGGATATACAACATATCAGCTTATGCCAGACGGTTATACTCAGCCTGCTGGAAAACCAAGTCCAGATAAAGGGCATAATATTACCAAAGCTATATCATATAATCCCAGAGCGATTATAATTAATCTTCCATCAAATGATGCGGCACATGGTTACGGGGTTGAGGAACAAATATCTAATTACGATACAATGTTAGCTAAAACAAATGAAGAAAACATACCGGTTTGGGTAGCAACAACTCAACCCAGAAATTTTGATGAAAACAAAATACAAATTCAAATGGAAATGAGAGATTCCACCTACACACATTTTGGAAACTATGCAATTGATTTCTGGAGTGATATCGCATTAGAAAATGGCAGAATAAATCCACTTTATAATTCGGGGGATGGAGTACACCTTAATAATGCCGGACATAGAATTTTATATAAGAGAGTTATAGCAGCAGGAATATATGAACAAACTATATTACCAACTTCTGTAGAAGAAAATACAGTTAAAGTTCCAACGAAATTTGAATTAGCACAAAATTATCCTAATCCCTTTAACCCAACTACTACAATTAAATACACAATTCCCTACCATTTATTAGCGGATGCTACAAAAGGTGGGCAGTCAAATGTAGCTCGGAGCTTTAGCTCTAATGTTTTGTTAAATGTATATAATGTGCTTGGGCAAAAAATAGCGACACTAGTAAACGAAAGAAAATCCACAGGGACATATGAAGTTAGTTTTAATGCTGGTAGTCTAAGTTCAGGAACATATATTTATGTTCTTTCTACAGATGGTTTTGTTCAAGCTAAGAAAATGTTGTTGCTCAAATAAAAATAATTTAATAAAAAATAGGAATAAATGAAGAGCATTACTAAAATATTACTAATTACATTATTATTTTCTGTTAATATTTATTCGCAAGGAATTACCTATTATATTAATTCTTTTGGGGGTAACAATGATAGCAGTGGAACATCGCCAATAGCAGCGTGGAAAGACTTTACGAATGTAAATGATAGTATATTTCAACCGGGAGACAGTATACTTATTGCTGCCAATAGTATCTTTTCCGGTAAATTTACTCCAAGAGGTTCCGGCACTTTAGCTGCTCCGATTGTTATTGATAAATATGGCGAAGGAAACGATCCTTTAATTATCGGTTTTGGAATTAAGCATGTTATCTTTTTATATAACCAAGAATATATCACTATTAGAAATCTAGAAATTACTAACTCCAATGTAAACAATGAAAGGGAAATGTATAGAGGCATTTACATACTTGGAGAAGATTACGGAACAATACATAATATCAAACTTCAAAACTTGTATATCCACAATGTAACCGGAAGTTTACGATCTGGAAATTTAACAAAAGAAAACGGTGGAATTTATTATGAGATACTTGGTAATTCGGTTAAAACCAAGTTTGATAGCCTTATTATTGAAGGATGTAGAATAGTTGATGTTGATAGAGTGGGCATTACAAACAAATCATCTTGGTGGGTTAGAACTTTAACTACAAATACTAATTGGTATCCGAGTACAAATATAATAATCAGAAATAATTATATTGAAAGAACAGGGGGAAATGGTCTTATTATTAGAGAAGCCAAAAGACCAATTATTGAACATAATGTTTTTAAAAAATGCGGATTAAAAGTAAACGGGAATGCAATGTTTAGTTTTAACTGTGATGATGCTTTGTTTCAATATAACGAAGCTTCGGAAACCGTTTATAATCCTGGGGATGTTGATGCAAGCGGGTTTGATGGTGATTTTAGATGTAAACGTACTTTGTTCCAATACAATTACAGTCACGATAACGACGGTGGTTTTATGGTGGTGGTTAGCCTTGGCGGCTCAACCAGATTTAATGATAGTTGTATCGTAAGGTATAATATAAGTCAAAATGACGGAGGAAAAATATTTCATATTTCAGGACAAACAACTAATACATACATTTATAACAATACAATATATATGGGTGGTGGTAAGCAAGCAAATGCCGTGGAACATACTTCCTGGCAAGCTTGGCCTGATAGAACATTTTATTTCAATAACATTTTTATTAATACTGATTTGGAGCATGGAAATTTTATTTTTAATTCAAGCACAAATAACTTTTTCGATCATAATATCTTCTATGGTTTTAAACCGGAATATTTACCGGTTGATACTAATAAAATAACTGATAATCCACAACTAACTGCACCCGGAAATGCAACAGGAATAAATGATTTGGAAGGTTACAAATTGCAAAGTAATTCGCCGGCAATTAATTCAGGTTTGTTTATCCAAAATAACGGTGGTGAAGATTTTTTTGGCAATCCGGTCCCATTTAATAATGCATCACCGGATAGGGGTGCGCATGAATTCCAAGGAGAACCGGTAGGTATAAAAAAGATTGATAAAGAAATACCAAATAAATTCGGGCTATTTCAAAATTATCCAAATCCTTTTAATCCGACAACTGAAATAAAATTTGAAATTCCATACAAAACAGATGTGAGATTAACAATTTATGATAGTTTAGGACGGATAGTTGATACAATAGTAAATCAAAATTTAGCAGCAGGAACATATACTAAAGTTTGGAGAGCAAACAAATACACATCAGGAATATATTTTTATAATTTGTCTTCAAATGATTTTAAAAGCACAAAAAAAATGATTTTTTTAAAATAAACCATAATAATGAGGTAATATTTTTTCTCTTTTTAATTAAGTAATTGAAAATTACATTAAAAAAATCAATACACACAAAACATAGGAGGAATACCATGAAAAAACTTTTTTCACTATTTATATTTTTTTCCATAGTGTCGGTAACATCGGCACAGTGGGTAGTACAGCCTTATGATACGGCCGGTAATCCGGGTTATTGGCTAAATCAATTATTTCAAAACGGTGATTCAACTGCTTATATGAATTATTCGAATAATACTGATGACAAAACCGAAGGGGCAGCATCTTTACAGTGGGATTACAGAATAGTTAGTGGTGCTAGCTGGGGCGGTTTTGATGTACGTGTTCATAGAACCGATAGTCTCCCCGGAGGAAAGTTTTACTATGATCTTTCCGCTGGTACTGAACTGAAATTAGATTATAAAGTTCTACAAGCTGCAAATATGTCAGTAGATGCTGCTCTAACTTTTTCAATAAAATTAGTAGAGGTTGATGAAAGCGGTAATAGAGATTTGTGGGTGCAAACTACACAAGCTGATTTAAAAACAGCAGGGGATTGGGAAACTCTTACTTTACCATTAGAAGTATCTGACGATCAAACTCTGGGATTCAGACTTCAATTTGGTGATGGTGATGGAGAACTACAACTTGACAAAGTAATCGGTTTTGAAATTTCTATATTTTACGGTGCCGGAGTTGTTGATGGTAGTCCTGCGCCAACTGTTGAAGGTTCATTTTTAATGGATAATATGAGACTTGTAGGTAATAGGTATGAACCACTTCAAACGTTTGATTCGGCAGTAGCTGACTCATTTTTTGTAGTTGATACAATGAGCTGGGCTGGCGGTGGTGCCAGTAGTACTATAATTTCTGATAATAGTACGGATTTTGTAGAAGGTAACGGTTCATTCCAATGGGATTATACAGTAAATGCATCTCAAGGTTGGGGTGGTTATGCAAGAATTACACCTGCCAATCCGGGACCTATTGATAAATTTGATGAAAGAACTGCGTTAGTACTTTACATTAAAAATCTTGTTCCACAGTCCGGTACAGCAGATCGTGTAACATTTAGGTTTACCCTTACAGAAGACAATACAGGGGAAGATGAAGGTTGGACGTGTGAAGTACCAATAAAATTAAGTGAAGCATCAGATTGGACAAGATATTATCTACCTCTTAGAGAACGCCCAACATATAATGATAGTATATTCGGCGGACCCGGGAATAATCATTTCCCTTCAGATGGATTTTCTCAACCCTGGTGGGAGTCAAAAGGAGATGGAGTCTTTAATCCGGAAGCTGTAAAAAAATGGCATATAACATTATCTGCCGGGGGAACTAGTTATGGACCGCAAGGAGAAAAGTTAAGTGGTACATTACTCTTTGATGTATTCCAACAATCCGGTTTTCAGTTTTCTGATGACACACCACCGGATGTACCAAGCGGAATATCTGCAGTTGCCGGTACATATTCAAATTTAATTACATGGACAGATGTACCCGGAGAAGAAAAAGAAACATACAATATTTATTATAGTGAAAATCCAATTTCCGATGTTAATGCCGAAGGTGTAGAAGTAGTTAAATTAGGTGTTGAAGAAAATGTTCAAGTTGTGGAACACGTTCTTTTAGCTCCCGCAACTGATCAAGAAGTAACTTATTACTATGCAGTGAATGCTGTGGATAAAGTAGGTAATGTTGGTACACCGGGATTTACACCGGCAATAACAAATACAGCAAAAGGAACAACTACTATTTCAATGGTTGCTCCATCCGGTTTTACAGCAGATGGTGATTTAAGTGAATGGGCAGGAATTACACCATTCAGAATTTTTCCATCCGACGGAAGTGGTACTGTTAAAACTGGAACTACAATTGACGGAGACGATGATTGTTCTGCAGAAGCGTACGTAGCAATTGAGGATAATTATTTATATGTAGCTTTTAATGTAAATGATGATGTAGTTCACCATGAAGAAGATTGTGCTTCTTGGACTAGTGATGCTCCGGATTTATTAATAGGTTTATATAATTGGCATGGTGCACCACATACAAATTATCAACACGGTATGGAGCCGGATTATCATTTAAGATTTGGAAAATATTTAGCAAGAAGTGATCATTGGGAAAATATAAAGGACTCTTTATTGGTCAATGGTACAGCTAATTATTTTTGGGGCGAAAAATTTGGAAGTGGTTATACGGTTGAAGCTAAAATTGCTTTGGCCGATTTAGCTGCCGCTAATGATACAATACCGGAAATAAAAGAAGGTTTTAGAATACCAATAGATTTTGTTATAAATGATAATGATAATAAAAAACCGGATGGTCAATGCTGGGAAAGAAGAGAAGGAATATTAACTTATTCATCAGTTAATCAAGATCAAGGCTGGAAAGATGTTTCTGTTTGGTCGCATACTTGGTACGGTGATCAATGGACAGTTTCTGTTGATGATCAAGGATTAACAGGAAATGTATATTCACTTTCCCAAAACTATCCTAATCCATTTAACCCGACAACAGTAATCAGATATTCACTTGCAAAAGCTGGTGATGTATCATTAAAGATATACAACATTTTAGGGCAGGAAGTTAAACAATTGGTAAATAAACAACAACCGGCAGGTAATTATCAAATTAACTTTAATGCTAATCAACTTTCAACAGGTGTATATTTTTATGAAATAAAAAGTGGTTCCTTTAGAGAAGTTAAGAAAATGATGTTTGTCAAATAAGTATCTGTGTTTGCTAATCAACCCTTATTTTATAGGGTTGATTAGCTTTATAATTTATACACTAATAATAACTTATAAAAAATATGAATTACATGAAAAATATGTTGCGTGCTAAAGGAATATTTAATTCCGCAAAAACAATACTCATAATTACTATTATAATTCTTTATAGTGATTTATCTATAGTAATTGCCGGCACAACCGGTAAAATTATTGGAAAAGTTTTTGATCAGGCAACGGGTGAACCTGTTATTGGAGCAAACATTCTTGTTAAAGGCACATATTTTGGTGCTGCTGCAGATATTGATGGATACTTTATGATTCCCAATATTCCACCCGGTAAATATAAATTAGTTGTTTCTGCAGTTGGTTATCATAAAGTAACTATTGAGAATGTATTAGTGAAAATTGATTTAACAACAAGTGTTGGAACAATAAATCTTACTTCTGAAGCAGTTAACATGGATGTTATTGTTGTTAAAGCAGAACAACCTTTAATTACTAAAGATTTAACTTCAGCATCTGCAATAGTTACGGCAGATGAAATAAAAGCTTTACCGGTCGATAATTTTCAACAAGTGGTTAATCTTCAAGCTGGTGTGGTTGACGGACATTTTAGAGGTGGTAGAAAAAACGAAGTTGCTTATTTAATTGACGGGGTTGCTGTTAATGATGTGTTTAATGGAGGACTAAGTGTAGAAGTTGAAAATAATTCTATTGGGCAATTGGAAGTTATAAGCGGAACTTTTAATGCAGAATATGGACAGGCTATGTCTGGTGTTGTAAATATTATAACTAAAGACGGAAGCTTGCAGTATGAAGGTAGTATTTCCTCCTATGTAGGAAATTACTTTACTTCGGCAACAGAAATTTTCCCAAATCTTAATAAAATAAATCTTAGTGGTCCTAGAGATTTTAGATTTAATTTGAGCGGTCCTACTAAAATATTAGATAATTTAACTTTTTTTGTTACCGGTAGATATTATGCAGATGATGGTTATATGTATGGAAAAAGAATTTTTTTACCATCTGATAGTGCTCCTGTTTTCCCGGATCCTTCTAATCCTAACTACTTTGTTCTTTCACCTTCCGGTGATGGAAAATTTGTTCCTATGAATCCTCAAAATAAAAAATCCTTTAATGGAAAATTAACATACAGTTTACCGGAATGGAAATTTAGTTATAGTCTTTTTTGGGATGATAATTGGAATAAATTTTACAATCATTCTTTAAAGTTAGTACCTGACGGAATTAAAAATCACTATAGAAGAAATACTGTCCATTCATTGCAAATTTCTTGGTATCCTTCTAAGGTTACGTTATCAACACTAAAATTTTCTCATAACTTTCATGATTACTGGGGATATTTATACGAAGACCCGCTAGACCCAAGATATGTTGCTCCTTCCCAAGGTGCTGCTATGTCGCAATATACTTTTAGAACAGGAGGAAACGAAACTGACAGATATGCCAGATACACAAAAACTATTTTAGGACAGTGGACTTTAGAATCGCAGATTTCAAAAAAACATAAAATAAAAACCGGTATTGAAGGCAGATTTCATGAATTATTTAACTCTTGGAAAACTTTAAGAAATTTTACCGAAGGACAAGTAGATGATAACGGAAATTTAATTTATCGATTAGGTTATAGCGCTCCTCATACAAAATTTAATCAATCTTATACAACAAAACCCTTTGAGTTTTCGGCATATATACAAGATAAGATGGAATATGATATAATGATTATAAATGCTGGTATTAGATTTGATTATTTTAATTCTAACACTAAAATACCGGTAGATTTAAGAAATCCGTTAAATAATCCTAATTTCCCGGGGGCAAATCAAACACGTTCGGCAGAAGGAGAATATCAAATTAGTCCTAGACTTGGTGTCTCATTCCCTATGTCTGATAAAGGTGCAATTCATTTTTCGTATGGACATTTTTTTCAAATTCCTACTTTTAATAATCTTTATGAGAATAATAGATATATTATTGACCAAACAAGTTCTCCGCAATCCTTTGTTGGTAATCCCGAATTAAAAGCACAAAAAACAGTAAAATATGAGCTTGGTTTGCAACAAGTCATTTTTCCTGATGTATCTTTAGATGTATCAATTTATTATAGCGATATAAGAAATTTATTGGGCTCGGAAATAAGGGAAACATACGAAGGTTTTTTGTACGGACGCTATGTTAACAGAGACTATGGAAATGTGAAAGGATTAATTTTAACATTAGATAAAAGGTTTGCAAATTATTTTAGTGCAAAAATAGATTATACATATCAAGTAGCTGCCGGAAATGCTTCGGATCCACGTACTGTATTTTTTAATAATCGTTCCGATCCACCGGTTGAAACACCAAAAAAAGTTGTCCCTTTAAGTTGGGATCAAACTTCAACATTAAATGTTGCTTTTAACATTGGTGAACCGGGAGATTGGACAGTAGGAGTAATTTTCGGCTATGGTTCCGGAATGCCATATACTGAAGATCCACGTTACTCCAAAGGATTAAGATTTGAAAATGGTGGACGAAAACCAAGTTATTATAATGTAGATTTACGTGCAAACAAACAAATAAAATTATTTGGAATGGATTTTAATGCATTTTTGATTGTTTACAATTTATTGGATATTCAAAATGAATTTGGTGTTAGTCCAACTACCGGTAGAGCCGGAATTGATTTAAATGCCGAAGAATATACGGGGACAATTTTTGGAGTAAATACAATATCAGAATATTTAAGAAATCCGGCTAACTATTCCAGACCAAGACAACTTAACCTTGGTATTAGTGTTGGGTTTTAATCTATAATTATGGAGTTTTTAATGTTTCGTAAAATAACAATATTACTATTCTTTATTCTATTTGCCAGTACATTCTTTGCCCAAGTAGATCCTAATATTCAAAAATACAGAGATGAAGATTATGGTGACAAAACATATAGAAAAAAAGGTGTTATGGATGGTAATTTGGTACGTACAATTTTTAGAAATGACGGGCAAGTTGGAACTTGGCCGGATAGACCTTCAGGTGAATGGCCTAAAGGAACAGGGCACAATTATATAGATGGATTAACTCCAATTATTTCTGCTTCTATAAAAGCACCGGGCAACGGGCAACTTGTGCATCCGGCAGTTACCTCATATAGAGAAGAAGTTGATTTCGATCCTGTTACAAACCAACTTTGGGTTGTAGAACCGGTTCCCGGTTATGCTGCCCCTGAATCAGAAGAACCTGCAATAAGTACAAAACCCAAAACTTGGCCGGAATTTTGGCCAAGATCACTTCCTTTTATTGATGAAAATTGGGATGGATTTTGGTATGGATATTTTGGGCGAGGAGTTCAAAATGCTGATTTTGAAACCTTTTTTGTTACTGATGATTCTCAAGATAAAGAGTTTAGCCGTCCTCCTTATCAATACTATCCAATCCAATCTGATTCTAACAGAGGTGGACTTGGTTTACGTGTTGAAGTCAGGGGTTTTCAGTGGTCTCATGTACTGGCTGAAGACATTATTTTTTGGCATTTTGATATTGTTAATCTATCAGATCATACTTATGATACAACTTATTTTGGGTTTTATTGCGATACCGGTGTTGGCGGATTAAATGATAATGGTGATGATAATGCTTCTTATGATACAAAGTTAGATATAGCATATGCTTTTGATGGTGACGGTATAGCTCCTCCTGATAGATGGAAAACCGGTTATGTTGGATATGCGTATCTTGAAAGTCCAGGTAACGCGTTAAACGGTATTGATGATGATGGCGACGGAATGGTGGATGAAAGAAGAGACGATGGAATAGACAATGATGGCGATTGGGTTGGATTTAGTGACTTGAATGGCAATGGAGTTTGGGATGCTGATGAAAATGAACCTTTAAATAATGATGTTGGTGTTGATGGTGTTGGTCCTTTCGATCGTCAGTATAATGGTCCGGATTTAGGAGAAGGAGATGGAAAACCAACTGAAGGTGAACCTAATTTTGATAAAACCGACAAAGATGAATCCGACCAAATTGGTTTAACTAGTTTAGCTATTGAGAGATTAACAAATAAAGGCCCAAATTCCATTTGGCCCAAAAATGATGAGGTTATCTGGAGAACAATGGCAGGGCATGTTTTTGATACCACTTTATCCAAGGCTAATATTCAAATACTTTTTGGCTCCGGAGGATTTCCTTTGGAAATAAACAGAAGAGAAAGATTTTCTGTAGCTCTTGTATTTGGTACCGATTTGGAAGATATGATTTTTAATAAAGAAACAGTTCAACAAATTTATAATGCAAATTACAATTTTTCAAAGCCACCTTTAAAACCAACATTAAAAGCTGTAGCCGGTGATAAAAAAGTTTTCTTATTCTGGGATGATATAGCAGAACAATCGAGAGACCCTTTTTTAGGATTTGAAAATAATGATCCAACCCAAGGTTTTAAAAAAGATTTTGAAGGTTACCTAATTTATAGGAGTGAAGAACCGGAATTTAATGATATTAAAGTAATTACAGATTCTAAAGGTGAACCTAAATATTGGAAACCAATAGCACAATTTGATATTGTGGATAGTATTATGGGACCTGACCCAATTGGTATAAATGGTGCTCATTTTTGGAGAGGAAGCGATACAGGCCTTCAACATTCCTTTATTGATACAAATGTTGTTAACGGTAAAACATATTATTATGCACTAGTTGCGTATGATCAAGGAGATCCGAATTTTGGTACCAAAGGTTTAATTCCATCTGAAACAACAAAAATAATTACATTAGATTTAGTTGGAAATATAAAATTTGTTGATATTAATTGCGCTATTGTGGTTCCTAATGCCCCTGCTGCCGGTTATGTCCCACCGGAAATAAACGGAGATTTGGATAATGCCACTGGAGTTGGTACAGGCAGTATGCAAGTAGCAGTTCTGGATCCAAATTCAATTAAAGATAATGCCAGCTATAATATACTTTTTAATTCGGTTGGAGAAGAACCTTTCTATAGAACTGTTTCATATTCAATTGTACGGTCATATAATGGAAATGTAGATACATTGGAAGCTCGTATTGATACTACCAATATTGGTGATGGAAAATTTAGCCCTCCATTCGATGGTTTAGCTGTAGCTGTTGAAAATGATACTGCAATTGTAGTTGACCAAGAAAAAACCGGCTGGCTGGTTGGATTTGCTAATCTTAGTATGCCTGTAACACCGGATGAAAGTAGTCCGGCAAGAAATGTTGCTTGGCCTGCCGATTACGAAATTGAATTCTTACCAGAAAGATCAATTATAACACCTTTCAATAAAATTGAGGTGCCTTTTATAATTAAGAATATTACAAGAGGTGATACTGTACAAGCTGAAATAATTGATAATAACGGAAATAAAACTTTTGATTTAGGTGATGATATTGTAATTATTGAATATATAGGCACAAGTTATAGAATAACATGGAGAATTGGTTACAATCATTCAACAACATCTCCAATAGATGCTTTTCCAACACCAGGTGATAAATTTTTGATTAAAACAAAAAAACCTTTTAAAACCGGAGATTATTTTTCCTTTACTACAAAAGGTTCAAAAACAGACTTAGCTTTGGCAAAAGATGATTTGAAAAAAATTAAAGTAGTTCCAAATCCTTATGTTAGTGCTGCAAGTTGGGAAACCAGAAATCTTAACCAAGAAGGACGGGGTAACAGAAGAATTGATTTTACTCATTTACCTGCACAGTGTACTATAAGAATTTATTCTTTAACCGGTGCACTTATTAAAACGTTGGAAAAAAACTCAGGTAGCACCGATGGTTCAATAAGTTGGAATCTTGTTTCGGAAGATGGTATGGATATTGCGTATGGTTTATATGTATATCATATAACTGCTCCCGGTATAGGTGAATACATTGGCAAATTTGCTATAATTAAATAGTTCGGAGATATCAAATGAAATTTATTCATATAGTCATTTTCATTTTATTAATTGCACTTTTACATACAAATGTTAATTCGCAAACATTTGTAGCTAATGTTTCTAAAAAAGGAACAACTGCAGCTTCTTTTCTCTCAATAGGACAAGGAACTAAAGCTAGAAGTTTAGGAAGTGCTTTTGTGGCTTTGGCAGATGACCAGAGTGCTATTTATTGGAATGTTTCCGGTATTGCAGATATTAAGGGTGGCGGAGTTCTGGTTGAGCGAACCAATTGGATTGCTGACGTTAATTATAATTATTTAGCTGCAACATATTCATTGGGTGATTATGGAACTATAGGTCTTAGTTTTACTTCTTCAAGTATTGAAGATATGGATGTTACAACAATATTAGACCCGGATGGAACGGGTGAAACTTTTTCTGTTGCTGATGTAGCTTTTAGTATTGCTTATGCAATAAAACTTACCGAGAATTTTTCAATTGGATTTAACCCGAAATTTATTCACCAAAAAATTTGGCGGATGTCTGCAAGTGCAATAGCTATCGATTTGGGTATTAAATATGTTACTCCATTTGATGGAATTATACTTGGAATGAGTATTTCTAACTTTGGTACTCCAATGAGAATGGATGGAAAATCATCTTTGGTGCTCTATGATCCGGACCCTAATTCAACAGGCAACAATGGAAAGATTCCGGCATTTCTGGAAACGGACAGTTGGGAACTTCCGTTAAATTTTAGAGTAGGACTTGCATATAAAGCTGTTGATACGGATTTACATACTATTACTATTGCCGCAGATGCACTGCATCCAAGTGATAACTATGAAAGTGTGAATATTGGCGCTGAATATACTTTTAATGATATGTTCTCGGTTAGGGGTGGATATAAATCTTTATTTCTTGCCGATTCCGAAGAGTCTTTTTCTGTCGGGCTTGGTATTAAACAGTTGCTCCTTGGTAATATAGCTTTAAAAGTTGATTATGCTTATGCAGATTTTGGAAGACTTTCAAATATTCAAAAATTTTCGTTGAGTATTTTGTTTTAGCAAATAATATTATGGAGTTAAGCTTGAATTCAAGTAAAGATAAAATTTCTTTAGTAATGTTAATTCTGTTATTTTTTATCTCATTTAATCTTTCGAATGCTAAAAATTATAAAGGTGGAGAAATTGCTTCCCGCAAAACTTTTAAGTATGGTAGATTTGATGTTAGATTTAAACCTGCCAATAGGGAAGCGGTTGTTTCTTCTTTTTTTACTTTTCATCATTGGGCTTCGGGCGGTACTTCAAATTGGAATGAAATTGATATTGAAATTGTCGGTAGATATAAAAATAATGTTCAGTATAATACTATTACACCATATCAAACGTTTCATATAAGAAGTAACTATGTTGAATTTAATCCTTATGTAGATTTTCATGAGTATGGATTTGAATGGACACCTGACTATGTTGCTTGGTTTATAGATGGAGAAGAAGTGTTCAGACAAACCGGTGAGCACATTCAAACTCTTGTGCATCCTCAAAATATTCAAATGAACTTATGGATACCGGAATATACTAATTGGGTAGGATATTTTAATGATTTATATTTACCACTTACAGCCGAATATGATTGGGTACAATATTCCCTCTATACGCCCGATAGCGGTAACTATGGAACAAATAACAATTTTACTAAAATGTGGAAAGATGAATTTGAAGTTTTTGATACAACAAGATGGAAAAAAGTTTCAGGTACTTTCTCAGGTAATCTTGTAGATTTTGTACCGGAGAATGTTGTCCTAAAAGATGGTATTCTTAAACTGATTATTACTGATGCCGATAACCTTGGTGACGTTGACAATGTTCCACCGGCTATTATTTGGGCAAGAGCAAATTATGATAAATCAATTACAATTCAATTTTCGGAAGAGATAGAAAAATCTTCTGCCGAGAATATTGCCAATTATATAATTTCAGGAGTATCAATTTTAAGTGCTGAGTTATCTCCGGATCATCGAAAAGTTCGTATAAATACAGATAATTATGATCCGTTTGCAACATCAAATTTAATTGTTAAAAATATAACGGAAAATAAACCTTCACCTAATGTCAAAGCACTTCAAGCGGTAACAATTAATAAAATAAATCCCTTAACTTATCCGGTAAAAATTAATGTTGGAGGAAATGCATACAATGATTATTTAGCTGATCAGGAATGGGGACCAGATAAAGAATATGGTTATTACAGCGGGAGGTTAAGAAAATTTTCTGGTATCAATATTCTTGGTACAACAGATGATGAAGTTTTTTTAACCGAGCGTGCAGGAATAGTAGCTTACAAATTTCATGTACCGGATGGAACCTATGACTTAGCTTTTTTATTTGCAGAAAAAGATAACAACCTTGTTGGGGAAAGAACATTTAATATTATTGCAGAGAATGAATATATAAGTAAGAATATAGATGTTTACGCTAAAGCAGGAAGAAATGCATTTTATAAAAT
>Ga0256841_1000803_pt1 | contig 29910 bp, 24 predicted proteins | sample 356308metaG_FD_185971 | JGI IMG/M metagenome (GOLD analysis project Ga0256841, IMG submission 185971) | Hydrothermal vent microbial communities from Mid Atlantic Ridge, Atlantic Ocean - 356-308 | ecosystem: Environmental > Aquatic > Marine > Hydrothermal vents | place: Atlantic Ocean: Mid... | reverse complement strand
TTACGCAGCCGGCTGGGAACGGATTTCTTCCGATCCTTATACGGGTTCTGCTCGGCCTGGCTGCGCATATGCAGGCGAATCGGCGTTCCTGGCATGTCAAAAGCTTCACGCAAGCCATTGACAAGATAGCGGGAATAGCTTGCCGGCAGTTTTTCGGGAACAGAGCACATGACGACAAACCCCGGTGGCCGGGTTTTGGCCTGCGTCATATAGCGCAGCTTGATCCGCCGCCCCGCCGGGGCCGGCGGCGGATGCGCCTCAACCATATCTGCCAGCCAGCGGTTCAACCGGGCGGTCGGGATACGCCGGTTCCAAATGTCATAGGCGCGCAAGACGGCCGCTTGCAGGCGATCCAGCCCGCGCCCGGTCTTGGCCGATATTGTCACCAGCGGGGCCCCTTTCAACTGCGGCAGAAGCCGCTCAAAAGATTCCCGCAAATCCCTGAGTTTTTTCTGTTTTTCCGGTTCAACATCCCATTTGTTGACCGCCACCACAACCGCACGACCTTCGCGTTCGGCCAGATCCGCGATTCTCAGATCCTGTTGTTCGAACGGGATCGCCGCATCCAGCAGGACAATCACCACTTCGGCAAATTTCACCGCCCGCAACCCATCAGAAACCGAAAGCTTTTCCAGCTTTTCCTGCACGCGGGCCTTTTTGCGCATACCAGCGGTATCAAACAACCGTACCGGTGTGCCGCCCCAATCCATCTGAACGGAAATCGCATCTCGGGTGATACCGGCTTCGGGGCCGGTCAGCAGACGATCTTCGCCCAGCAACGTATTGATCAGCGTCGATTTTCCAGCATTCGGGCGACCGACAACTGCCACCTGCAAAGGTTTGTCAGCGGTCGGCGTTATATCAACATTCCCGGTTTCGTCCGAGTCGGCTTCAGCAAGCTCGACATCCGTTTGTGGCGTGTCATCCTTGTTGCGCTCGGCAAATTCATCGGCGAGCGGCATCAGCGCCGAATAAAGGTCGTTCAGCCCTTCTCCATGCTCGGCTGACAGCCGGATCGGCTCTCCCAGCCCCAGGCTGTAGGCGTCCAGTACCCCGGCATCCGCCGCCCGGCCTTCGGCCTTGTTCGCGGCCAGAAAGACATGTGCATTCTTCTTGCGCAGAATATCGGCAAAGATTTCATCCGCCGGCATCACTCCCGCCCGCGCATCAATCATGAACAGGCAGGCATCCGCCATTTCCACGGCTCGTTCCGTCAATCGCCGCATGCGGCCTTGCAGGCTTTCGTCCGTGGCCTCTTCCAGCCCGGCTGTATCAATCACGCTAAAGCGCAAATCACCCAGCCGGGCCTCACCTTCGCGCAAATCGCGGGTGACGCCTGGCTGGTTATCCACCAGCGCCAGCCGTTTTCCGACAAGGCGATTGAACAGCGTGGACTTGCCTACATTCGGCCGGCCAACTATGGCAAGGGTAAAGCTCATTTCCGACTCCTGCCTGAACTCAAGCGGCCCGCATACAGCAAACGGACATCCGGTAAAAGCCTGTTTTCTAGCGAAAGGCGTGCAATTGCCCTTTGGTCGACACCACATACAAGGTGCCATTGACGATTACCGGGTTTGTCGTCGCCCCTCCGGGCAAATCATAAGTCGCCATCAGGCTGCCGTCCGTTGGATCAAACGCCCGTATCAACCCGTCAGAAGAGGCAACAATCAATCGGCCACCGGCAAGAACCGGTCCGTAATGGGCCGTTATCGTTTTCCACTTTTTGGGTTTTTCTTTTGTAAAGTAAGGCATCTGGACTGACCAGATTTTTTCACCTGTTGCAGAATCCAGCCGGACCAGTTCATCCTGATCCGACACCAGAAAAACCGACCCGCCAGTTGGCCAGACCGGGCTGTAGGTGCCTTCGTCGGCGGTCCATATCCGTTCGCCACTGCCGAGCTTCAGCGCCACGACGCGACCGGCCGCATTGCCGGCGTAAACCACATCACCGACGACCACGGGATCGCCGGTAATATCGCGAATCGAGGCGTAAACCCTGCCGCGCCTGTGGCCCGCAACCGGGGTGCGCCAGATACGAACCCCGCCTTTGCGGAACGCAGCCGTCAATTCCCCGTTGCCAAAGGGAAATATCACGAATTTCTCTGTCACCGCAGGCGCCGCACCGTTGATCATGACCGCCTCAGCAGGAACGCTGGGCAATTCCCAGCGGATGCGTCCATTTTTCGCCTCGATTGCCCAGGCGCGATTGTCACGCGAAACCACGTAAACCAAGCCATCGCGCACCGCCGGAGCACCTGTGGCCGATGAATCCAGCTTTTGCACCCAGCGCTGTTTCCCTGTTTTGACGTCCAGCGCGACCAGCTGTCCAAACCCGGACGTTACAAACAATGTATCCCCCGCGACAGCCAACCCACCACCTGATGCGTCGCCCGTCTTGTCACTGGCCGGGGTTACATCCGCGCTCCACAACGAATCGCCACCGGCGGAATGCGCCATGACGGTAGAGCGGGAATCCAGCGTGAAAATGCGCCCGTCTGCCACAACGGGATCGGCGGTGATGCGATATTTGCGCGATTCACCTGACCCGATTGAAGCCGCCCACAAATGCACCGGTGATGCAGAAAAGGCAGGATGAACCACACGGTGCATGGAATTTCCATAGCGCTGCGGCCATTCTGTATGGTTGACCTGAGCAGGTAGTTTGATCGGCAGCGCTCTATTGCTATTCTCAGGGCTGGCGTCAGCGGCGCCCTCTTTGGCCGCATCTTCACCTGTCTTAACACCCGTATCCAGGGGGGCACGCAAATCCAGTCTTTCACCGGGCAGAATAAGCTCCCGCTGAGCACAAGAGGCCAAAACACCGGCGGCAAAGAAAACAGCAACGCCTTTCGTGCAACGTGCAAAGATTTTGTGATTGCTCAATTTAAATCCCGTTCCCCGGCTCGTACCGATACTGCTCACAATTGCCTCCAGACACCTCATGATCACGAGGTCTCAAGTTCCCCACCCAGTGCTACAATCAATTGCGAAATACGCTGGCGCATTGCCGCCGAAGCTTCGCTATCCGCATAAATATCCTGAAGGCGGGCTATCGCAGCCTTCTTGTCGCCGTTTTCAATGTCAATCACTGCCAGTTGTTCTTCGGCCAGCAGACGGTAAGGTGCCCCGGCGACATCCAGAGATTTCAAGGCCTCCAATCGCCTGTCCTTATCCATATCCGGGCCGAGCATCATCACCGTTTTAAGCTGGGCCATATCCCGGTAGATCTGTGGTGCAGTGCTGTCGTTCACGATGGATTGCAGCAGTTTTTCCGCAGTCTCAGGCTGCCCGGCTGTCTGCGCCGCCGAGGCCTGCATCAGCGCAACGACAATACGCGCATCGCCCTTTGCGTCTATTTTTTCCAGCGCAGCAAGGCGGGCCGCCGGATCTGTTTCATCCAGGGCCGAAATCAGCGCATCACCCAATGCTTCTGCAGCAGCCGTATTTCTTGCCTTGCGCCATTCGTTATAGGCCGCGCCCCCCACCAACAGAACAACGGCCAGAATGGCGATCCATCCATACCGCCGCATCAAGGCAAAAAGCTTGTCGCGCCGGACCTCTTCGGTCACTTCTTCAATGAAACTGTCGTTATTGCTCACCCGAGCCTCCGCCTGTGCCAACCGATTTCGTGCTTGCCCGCAAACACTTCGGTCTGCCCTCTCTTACCCCGAAGCAAGCATCCTTGCCAAGGCCCGCTAACACCCCAAGAGCAAGAAGCCGTTTGTATGCTTGCACCTGTCCGGAAAATTGGCTAAACTGAACTGAATGGTTCAGTCCGCCGGACATACAGGAAAAACCGCGGTGGAAATCGGGCCTCTGGATAATCTGGAAGACGCAGTTGGGTTTTTCCTGTGAAACAGGTGCATTGAATGAAGTTCTTTTCCATTTTGACCGCCGGTCTGGTCACCTTGTTTCTCTACCTGTTCATATTTGAGCGCGAGACTTTGTTCGAGTTTTCCGGCCGCGCTGCCGAACCGGAGGCACAATCGGTGGCCGAAAACGGGGGTCAGTCCAAGGCCGACGGCGAATCTGCGCCAATCGTTTCCGTTGTTGCCGTCCATTCTTTGGCGCAAAGCGTTGACGATGCCGTTTTGCTGCGTGGTCAGACCGAAGAATCACGCCGCATAGATGTAAAGGCCGAAACCTCGGCACGGGTTGTTTCCGAGCGTTCCGACAAGGGCACCCTTGTCGAGAAGGGCGATGTTTTGTGTCGCCTGGATCCCGGTGTGCGGCCCGCGCGCCTGGCCGAAGCCAAGGCAAGACTGGCCGAAGCCCAGATCAATTTTACCGCAGCAAGCAAGCTCATGGATCAGGGCTATGCTTCGCAAACGCACGCGGCTTCGGCCAAAGCGGCGCTGCAATCTGCACTGTCTGCCGTAAAAGCGGCCGAGACCGAAATCGAGAACCTGGAAATACGCGCCCCTTTTTCCGGCATACTGGAAACCGATACGGCCGAACGGGGAAGCCTGCTGCAACCCGGTGCCCCATGCGCAACCATTGTTCAGCTTGATCCGATCAAACTGGTCGGATTCGTGCCGGAAACGGATGTAAGCCGCATCAAGATCGGCGCCATGGCGGCGGGGCGCATGGCAGCGGGGCAGAATGTCGTCGGTCGTGTCAGCTTTCTGGCCCGCAGATCCGACCCGCTGACCCGGACATTCCGGGTGGAAATAGAAGTCGAAAACGCCGAGCTTTCATTGCGGTCCGGCCAGACGGCTGAAATCCTGATCCAGACCGATGCCAAATCGGCACATCTTCTGCCGCAATCCGCCCTCACTCTCAACGATGAGGGTAGTCTTGGCCTGCGGCTGGTGGACAAGGACAATACGGTTCGTTTCGCCCCGGTCAAATTGCTCCGCGATACAACCGACGGCGTATGGCTGGGCGGGCTGCCAGACAAGGCCGATGTGATCATTTCGGGCCAGGAATATGTCGTGGATGGTGTGAAGGTATCGGTAACCTGGCAGGAGGCGGCCAAATGACCGGAATCGTTGATTGGGCCGCCGCAAGGGCGCGGATGGTCCTGGCATTCATTCTGTTGTCACTCATCGCCGGGGGCGCGGCCTATTTCACCCTTCCCAAAGAGGGGGAGCCGGATATCGAGATTCCGGCTCTGTTCATTTCCGTGCCTTTTCCCGGCATTTCAGCCGAAGATTCGGAAAAGCTGGTCGTCAAACCGATGGAAACCGAACTTTCCGACCTTGACGGGCTGAAGAAAATCAGCGGCACGGCAGCCGAAAACTATGGTGGTGTCGCACTGGAATTTGAATACGGCTGGAACAAAGACCAGATCATCGCCGATGTGCGTGACAAGATGAACAAGGTCGAGGCCAAGTTTCCCGATGGGGCCGAGAAATATTCGATCACCGAGATCAATTTTTCGCAGTTCCCGATCATCATCGTTGATTTGACAGGCGATGTCCCTGAACGGACCCTGCAGCGTGTCGCCCGCGAGTTGCAAGACCGGATAGAGGCACTTGAGCCGGTACTTGAGGCCGGATTGGCCGGGAAACGCGATGAGATGGTTGAGGTGATCATAGATCCCTTGCGCCTGGAAGCTTACAATGTCACCGCAGGTGAACTGATCAATGTTGTTACCCAGAACAACCTGCTGATTCCTGCCGGCGAGGTTGAAACACCCGGAGGGGCCTTCTCGGTCAAGATACCTTCTTCTTTTGACAGTCCCCGAGACGTTTTTGCCCTGCCAATCAAAACCAACGGCGACAGGGTGATAACCTTGGGGGATCTGGCCGATATCCGCCTGACATTTGAAGACCGGAAGGGCACTGCGCGTTTCAACAGCAACAAAACCGTTGCATTGCAGGTGGTCAAACGCAAGGGGTTCAACCTTCTGGACACAACTGCACTGGTGCGCGAAGAAGTTGAGAAAGCCCGTGCTGACTGGCCGGAACAACTGCGCGCCGCAGTACATATGGGAACCTCCAATGACCAGTCCCGCGTTGTCGGCAGCATGGTCAGTCAACTGGAAGGATCCGTGCTGACAGCCATTGCCCTGGTCATGATCGTGGTTTTGGCCTCTCTCGGCACCCGCAGCGCTCTGCTGGTCGGGTTTGCCATTCCCACCTCATTCCTGCTTACTTTTGCGTTTCTTGCGCTGATGGGCATCACCATTTCCAATATCGTGATGTTTGGCCTGATACTTGCGGTCGGGATGCTGGTGGATGGTGCAATTGTCGTTGTCGAATATGCCGACCGGCGTATCAAGGAGGGCATCGGGCCCATGCATGCCTATGTGGAAGCGGCCAAGCGAATGTTCTGGCCGATTGTTTCTTCGACCGCGACAACGCTTTGTGCCTTCCTGCCGATGTTGTTCTGGCCGGGCGTCGCCGGGCAATTCATGGGCATGTTGCCCATTACCCTGATCTTTGTTCTTTCTGCCAGCCTGGTCGTTGCACTTGTCTATCTGCCGGTTCTGGGCGGCGTTTCAGGCCGGCTGTCGCGCGCTTTTGAACATATGTCAGATCGGCTGCGCCCCCTGCCCTGGGTGATCAGGGGGCTTCTGGTTCTTGCATCACTTGCCGCTCTTTTTGTTGCGCTCATGCAAACCCTTAACCCCGCTTATCTGACCGGGCGCGATGTCGGGATCTGGCCTGGCGCTGGCATGTTCGTGTTCGCGGCAATTGCCGCATCAATCACCATTGGCGCGGCCAAACCGCCCCCCAGACCCCGCAGGATACGGGCCGGATACCGGCGCTCGCTGTTTGGCTGGTTCACACATATCATCGTCGGCAATCCTTTCATGCCGGTCGTATCAATCGCCATCGTCGTCGGATTGGTGGTCTCGATCTTCATCTATTACGGGGAAAACAACAAAGGCACCCAGTTTTTTGTTGAATCCGAACCGGAACAGGCCATCGTTTATGTGCGCCAGCGCGGAAACCTGTCGTTGGCCGAAAAAGATGCTGCCGTTCGTCAGGCCGAACAGATTGTGCTGACAACAAAAGGTATCAAGACCGCCTTTGCCTTTGCCGGCAAGGGCGGCCTCAATCAAAACACGGGCGGCGCCAATGCCCCGCGTGATACCATCGGCCAGATCCAGCTGGAACTGATCCCGTGGGAAGACCGGGCCGGCGACCCGGACCTGGATGGCAACGTTGTCCTGAACAAGCTGCAAAAGCGGCTGAATACCCTGCCGGGCCTGAAAACCGAAATACTGGCCGCTTCGCGCGGACCGGCAGCAGCCAAGCCGTTGCATCTGCGCCTTCGAGGCGACGATGCAACGGCCCTTACAAAAGCAGCGCTCTTGGTGCGCCACAAGTTTGAACAGACAGAAGGCCTTGTCGATATCGAAGATACCCTGCCCCTTCCCGGCATTGACTGGCAGATCAATGTCGATGTCGAAAAGGCCGGGCGTTACGGGGCAAATGTCGCAACGGCCGGTGGAATGGTGCAGTTGGTCACGCGCGGCATCTTGCTGGATACGATGCGGGTCGACAGTTCGGATGAAGAGATCGACATCCGTGTCAGGTTACCGGAAAACGACCGGGTATTGTCAACGCTGGACGCTCTTAAACTGCCCACGCGCGATGGCCAGATCCCCTTGGCCAATTTCATCACCCGTACGCCGGTCAAACGGCTGGCGCAGATTGACCGGGTCGATCAGAAGCGGTCGTTCGACGTCAAGGCAGGCATAGCCAAGGGGTTGCAAAAAACCCTGACAGACAGGGATGGCAAGCCGGTTCTGGATCGTTCTGGCAAACCCAAAACTGTGCCAATTGACGCGAATGAGCGGATTGCGACCCTGACCAAATGGCTGACGGATGAAACACCCCTGCCTGAAGGGGTCAGTTGGGAATGGACCGGTGATCAGGAAGAACAGGCCAAGACAGGTGCATTTCTCGGCAAGGCTTTTGCCGCCGCACTGGGATTGATGTTCATCATTCTGCTGGCCCAGTTCAATAATTTCTATGACACCATTCTGGTGCTTCTGGCTGTTGTATTGTCCACCGCCGGCGTTCTTGTGGGCATGCTGGTCATGGGGCAGAAATTCTCCATGATCATGACCGGGACCGGGGTGGTTGCCTTGGCCGGCATTGTGGTGAACAACAATATTGTTCTGATTGATACCTATCAGGAGTTTTCGCGTTACATGCCGAAACTTGAGGCAATCACCCGCACCGCCGAAGCCAGAATTCGTCCGGTGCTTCTGACCACAATCACCACCATGGCCGGACTGGCGCCAATGATGTTTGGCCTGTCCCTGAATTTTGCCACCGGGGGATATGCGATCGACAGCCCGACCTCCCTATGGTGGAAACCGCTGGCAACGGCCGTTGTCTTCGGTTTGGGGATTGCCACGGTTCTGACGCTGATTTTCACCCCTTCAATGCTGGCCCTGCGTGTATGGCTTTCAAAAGGCTCCTACCGGATCCTCACGGGAATTGCCGCGCTTGTTCAGGGACGGAATGGCATTCTGGCCCGCGACCGGGCGCTGCGCCGTGCCTCCAAACGGATCACGGCGCCGGAAATTCTCTGGACCGACACGACAAAAGAACCCGAGGCCGTTCTGGATTCATTGGATGCAATGGATGAAACCGTGGAAGAGAACAGCACCCTGAATCTGACCGATTTACGCCGAGTCCTTGAAATCAGAGCCAACCACGCAACTGACGGCCAATACCACCGCCCCCAAGAAGGCGATAGCAGCGACACTGACGGAATTGAAAAGACGTCAGGATCTGGGCCGCCAATCAAGGCAGCCGAGTAAGTCTGGGTACTCTCCAGGCTCCAGCCAATAGTCGAGCGGTGTGGCTCCCCCGCGATTACGGACACCAGTATCTTCAGGCCACGGCGGGCTCTTCCTCTCCGGCTTGCTGGCGTTTCCACATGCTTGCATAGCGACCGTTCAACGCCAACAGTTCTTCGTGGGTTCCCCGCTCTACCACCACGCCGTTTTCCAACACCGTGATCTGATCTGCATCAACAATCGTCGACAGACGGTGCGCAATCGTAATGACGGTGCGCCCTTTTCCCATCATGCGCAAGCTTTCCTGAATGTCGCGTTCGGTTTCACTGTCCAGCGCCGATGTGGCCTCGTCCAGCAGAAGAATTGGCGGGTTCTTCAACAAGGTGCGGGCAATCCCCACCCGTTGTTTTTCTCCGCCAGACAGTTTCAGGCCGCGCTCCCCGACAGTTGTTTCATATCCGTCCGGCAAACTGACGATGAAATCATGGATCTTTGCCGCGCGGGCCGCCGCCTCGATTTCCTCTCGGGTCGCATCAGGACGACCGTATGCGATGTTATACAAGACAGTATCATTGAACAGCACCGTATCCTGCGGAACGACGCCGATGGCCGCATGCAGGCTTTCAAGGGTCACATCACGAATGTCCTGACCATCAATCCGAATGGCACCGCCCGTGACATCGTAGAACCGGAACAGCAACCGGCCTATTGTCGATTTTCCGCTGCCCGATGGGCCGACGATAGCCAGCGACCGCCCGCCTTCAACGCGGAAACTGACCCCCTTCAAAATCGGGCGGGCCGCTTCATAGCCGAAATAGACGTCATCGAACGCCACTTCTCCGTTGGTCACAACCAGTGGTTTGGCATCAGGTTTATCAACCACTTCCGCCGGCTGCTCCAGCAGATCGAACATTTCCGCCATGTCGACCAGCGACTGCCGTATCTCGCGGTAAACCGTGCCAAGAAAATTCAGCGGCATGGTAATCTGAACCATATAGGCGTTGACCATCACGAAATCACCGACTGTCAGTTGACCTTTCTGGACACCGATGGCGGCAAGAACCATGACCACGACCAGCCCGGTTGTGATGATCACCGACTGGCCGAAATTCAGAAAAGCCAGTGAATAGGATGTTTTCAATGCGCCTTGCTCGTAACCTGCCATTGCCGCGTCATAACGGGCTGCCTCGCGCGCCTCTGCGCCAAAGTATTTTACCGTTTCGAAATTGAGCAGGCTGTCGATTGCTTTCTGGTTGGCTTCGGTATCCTGATCATTCATCTGCTTGCGGATTTTCACCCGCCATTCCGTGACTTTGAAAGTAAACCAGACATAGGCCCATATGGTGACAACAACCACGGCCAAATACCAGATATCAAATACAAAATACAGAATGACCGAGATCATCAACAGTTCGAGAACCAGTGGCCCCATGCTGAAAAGCATGAACCGCAACAGGAACTCCACCCCCTTTACGCCGCGCTCGATGATACGGCTCAGCCCTCCGGTTTTTCGTGTAATATGATAGCGCATGGAAAGCCGGTGAATGTGCTGGAATGTTTCCAGAGCCAACTGGCGCAACGCGCGCTGTCCGACCTTGGCAAAAACAACGTCGCGCAACTGTTGCAAGCCCACTGTCATCAACCGCGCCATTCCATAGGCAACCGTCAGCCCGACAGCACCCGCCCCCATGACCCAGGCCGCTGAAGGTGTGTCACCTGCGAGGGCATCCACCGCGGCCTTGTAAAAGAACGGTGTTGTCACGGCGACCAGTTTTGACACCAGCAGCAACAGCATTGCAACCACAACCCGGCGTTTGATCCAGGGTTGGTCTTTTGGCCAGAGATACGGTGCAACACGGCGTATTGTTCGCCAACCGCGACGGCGATCTTCAGCTGTAAAGTCAGCTTTTGTAATCGTGTGCCGCATCAAGCTATCCTTTTGTGCTGGCAGGGGTGGAACCGAACAAAGCTTGCCGCGTGATCTGATCCCTGCTAGAGGTTATTTCAACGTTTCATGAGTAATTGAACTATGAAGAAGAGTCTAGCCCTCACCGCCCTTGCCGCTCTGGCAAATGAAACAAGGCTTGATATATTGCGCCTGCTTGTCCCCGAGGGCAAGGCCGGGTTGCCGGCGGGTGAGATCGCAAAACGTGTCCATGCCTCGGCGTCGCGCCTGTCATTCCACCTGAACACCATGGAGAATGCCGGGCTGATCAATGTTCGGCGGCAGGGAAGATATGCACATTACACTGTAAACTATGCGCATCTGGGAGAGGTGATGTGTTATCTGTTGAATGATTGCTGCAAGGGTCATCCCGCCATTTGCATTTGCCCATCTGAACATGATCCTCATTCTGCATCCGGAACCGTAAAGACCTGACCGGGATAGATGAGATCCGGATCGCGTATCTGGTCGCGGTTGGCCTGATAGACCCGGACATAAAGAACCCCTTCGCCATAGTTTTCACGCGCAATCTGCCAGAGGGTAAACCCCGGCTGGACAGTCACAACATTCACCCGCGGCCTTTTTGCCTCATCCTTTGGACGTGCCGATTCCAGAGTGCCTGCAATGGATAAATCTTCGGGTGTTTTCATGGCCGTGTCTGTTTTTTCGGGTTCTGCTTGTCCTGGCTGTGCAGCCGGCAGGTTTTCCACGGTTTGCTGCGCCTCATTCTGCAAGGTGGCGGTTTGCTCCTCCGGGCCGACACCGGGGGGGGTGGCGTTTTCTGCGGCAGATCCGCTCGCGGCAATCTGTTCAGCCGCGCGCGCCAGAACCTCGCTTGATTCCCGCTTGAACGGAATTTCAACGCGCGACATCACTTTGCCGCTGTCATTGACCTGATCAATCCGCAACCGATAGATGCCAGCCGCCACCCCTGTCAAAGGAAGCCGCCATATTCCATCGGCATTGGCGCGCCCGCTTTGTACAAGCCTGTTGTTCAGATAAGCGCGAACAATGCCGTTTTGCGTACCGCGTCCGGACAGCTCAACCTCACCGGCATCATCATATGTAATCGCATCAATCACCACCGAGTCCGCAGAAGACGGCACCGCTGGCTGAAGCACTTGCACGCCTTCTTCATCAACCATCAAAACCGCCGGGGCATTCGGGGTACTCTCCGGCTCGACCACGGTTGCCGGCACATCCGTTTCGAGCGTATCGTCTGGCAACAGTCCGGCAACCTCTTGCGAAACCGGCGGATTTTCCGCCTGAACTGTCCCTGCCGGTTCACTGGCACTTTCAGGCGCTGTAGCGGCCGGCGGAACGGCCGTTCCGGCCACCTGCGTCTCCGGCGAGGTATTTTCCGTATTTTCCGCCAAACGCGTTCCACCCTCTTGCGCAGCCGGCGCACTTCCCTGGGCTGTCTGGCCGGATGCCAAGGGCACATCTGCACCGGAGTCGGCAGCCTGTTGCGCCGTTGGCGGTTCCGCTATTCCCGGGGCCGTTTGGGTGGCCGTCGTGGCGGGTTTGGCGGCAGGGGCCAGAATCACAGGGGCCAGAATCACGGTTGCCGTTGATGGAACAGCCTCACCTCCAGCCTTTTGCGCACGCAAGGAAACAAGCCGGGCCCGATCCGACGGCGCAATGGAAAACAGAACGACAAATTTGCCTTTACGGTCGGCGTCTGCCTGGGCCACTTCCTTGCCGTCAAGCAAGACCACAACCCTGGACCCCGGTTCTGCAATACCCGCAATCAGGGCGCCCCCTTCCGCATCCACCCGGACAACGTCAAATGCCGGGGCAAGGAATTCTGCCTTTGGCTGCACGACCGGATTGATGGCCGGAGCCGGGGCCGGTTCCATAGGTGTCTGCGGCGCAACTGCGGCCGTCTGTTCCTGACCCGGCTGGGCGGTGGTGTCGGTTTCCGTCAGAGACTGTGGTGTATCCTCACGGATAACGGGTTGAGCCGTCGCGGCTTCCGGTATCATTGCCTCTGCATTGCCCTCGGTGGCAGCGGTTTCCGCTTCAGTTTGAACAGAACGGCCTTCCGCTGCGCGATCTTCCGGCAAGGGCGAACCATTGGCCGCACCTTCAGGCGGCAATGCCTCGGACCCGTTTTCGGCAACTGGCCCCGCCGTTTGCACAGGCTGTTCCATATCGGCAACCTCGGCCTTTTGGCCAACCTCCGACTCCGTCACGCCCCTGCTGCCGGGTGTCGCCTCGCCTGTGCCACTTTCGGCACTGGCTGCGGGTATCGGTTTTTCGGTCGCGGGCGTTGCTGGAACTGCCATTGCAGTATCACTGTCCGGTGCCGATCGGTACGTGTTCCAAAGCAGATAGGCATTCAGCCCAAATGCCACAACAGCCAAGCCCCAAAGCAGCCCTTTTCTCTTTGACCCTGATCCGGTTTTATTCGTCATGCCATGTATTCCCAGTCTGCGCAGGCCTTTGGCGGCCCCCGACCTAAATCAGCTCATCCAGCCTGGTTGCCAGCCCTTGGCATCCTCGCTATCACGGGTGTGAAACGCTTGCAATGAAAGCCCCTGTGAAAGCCTCTGACAATGTCCAGACCAGAACCAAAACCCGCATCACCAGCCGCCTATTCCGTCTGCGTGTACTGTGGGTCGCGTTTCGGCAATGATCCGGCATTCCTTGAAGCCGCCAGAGAATTGGGAAGGGCCCTGGCGGGCGAAAAATGGCGGCTGGTCTATGGCGCCGGGGATGTGGGGCTGATGGGGGCTGTTGCCCAAGCAAACCAAGCCGATGGCGGCAACACATTTGGTGTGATTCCCGTGCATCTCTTGCAACAGGAAGTCGGCAAACGCGATCTTACCCACTTCATCGTGACAGAAAACATGCATGAACGCAAAAAGGTCATGTTCATGAACTCGGACGCCATTGTGGTTATGCCTGGCGGGGCCGGATCACTGGACGAGTTCTTCGAAGTGCTCACCTGGCGCCAGATCGGCTTGCACCGAAAGCCGATCTTTCTGTTGAATGTGAACGATTACTGGAAGCCGCTGACAAACCTTGTCAATCATGTGATCGCACAGGGGTTTGCCGATCCTTCGCTGGCCGACTTCATCAATGTATTGCCAAGCGTTGCAACGCTTATGAATGCATTGCGTGCTGAGCGCAACGGTCAGACATCCACCTGTTGACCGGGGTTGCGGGGCCAAATATCCGTTCCTGCGTCCAAAGATCGCAAATCGACCGACCGTATATGCTCCCCCTGGAACAGTTGCCCGGTGATTGAGGTCGGCAACAAGCCGCGGCCAACCGGCAAATAACAGCCGAAGTATGGTTTGATGCGTGACCAGCAGGTGATTTTCACCGCTATTTCTGTTAGTATAAAGCAACCTCTCACGGAATTTTCTTACGAGCATGCGCATTTTTTCGCGCAGCCTTTTCGTTTTTTAGAAGGAATATTCCAATGGAAAAAGAAGACAAAATCCACCAACATCGCCTCAACTTCAAGCTGCATCTGATCAGTAACCCCAACTATTTTGGTAATCTTTCGGATCTCGGCATCAAAGGTCTGCCCGAGCCTGTTGAACTGATTGCCGGCAACACCAGCTATGAGGAACTGAGCTGTGTTGGCCACAATCCGGCCAGTGATATTCTGACCGCGATTGTCGAGATCAAGCGGCCGAATGGGTTTTCCGGCGATTCCTGTACAGACGGATCGCAGGAATATGTGCGCTTCTACCTGGATTATGGTGACGGAACCTGGGTCGATCACGGGCTGGCCAGCTTCAATGCGCATGATCTGAAATTCAAGGAAGACCTCTGTTATGCCGTGTCCATCAACATCGACCCGAAAAAACGCCGCTGTTGTGACCGCAAGCCCGTGCTGCCAAAAGTATTGGCAATTCTTTCATGGAACGTGGCCCCGCCTGCCAATACGCCGGCCTATCTGCCGGTCTGGGGCAACCGGCTGGTGCGCGATATCCAGATCGCGCCGCGCCATGGCTTCCTGTGCAACCTGACCGATGTGCTTGATGGCCCCTGCATCGAGAAGTTGACACCGCTTGCCCTCGCGCAGTTGAAGGAAAAGCTGGCTGCAATGGAAATCCCCAAGGCGCCGTCAGCGCCGCTCGAAAAACTGCTGAAGAAGCTCGGAAAGGATGACAAGCTCGGGCAGATGCGTGCCGTATTCCCGCAGGTAATGAAACTTGCCTCAGACAACACCGATATCGCGGCCGCGAATGCGCTGGCCGCGCTGCCGCAGCTTGGCATCGACCTTTCCAAATTCGATGATTTCATCCTCAAGCCCGATTTCAACACCACCTATGAGGAGCTTCATTGCGTCGGGCTTGACCGCGAAGCCGAACACCTGCACGGGGTGATCGAGATCAAACGCAAGGCCGGCTATTCGGGTGATCTCTGCGATGACGGCTCGCGCGAATACATTGCCTTCTACCTCGATTTCGGATCGGGCTGGGAATATCAGGGAACAACCTGGGTGGATGTGCATGACATCGACGGCATTCCCAAAGGCGGCCTCTGGTATCAGGCACAGCTTCCGATCAGCCTTGAAAAGCACAAGAAGGAATGGTGCAAGGCCGGCAAGGCGCGTATTCGTGGCATCCTGTCATGGGCTTCACCGCCACCGGCGAACCAGCCGAATTTCGTGCCCCATTGGGGCGATCGGGAAGATTGCTGGATCGAGGTCAGGCCACTGCCCAAGGGCGTTCCCGAAGGTGAACTCACTCCGTTCATCGAATCGATCGGCTCCATGCCTGTTGATCAGATCAACGGGTCCGGTTTTGCCAATGGCGACAACATCGGCGGTACGCTGACGGCGGACGACAGCCCGTTTGGCGGGGTGATCCGCATCGCCGGGCAGGTAGCCTTTCCGACCTCGAACAATCTTGAATACCGGGTGATGGTGAAAGGCCCTTCGGACGCCGTTCACAAGCCCTGGACCAAGAGCTTCAATGTCACCGTGTTCACCGTGATCGGCCCCTTGCTTACGATCAACAACGTCACCCAGGTGGCCACCGGTGACTGGTTCGAATACATCCCGCAGGCAGGCCCGGTGTTCAAGAGCGTGGCCGGCAATCTTCTGGCGCCCTTCACGGCCGCCGAAGAAGGGCTGCATTCGGTCTATATCCAGGTGCGCGAGGCGGGGGCACCCCTGCTACTGGCCACCAGTTCGCTGGAGCAGTTCTTTGTCGACAATACCCGACCGAAGGTGGATGTGGAGATCACCAGCGGCGAAGGCAATTGCGGCAAGTTCGCGATCGGCGACCTGATCACCGGCACCTATGCGATGGAAGACCTGCACAGCCGCAGCCTTTCGCTTGCGATTACCCCGGCGGCAGAAGCCAGTGGCGGCTTGCTGGCCTTTACCTCGCGCGTGCCCGCAGCCCCCCTGCCGGTACCCGCGCCCGGTGCCAGTGCCTCGAACGCGCTCAGCTTTGCCGCGCTCACGCTCGACACCAGCGGCGCCAGCGGCACCTGGCAGCTTGATACCACAGCGATGGATCCCTGCGGCTACAACATCCGTATCCACGGTACGGACCGCACCATCGTCAACAGCGGCTTCATCGGCTGGTGGGCGGCGGATATCGAAGGCTTCTGCCTTGATGCGCCGGCTGGCGACTAAAACAATAAAGGCGCCCTTTCGGGCGCCTTTTACTGCTACGGTTTTCCTGCGGATCATGCCGCAGCAAGACGTTCCGCCACGTTTTCCCAATCCACCAGATTTTCGATGAAATTGGCCAGATACTTTGGCCGAACATTCTGAAAATCCACATAATAGGCATGTTCCCACACATCACAGCCCAGCAGAGCCGTCTGGCCAAAGCAAAGTGGGTTCACCCCGTTTTCGGTTTTCGTCACTTTCAATTTGCCGTCGGTATCGACGACCAGCCAACACCAGCCGGATCCGAACTGTCCGGTCCCTGCTGCATAAAACGCGGTGTAAAACTCTTCCAAAGAGCCCAGATCCGCCTTGATGCGGTCTTCCAGTGCGCCGGGCATTTTCACCATTCCCAACTCATCGCTTTTCCGCGGTTTCATCCAGTTCCAGAACTGAGTATGGTTCCAATGCTGACTGGCATTATTGAAAATCCCGTTTTGGGCAACGGCACCCGCCTGATAATTACCCTTGACGATCTCTTCCAGAGATTTTCCCGCCCATTCTGTACCTTCAACGAGCTTGTTCAACGTATCCACATACGCCTTGTGGTGGCGGTCATGATGCAATGTCAGTGTTTCCATCGACATGCCCTGATCCTCCAGAGCATTGTATTTGTAAGGTAGGTCAGGAAGTGTAAAAGCCATGATAGCCCCCTTTTGATTTCGTGTTCGTTTCTCAATCTAAATGTGGCGTTGTGTTGCCCTAGGTCAAGAGCCAAGCTGCCGGTTCATCGCAAAATCCGGATCAGGCGCCCGCAGCCCGGTCACCGAAACGGTGGCGGGGCCATGCTACTCGCAAACTGCAAAAAAACTTGTGCCGTCGCGGCTGTTGCTCGCTCCCGTCTTGAAGGATGTCAGCTTTTTCCCCGCCTGCGCACAGGCATTGCCTGCGTTCGCCTTGGCTTCACCGGCTGTCCATTGGCTGCCAAAGCTGCCGAACACCTGAAACTGTCCGTTGACCGTTTTTGTGTTCATCCGGAATTCATTCGGTTTGATTTTCTTTGCCAGTGCCACTGATGGCATGGTCATAAGCAGTACCAGAAGGAAAGAATAAAATCGCAAGATGCACCTCAAGCGTTCTGAATAGTATTCAGCATAAGACGCTATTTAGGAAGCTTTAACAAGCTGGACAATGCAATACCACGCAATATTTCGCTGCAAGGGGTAAACAACGGCAAACTTCGGCGCGAACAACCCAGGCACAGCGCCTTTTATCCCACATCCTGGGCTGGATGAACAGATCATGACCTTAGGGCGTAGACCTAGTTTCTCGCAATCCGGCATTTTCCGCGACCGGTAAACTCATCAACAAAACCTGCCGGGTGCGAGGAGATCACAACCCTGTGGGAAGGTTTGAGATAGCTTGCGCGGAATTCAAACCTCAGGATCGTGGGGCCGTGGGGCAATTTCATTTCCGGGAGAGTCCATTTATAGGTAATCCGTTTTTTGTTATTTGCGGCAATTTTCGCCTGTAATGGCTTGTCATTAAACGTTTTTATAATCTCATCATAAACGAGAACCTCACCTGATTTCTCATCATGCTCAATGATCAGGGTTTCCGGAATCCATCCGCCTTTTCGATCGGGTTTGACCTTGCAGATATATGTTGTTGCTTCTGCCGGCCCGATTGTCGCAATCATCGCCATTGCTACTGCTGAAAACAGCTTCCTCATGCCGAGTCCTTTCCGCCCCTTCCAGGCAAAAGACCGGATTTCTGCGACAACCTCAAGCTGGAAATCCGTTGTCGTCAGTAAAAGCCGACCCCGGATCCGGGGGCTGCCGCGGTTTTCAGCAATTCAAAAACATAAGATGAGACCGAGCGAAACGCGACAACGTCATAGGTGTCGTCCCCGACACGCCAAAACGCGGCCGGAACCTGTGCAAGCCGGCTGCGGCGGATTTCATCCGGCGCCATCGCCGTAAAGTCCACCGGCGCCAGTTTGGCCAGCACTTCCGGCGCAGCCGCACCGGACAATCGAAACACCGACCGCGCATCAGATACGTTCACCACCAGTGAATGCACTGCTTTCAGGGCCTTGTCTGCGGCCTTGACCGCACGACCGGCCTCGTCATATGGCATCATCAGCAGCAGTTCATCCGGCGACATCCAGCCCGCACCATATTCTTTTTGCAGCACAATCCGCCGCACGGCAGGTACGGGCAGGCCGGTTGCGTCCTTCACCGCCTTTTGCACAGATTTCAGGACCGCAGCCGCCCCCAGATCACCGCGCAGGGTCACCATGCCACGCGGGCCGGTTTCCTCTAGGCGAACCAAGCCGTCAAAAACCGCGTTGTTCAGGGCGCATACAGGATCAGACATTCTGTTTCTCCCCATCTTTGTCATAAAAGACCGGATCAACGATACGCGCGATCCGGGTGCTTTGGTCAAGCAACCCGAATTCCAGTTCCTCCCCCATGCGGTCGGGGCCGTGCAACACCAGGCCCAGAGCAATTCCACGCCCCAGGGTTGGCGAATAATATGTCGATGTGACCCGCCCCTGCATGGCGCGCTGGCCATTTTCATTCGTCCCTTCAGCCAGTGCATAGGCCCCATCCGGCAAAACCGACCCGTCAGGTGTTTCCAGCCCGACCAGTTTCCAGCGCGCCGGATTCTGCATGAAACTGCGCTGCTGCGCCCGTTTGCCGATGTAATCCGGTTTTTTGCGGGAAATGGCCCAGTTCAGCCCCAGATCCTGCGGAATAACCGTTCCGTCGGTTTCGTCACCGATCATGATAAAGCCCTTTTCCGCCCGCATCACATGCAAGGCCTCTGTGCCATAGGGGGTTATGCCAAATTCCTGCCCGGCATCCCAGATCAGATCCCACAGGGCACGCCCCTGACCGGCCGGAACGGCAATTTCATAGGACAGTTCTCCGGAAAAACTGATCCGGTAGAGACGCACGTCAAAACCGGCCAGCACACCTTCGCGCCAGGCCATGAACGGCAGGGCATCGCGCCCCACATCCAGGCCACCAAGCTTTTCCAGGACCGCGCGGGCCTTGGGGCCGACAACGCCGATCTGGGCAAACTGCTCTGTCAGATTGGCCGTATAAACCTGCCAGTCCCACCATTCGGTTTGCAGCCATTCCTCCATATGGGCATGAATGCGGTCTGCGCCGCCGGTTGTGGTGTGGCACAGGAATGTTGTCTCATCCAGCCGGGCCACAACGCCGTCATCCATCAGAAATCCGTTTTCGCTGCACATCAGGCCATAGCGGCACCGGCCCGGTTTCAGACTGCTCATCATATTGGTGTAGAGCATATCAAGGAAGCGGCCCGCATCCGGCCCGCGCACCATGATTTTTCCCAGCGTCGAGGCATCCAGCAGCCCGATGCCGCTGCGGGTGGCCTTGACCTCGCGTATCACGGCAAGATCGCGGGTTTCACCAGAGCGTCGATAGCAATAGGGGCGGCGCCATTGGCCGACGGGTTCCCAGTCTGCGCCATTCTCCTCATGCCAGACCTGCATGGGCGTGGTTTTCAGGGGCTGAAAGATATCGCCGCGCGCCTCTCCGGCAATCGCGCCAAAGCTGATGGGGGTGTATGGCGGGCGAAAAGTCGTTGTTCCCACCTGCGGAACAGGCCGCCCAAGCGCATCAGAAAGAACGGCCAATCCATTAATATTGCTAAGCTTTCCCTGATCAGTCGCCATGCCGAGCGTGGTGTAGCGCTTGGTATGTTCAACGCTTTCGTAGCCTTCTTTTGCCGCCAGTTGCACATCCGTGACTTTTACATCGTTCTGATAGTCGAGCCACATTTTCATGCGCAGATCCACTGTTGCTTTATCCGGCATGATCCAGACCGGCTGCAAGGGGGCCTGTTCCGGTTGCGGCGCTTTGGGTGCCGATTTTCCGGTCGGTGTAATCCCGACCTCTTTTACGGCATTTTTACCTGCTTTATCAGCATCCTGGAGGGTGCTGTTCGTGTCGAATTCGCCGCTGGCCGCTCCGGCAGTTTTCACAAAACCCTTGCCATCGGCGCCCAGTGGCGGGCGGGACGGGTCAGGCCGGAAACACGATTGCGCCGCGTCCCAAAGCAGTTTTCCGCCGCAATGCGACCACAGGTGTACCACAGGCGACCACCCGCCCGACATGGCTATGCAATCGCATTTTATCTCTTCTTGCGCAGCACCTGCGCTGTTCTGAAGGCAGACTCCGACACCGCGAACGCGCTTCCCCCCCTTGACCCTGGCAATGGCGCGGCCTTCCAGTACGGGTATCCCCAGCGCACGCACTTCCTCGGCCAGCGGGCTTGTCACGTGATTGCGCGCGTCAAGCACCGCCGGCACCGCGCCACCGGCACGTTTCAACGCCAGCGCCGTGCGGTAAGCGTCGTCGTTATTGGTGACAATCACCGTGCGCTGGCCGACCATAACCCCCCAGTTTTCCAGATAATCACGCACAGCCGAGGCCAGCATGACGCCGGGGATATCGTTGCCGGCAAAGGCCAGAGGGCGCTCGATCGCGCCGGTCGCGGCAATGATCTGCGCCGCCCGTATCCGCCAAAGCCGGTGGCGCGGCCCCTTTACTGTGGGGTCATGATCGCTCAGCCGTTCATAGCCAAGAGCATAACCGTGGTCATAGACTCCAGCCCCCATACAACGCCGGACAATGGTAACATTCGCCATGTTTTCAAGGCATTCCACTGCATTATTAATCCATATTTCGGCCGGTTTCCCATTGATTTCAACGCCGTCAACCGGGGCCCGCCCGCCCCAATGGGCCGTCTGTTCCAGCAGGATCACGCGCGCGCCCGCTTCACCGGCGGCCAGCGCCGACTGCAACCCGGCAACCCCGCCGCCAATCACCAGAACATCGCAAAAGGCATGAAAATGCTCGTATGTGTCGGCATCCTTCAGATCCGGGTCAGGCACCTGCCCCAAGCCGGCAGATTGCCGGATCACCGGTTCAAACAGATGTTTCCAGGCCCAGCGCGGAAACATGAAGGTCTTGTAATAGAACCCGGCCGAAAAAAACCGGCTGAACAATCCGTTTACCGCGCCGACATCAAATTCAAGACTGGGCCAGTGGTTCTGGCTGCGCGCAGTCAGACCCTCAAACAGCTCTGTTGTGGTCGTGCGCTGATTTGGCTCGAACCGGGCGCCCTGCCCCAGATTGACCAGCGCGTTGGGCTCTTCCGCACCACTTGCCACGATGCCGCGCGGACGGTGGTATTTGAAGCTGCGTCCGACCAGCATCAGATCATTGGCCAACAGGGCCGATGCCAGGGTATCACCCTGGTAGCCGCCATAGGTTCTGCCGTTGAAAGAAAAGCTGACAGGGGCGGCCCTATTCAGGAAACGGCCCTTGTTCGGGATACGGGTGCTCATTTTACAAACCTGGTTTTCTTGACAAGACAGAAGCCCTCGGCGCGGGCAGTCGAGGAATATGGATACCGTCTCATTCATACCCTCCGAAATCAGGGCGTTTCTGTTTGATTTTCTTGATCAGATCGTCGGGGGGCGCATTTGTCTGCGCACTATAGGTGCCAAACACCTCAAGCGTATCGGTCGCGCGTGCCGCATGAAACCATTTGCCACAGCCATACACATGCCGCCAACGTTCGAAATGCACGCCTTTGCGATTCTTGCGTTCAAACAGATAGGCTTCAAATTCCTCATCCGAACTCTCTGGTCCAAAGCGCTTCAGATGCGCTTCGCCACCAGGGTGAAGCTCGGTTTCGTCAGCTTTGACGCCGCAGTAGGGGCATTCAAGGATGAGCACGGCTACCTCCTGAAATTACTGGACATTCCGTCAATGGCGCACCCCCGCGCCATTGTGAAAACCTGCAAGCGACCGAGCTGACACATTGGTGCAGCAAATGCGATCTCGCAACGATATCGGACATCGCCACTTTACTGTTCAATGGGCCACCCCCGCTGCCACACTTTCATCAATGAACCGGCCTTCGCGGAACCTCTCCAGACCAAAAGCCGCAGCCAGCGGACCAGGGGCATCGTTTGCCACCAGTTCCGCCATGGCCCAGCCGGATCCGGGAATGGATTTGAATCCGCCGGTGCCCCAGCCGCAATTCACATAGCAGCCGGTCAGAGGCGTTTTTGACAGGATCGGCGAGCGATCCCCGGTCATATCCACAATACCACCCCACTGGCGCAGCATTTTCAGCCGGCTGATCATTGGAAAGGTTTCCACCAGGGCGCGGACAGTTTCCTCGATATGGTGAAAACTGCCGCGCTGGGTATAGTTGTTGAACCCATCGGCCCCGCCGCCGATCACCATCTCGCCCTTGTCGGACTGGCTCATATATCCATGCACGGTATTGGCCATCACCACCACATCCATGCAGGGTTTTATCGGTTCGCTGACCAGCGCCTGCAGCGCCACGCTTTCGATCGGCAGGCGAAACCCGGCCATCTCGGCAAGTACGCCGGAATGGCCGGCCACGATCAGCGCCAGCTTTGCGCAGTCAATTGTACCTTTCGAGGTTTCAACCCCACGGACACGGCCATTCTCCCGCCGCACGGCGGTTACCTCACATTGCTGGATGATGTCGATGCCCATGTTGCTGCAGGCGCGTGCATAGGCCCAGGCCACCGCGTCATGCCGGGCGGTGCCGCCGCGCTCTTGCCACAGCGCCCCCAGAACCGGATAACGGGGGCCATCAATATTGATGATCGGGCAGAGTTTCCTGACCCTGTCAGGTGTGATAAACTCGGTTTTCACCCCTTGGTAGGCATTGGCATGCGCGGTGCGCAGGTAACCGCGCTTTTCATGTTCGGTCTGGGCCAGCATCATCACGCCACGCGGGCTGAACATGACGTTCATATTCAGATCCTGGCTCATGGTCTCATACAAGCTGCGCGCTTTTTCATAGATGGCGGCAGAAGGATCCTGCAAATAGTTCGATCGGATGATCGTGGTGTTGCGCCCGGTGTTGCCGCCGCCCAGCCAGCCCTTTTCCAGAACCGCCACATTGGTAATGCCAAAATTCCTGCCCAGATAATAGGCCGTGGCCAAACCATGTCCCCCGGCACCGACGATTACAACATCATAGGCGGGTTTCGGATCGGGTGAGCGCCACGCCCTTTCCCAACCGGCCTGATAGCGCAGCCCCTCACGAAATACGGCAAATGCGGAATAACGTTTCATGCAAGCCTCTTCCTTGTGGCAGGTGCGCGGCATCATTTGCAGCAACGGGCCAAGGCATCGGCAAAATGGCTTGCCCCATTCCGTTCTGGATCAGAGGTGATTTTGCCCCATGGCCAAGAACGGCACAATGGGGCAAAATACGACATATGGACATTTTACCATTCTGACAAAGCTGTGATCCCCCTGCGGCGCAATCCCCTCTTTTTTCCGGCCTCGTTCCCATATACATGACAAGACAGATAGATAGGAGAAGCCCATATGTGGTTCTGGTTCCCCGCGATTGCCCTGGCCGGCCTGGTTGCGCTGATGATGCTTGTGGCCCTGTTGCGCACGCGGTCAAACAAGCCCGATAAGATCAGTGACGTTCAGGTTTACCGGGATCAGCTGCGCGCCGTGGAGAAGGATGTCGAGCGGGGCACTGTCACCCCGGAAGACGCCGAGCGCATCCGCATCGAGGTTTCGCGCCGCTTGCTGGCCGCAGACAAGATGCAGCAAAAGATGAAAGCCATGGGCAATGCACCACCTGCCGCAACTTTCGTTGCAGCCGGCGTCGTGGCGCTTCTGCTTGTTGGTGGCACGATTGGTCTGTATTATCGACTGGGTGCACCAGGCTATGAGGATGAGCCTCTGGCCAAACGTATCGCAGCGGCAAACGAGGCGCGCGCGTCGCGTGCATCACAGGCCGAAGTCGAAGCAAAGCTTCCACCGGCCCAGCCGATGCAGCAGATCGACGCAAAATATCAGGATCTGATGCAAAAACTGCGCCAGGCCGTGGCAAATAACCCCGACGAACTGCGTGGTCAGCAACTGTTGGCCCGAAACGAAGCCAACATCGGCAATTTCAACTCGGCCTACACGGCTCAGAAAAGAGTCATCGAGTTGAAAGGCACCAAAGCCACGGCCGGTGATTACGCTGAATACGCCAATCTCTTGATACTGGCGGCACAGGGGTATGTCTCCCCCGAGGCCGAAGCCGCACTTGGCAAAGCGCTCAAACTTGATCCAAAGAACGGTACGGCGCTTTACTTCACCGGCTTGATGTTTGCGCAAACCGGCCGCTATGACATTGCCTTCAACATATGGCGTGACCTGCTGGACAACAGCCCGCCGGATGCGCCCTGGATAAACCCGATCCGCAACCAGATCCCCGGTCTCGCCCAGATGGCCGGTGTGCGATACACCTTGCCGCCAGAGCCTGGAAAGGCACCCGGCAGAGGCCTGAACGGGCCAAGTGCGGCCGATGTGGCCGCCGCACAGAACATGAGCGACGAAGAGCGCCAGAACATGATCCGAAGCATGGTCAGCCGGCTTTCGGAGCGGTTGAACAGCGAGGGCGGAACCCCGGCTGAATGGGCCCGCCTGATCGGGGCCTATGGTGTTCTTGGCGAAAAGGATCTGGCCGCCAAGGCCTGGGCCAAGGCCCGGCAAGAGTTTGACGGAAAAGCGGAAGAGCTTGCGGCGATCCGTGACGCGGCAAACCGCGCCGGAGTGACAGAGTGATCTTTGACAATATCGAGGATTTTGCCGCCGCAATCGCCCCGATGCAGGCCCTGGCCGGGTTGGATCTGGGGGAAAAAACCATTGGCGTAGCCGTATCCGACAGCTTGCGCAGGGTTGCGACACCGCTGGAGACAATCCGGCGAAAAAAGTTCACGCTTGATGCAGATCGCCTGCTGGCAATTATTGAAAACCGCGCCATTGGCGGGGTGGTTCTTGGCCTGCCGCGCAATATGGATGGCAGTGAGGGCGCACGCTGCCAATCGACCCGTGCCTTTGCCCGCAACCTGTCAAACCTGACCGATCTGCCGATAACTTTCTGGGACGAACGCCTTTCGACTGTCGCCGCCGAACGCGCCCTGCTGGAGGCGGATACGTCCCGCAAGCGTCGCTCCGAGGTCATTGATCATGTCGCCGCCGCGTATATTCTTCAGGGTATCCTGGATCGGATGCAGCACTTGGAGGGCAAGACGTGACCAAAGAACTCTGGCAAAGAAACGAGGATGACTCGCCCTGCGTCAGAGTCTGCCTGATGCATCCGCTCGAAAACCTGTGTATCGGTTGTTACAGAACCCCGGAAGAGATCGAGAACTGGCCGACGATGGAACAAGGTGAACGTGCACAACTGCGCAAGACCCTGCCGGAAAGGGCCCCGAGGCTGCTGCGGCGCAAAGGCGGAAGGGCAAACAGAATAAAGGCTGCCAACCAACCGTAACTGCGTTTGTTGTTTGGCGCATGTCGCAGCTGATCGGATTCGCCTTTGCCCCGAACCGAGGGCATGCGGCTGCCGTGGGGCGGGCAGGCGCATGCCCGGACCGCTGCGCACCCCGGGCGGAGTGACTGCGATTGAGTGCGGCATGCGCTAAAGAGCCTCGGCCCCACCTTTTGTAGCCGGATTTGCAGATGCTCGTCACGCCCATATCGTAGCGTCACAAGGATGCAACGGGGGTTTCAAGACCTTTTACCAACCGGCGGCCTTGCGGATCATATTGCCGGCAACAACGATAAGAAACACGGCAAATACCCGTTTCAACGGTTTCGGGTCCAGTTTATGTGCCAGCCGCACGCCCAACGGCGCGGTCAGAAGTGTCATCATCACCACCACGCCAAAGGCTGCAAGGTTCACGGCCCCTACGGTAAACGGCGGGCGGACATCGGCCGGAATACCAACAAGGAAAAACCCGATCACGGACGGCAGCGCGATCAGTGCGCCAAACCCGGCTGCTGTTGCCACAGCCTTGTGGATAGGTTTTCCGTGCAATGTCATCAATGGTACACCAAAAGAGCCACCGCCAATCCCCATCAGCACGCTGAGAAACCCGACAGCAGCCGACATGACGGCACGCGTCGGCCCCTCGGGCATCTTATCTGCCAGCCGCCAGTTTGTGCGCCCGAGCGCCATATAAAACCCGATACCCAGCCCCAGCACGCCGAATATACCTTGCAGGACGGCACTGCGCAGCGAGGCGACCACCAGCACGCCAATGACGGCGCCAACCGCAATTCCGGGGGCCCAGGTGCGCAAAACCTCCCAGTCGACAGCGCCCTTGCGATTATGGCTCAACACCGATCGGCTGGAGGTGACGATGATTGTGGCCAGAGATGTCGCCAGACAAATCTGCATCAGATACGGGCTGTCATATCCCATCGAGGAGAAAACATAGTAAAACGCGGGCACAAGAACGATGCCACCGCCGACCCCCAGCAACCCGGCCAAAACGCCGGCAATGCCCCCGATCACCATCAGCACTCCGATCAAAGGCAACAGTTCACTTGGTTCCGGCATTTCTCATCACTCCCTCTTCCGGCGCAACTGACACCATTACGAGGGCCGCGTCCAGCACTTCCATCCCGGCGCTTTTATCCTGAGCGCCCTCCGAGAGTACCCTGCGCCACCCTTTGGCCCCCGGCCGGCCGCTGAAGAGACCCAGCATATGCCGCGTGATGTTGTGAAGCCGGCCACCCGATGCCAGATGGCGTGCAATATAGGGCCGCATTTCGTCGGCAATCTGAAAGGGTGATTTCGATCCGGGCCTACCAAAAATCTCTTCATCCGCTCTCAGCAATATCTCGGCTGGTGTATGATAGGCCGCACGCCCAACCATCACCCCGTCCAAACCCAGTTCCAGCAACTCCTGAACCATGGAAAGTGATCCGATTCCACCATTCAGCGTGATATGCAAATGGGGAAACTTGCGCTTCATCGCCAGGACCAGTTCATATTCCAGCGGTGGAACATCCCGGTTCTGCTTTGGGCTAAGCCCCTCCAGCCAGGCTTTTCGCGCATGTATCTGAAACCGGGAAACACCCGAGGCAGAGACGTTTTCCAGAAACCGGGGCAGCACAACATGCGGGTCCTGGTTGTCAATGCCGATACGGCATTTCACCGTTACAGGTACGCTACAGGCTTCGATCATCGCGCGGGTACACTCTGCCACAAGCGATGGCGTTTCCATCAAAACCGCGCCAATCCGGCCGGATTGCACCCGGTCCGAGGGGCAGCCCACATTCAGGTTGATCTCGTCATAGCCCGCATCGCAACAAAGGGCCGCGGCTCTTGCCAGTTCTGCCGGATCTGATCCGCCCAACTGCACCGCGACCGGATGTTCTGCGCAATCATGTTCCAGCAAATGAACGGCCCCGCCCCGCACAAGGGCCGGCGCGGTCACCATTTCCGTGTAAAGCAGTGTTTCCCGGCTCATCAGCCGGTGAAAAAACCGGCAATGGCGATCCGTCCAGTCCATCATCGGGGCGACAGACAGGCGCGCGGCACGGGCTGTATCAGACACGACCCGGTTTGCTGAAACTTCTTCCATTGTGAGTACGACAGCCTGTTGCGCGTTTCAACTTGCTTGCAATGCACGGTTTTCCACCAAGGTCAAAGCAAACACAAGCAATTCAGTGCGCTCTATCACGCTTTTCATCCATGGTGAAGCTTGCAGGCAGCGTACTTGTGGCCCGTGCTGATCTGTCAGAACCGATCAGCAGGCTTGCTTGCGGGCCAAACGGATATCAGGCGCGTCTGTGAACGCGCCTTGCAGCGGTGTGCCCCGACTGGCGCAACAGGCTTTCCAGATCGGGTTGCGTCAAGGCGGACTGGTCAACCGGATCGGATGCCGAAGTCACAATTGCCAGCAGCAAAACCTGATCGCGGGTTGCGGGCGCCGTCAGGGCATGTGACAAATCTGCGGCGAATTCCACGGCCACCGGTGTTCGCGCATCCAGGTCGCGTGAAGCCGTGCGGGCAGCATTGCCACTATCGGCGATGCGCCACCCTGCCGGCGGAGTGTTGCCTCCGCCAAAAATTGCCATGACGGATTGGGCCCAGGAAGCCCCGAGTGCCACGGTTGACAGATCTTCGGGTGCGTCATTCAGCTGCAAAAGCAATATCCGTGCCTCGGCGGCTGGCAACTTGCGCGTGTGGCGGTGATGCACCATGACAAAACCCCTGAAATTCCCCGGTGCATAACGGGTCGGGGTTCTTCGCGCGCGGATGGTCTCGGTTTTCCGATCAGAACCGGATCGGAAAACGAAGTGCCACCCTTGCCTGCCCGAAAGAGGGGTAGAAGGGACGATGTTATGGTGGCCGGGTCAGTCGTCCTGATCCGAACACCAAGCCCGATACGCACATGATCGGTTAGCGCCTGATCGATGACAAAAAGAAGGCCGCAACCTCATTGTCAGCGGTAACGACGGGCAACCATTCGCGCCCTTCACTGTCGGTTTCCTTATCGCCCTCCAGTTTCTCTTCGAGCAAGCGCAGCAGCGCAACCCGCTGGCTTTCGCTTGCTAATACGGTTTTCAGATAATCCCCCGGAGCAGACAGCCAGTCTCTATTCAATGATCCGTCCGGGTTGGCCAGCCCGATCGCGTAAAGCACATCTGCGAGGTCGCCAAAACTGTCCACATTCAAGCTCATTGCCGTTTCCAGTCCATTTGGTGCCGGGCCATGGTCTGCAGATGCAACCCGTCCCTGGCAGCGACAAGCGACGCCGGAGCAAGCCGCGAATGATAGACATCTTCGCCAGATTCAAACCCCAGACTTTGGCTGAGTTCCGCAATCGAACCCCATGCCAATGCAATCAGCGCGTCGCCCCAGAATTCCACTATTTCCGGCGGGCCGTTTGGCTGTGCGCTGGTCGCCGCAATCATGCCGGAAGGGCGGTCATCTGATCCAACAGCAAATGTGATTGTGATCTTTGCAGGTCCGGTCTGGTCACAATCAACCGGGATACGCACCAGTATGAAGCCTGCTTTGACCTTGATTTCCAGTTCATTGCCTGCTTGGCGCCAGACCACGCGCCCCCGCTGCCTGTTTACGTTATAGGCCGCCAGGCGAAGCAGTTTTCCGGCACTTTCGGAATCCAGGCTGATCCTCGGCCCTTCCTCACCCGGCCTGACCGGCCCCTGCGGCAACAGCTCTGGGCATTCTTTCCTCAGCTTGGCAAACAATCTTTTGCAGGATTGCTCGATATCCGGCTTTTTCAATTCGCTCAGCTCGGCCAGGCACCGACGGATTGAAGCCTGCAAAGCTCCAGAGCCGGCGCCGGCGCTTTTGGTCGCTTTGCGGGGCGTCTTTTTTGCTTCGCGTTTCTTTTTAATTGGTTTACGCGAACGCCCAAGTCGTTTGGTCATAGGCTAATCCTCCCTGGAGGTTGCCTTTTGCAGCAGGGCTGCCAAAGTCAAATCTTGATGCCAGCCGTTGAAACCGTTTCAGCTGATCAGTTTTCTTAAACGCGAATACAAATAGCCAGTTCCCCACCAAAGCGTGAGAAACCCGAACAATTCCAGACTGAAGCTACCCCAGGTGAAGAATGTCTGTGCGACGATCAAGGCGACGGCAAAAGGGATCAATTCTGATAGAAGCCCCTGTCTGGCACCCAGCATTCTGAAAAAGGTAAACTTTGGATTGGCCTGAAAATGGAAACAAATAATTTCGCCTTATGGTTTAATGATACAGTTCACAATGTGCTTTCTGTCAAATCCTTTCTAGGTCTACGCCCTAGCT
>Ga0256841_1000802_pt1 | contig 29940 bp, 29 predicted proteins | sample 356308metaG_FD_185971 | JGI IMG/M metagenome (GOLD analysis project Ga0256841, IMG submission 185971) | Hydrothermal vent microbial communities from Mid Atlantic Ridge, Atlantic Ocean - 356-308 | ecosystem: Environmental > Aquatic > Marine > Hydrothermal vents | place: Atlantic Ocean: Mid... | reverse complement strand
CCATCGAGACCCTGGCAGCCGTGGATCTGCTGCGCCGCCTCGCGCCCGAGCTGAAGATCCGCGTCATCAACGTGGTGGATCTGATGACCCTGCAACCCCACGAGGAGCATCCCCACGGCCTGCCCGACGCCGAGTTCGACGCCCTGTTCGGCACCGACGTGCCGGTGATCTTCGCCTTTCACGGCTATCCCTGGCTGATCCACCGCCTCACCTACCGCCGCGCCTTCCACGCTCACCTGCACGTGCGCGGTTACAAGGAGGAAGGCACCACCACCACCCCCTTCGACATGGTGGTGCGCAACGATCTGGATCGCTTCCACCTGGTGATGGACGCCGCCGATCGGGTGCCCGCCCTGCGCGAACGCGCCGGCCACATCCATCAATACATGCACGACAAGCTGGTGGAACACCGCGAGTACATCACTCTGCATGGCGAGGACATGCCCGAGATCCGCGATTGGAAATGGTCTGGAGGAGATTGATCCATGGAGACCTCTTACGACGTCCTGCGCCCCGACCTGCCCGACGAGCTCGAAGCGCTCCGCGAACTGGCGCTGGACCTGCGCTGGTCATGGAGCCACGTGGCCGACGAACTGTGGCAGCGCATCGATCCCGAACTGTGGCACCGCACTCACAACCCCTGGTTGATCCTGCAGATGGTGAGCACCCGCCATCTGGAGGAGCTGTCGGGCGACCGCGAATTTCTCACCCTCTTGGAGACGCTGCGCAATGAGCGGCGCGAAGCCCAGGCGCAACCCGGCTGGTTTCAGGAGCAGGGGCACCCGGAGCGGCTCGCCGCCATCGCCTATTTCTGCATGGAGTACGGCATCAGCGAGGCGCTGCCCATCTACTCGGGCGGACTCGGCGTGCTGGCCGGAGACCACCTCAAGACCGCCAGCGAGCTGGGCCTCCCCCTGGTGGCGGTGGGGCTGCTCTACCAGCAGGGCTACTTCCGCCAGGGGCTGGACGAACACGGCGATCAGCTCGTCTTCTACCCCTACAACGATCCCACCCAGATGCCCCTCCGGCCGGCGCGGGACCCCAATGGCGAGTGGCTTCAAGTGAGCCTCCCCTTTCCCGGGCGCGAACTGCTGCTGCGGGTGTGGGAGGTGCGGGTCGGCCGGGTGATGCTCTACCTTCTCGACAGCAACCATCCGCTCAACAGCCCGGCGGATCGAGGCATCACCTCCGAGCTCTACGGCGGCGGAAGGGAGATGCGCCTGCAGCAGGAGATGGTGCTGGGGATCGGCGGGTTAGCGGCGCTGCGGGCGCTCGGCATCGACCCCGAAGTGTGCCACATCAACGAAGGCCACGCCGCCTTGGTGGTCCTGGAGCGGGCGCGTCAGTTCCAGAAGGCGCACCAGCTCGATTTCTCCACCGCCCTCACCGCCACCCGCGCCGGCAATCTCTTCACCACCCACACTCCGGTGGAAGCGGGATTCGACCGCTTCGAGCCCTCGCTCGTCCGCCGTTACCTGGGAGGGCTGGCCGCCGAGCTGGGAATCTCCTTCGACACCTTCCTCCGCCTGGGGCGTCCGCCGGGCGGCGACTCCCAGGCGCCCTTCCAGATGGCCTGGCTCGCCATGCGCGGCTGCGGCCATGTGAACGCTGTGAGCCGCCTTCATGGTCAGGTGTCGCGGCGTCTGTTCGCTCCCCTGTTTCCACGCTGGCCCGAGGCGGAGGTGCCGGTGTGCCATGTGACCAACGGGGTGCACACTTCCACCTGGGACTCCGACGAATCGGACCGCCTCTGGACCCACATCTGCGGCAAGGATCGCTGGCGCGGCGAACTGGGAAGCATGGAAGAGAGGGTCCGCCGCGTGGACGACGCGGCCTTGTGGGAGATGCGCACCCGCAACCGGCAGCAGCTCGTCCAGTGGATCCGGGAGCGCCGCCCCTGCACCGCCGACGGCGAGAAAGAACCCATCGATCTGGATCCCAATGCGCTGACTCTGGGCTTCGCGCGCCGGTTCGCCACCTACAAGCGCCCCAACCTGCTGCTCCAGGATCCGGAGCGTCTGGCGCGACTGCTGCGCCAGGAACGGCATCCCGTCCAACTGGTCATCGCCGGCAAGGCCCACCCGCGGGACCAGGAGGGACAGCGGCTGGTTCGCGACTGGATCCGCTTCATCCGGGACTTCCAGCTCCAGGAGAAGGTGGTTTTTGTGGTGGACTACGATCTTCTCTCCGCCGAGCAGTTGGTGCAGGGAGTGGATCTGTGGATCAACACGCCGCGCCGTCCCTGGGAAGCCTGCGGCACCAGCGGCATGAAAGTGCTGGTGAACGGTGGCATCAACTTTTCCGAGCTGGACGGCTGGTGGGCGGAGGCGTGGTCGCCGGAGGTGGGCTGGGCGCTGGGCGACGGCAAGGAGCACGACGCCGATCCGGCCTGGGACGCCGCCGAGGCGAATGCGCTCTACGACCTTCTCGAAAAGGAGATCATTCCCCGCTTCTATGAGCGCGACCGCCACGGCATCCCGCGCCAGTGGGTTGCCATGATGCGCGCCAGCATGGCCGCGCTGACGCCGCGCTTCTCGGCCAACCGCATGGTGCGGGAGTATGTGGAGCAGCACTATCTTCCCCTCGCCCGCGCCTTTCGCCGGCGAATCGCCGACGACGCGCGCCTGGCCCGTTCCATCGGCGCCTGGCGCCAGCGCATGCGGCGACACTGGAGCGGCATCCGTTTCGGCGTGGTGGAGCGCCGCACCATGGACAACCGTCACGTCTTCAGCGCCCAGGTCTATCTGGACGACATTCCGCCGGAAGAGGTGGCGGTGGAGCTCTACGCCGAAGGCCTCGACGGCCGCCCGCCGGAGCGCCACCCGCTGAAACGGATGGAGCCGCTGGCGGGCGCCGTGAACGGCTATACCTATCTCGGCGTGGTCGCCGCGCAACGTCCCATCGACCACTACACCTTGCGAGTGCGTCCCCAACACGCCGAGGCGCTGGTGCCCATGGAGGAGTGGCACATCCTCTGGGAACGGTGATCGGCGCCGCCGATCTCCTCTCCATCCGAATCCGGCTCAGCGGAACTGGCGGCGGAACAGCTTGGCGCCGAGGCCGAAGAGCCCGGCGCCGAGCAGCCCCAGGGCAGCCGCCTTCTTCCACAGCAGGGCCACCCCCGCCCCTTTGAGCAGGATGCCGTAGCCCAGCTCGATGAACCAGTAGAGAGGCGAGATCACCATCAGTTCGCGCAACAGCCAGGGCATGGCTTCGGGTGGTGTCCAGGCGCCGGAGAGCAGCAGCATGGGCATGAGCACCACGATCACCAGCATGCTCACCTGTCCCAGGTTGCGGCTGAGGGTGGCGATGACCAGCCCCAGCCCCGAAACGGCGAGGGCATAGAGAGCGGTGACGGAAAAGAAGAGGGGCAGGCTCCCTTTCACCGGAATCTCGAAAACCGGCAGCAGAATGCCGAAGAGCGCCACCGCCGTGCCGGCGAGAATGGCCAGCGTCATGGCGATCACCTTGGGAAAGAGGATCTGGAACGGCGACAGGGGCGACACCGCCAGCTGCTCGATGGTGCCCCGCTCCTTCTCCCGCACCGCCGCGGCGGCGGGCAGCATGAACGAGAGCATGGTGATCACCGTCATCAGCTCGGAGATGGACATGAACCAAGGATCCTTCTGGTTGGGGTTGTACCAGACGCGGCGGCGCGCTTCCACGCGCGGCATGGCGGCCAGCTGCAGGTCGTCGATGCCGAGCTTCTCCAGCGCGCGGTCGGTGGCGTAACCGCCCACGATGCGGGCGGCATAGCCGGTGGCCAGGATGCCGAGCACCGTGTGGGTGGTATCGGCCTGGAGCTGCACCTCGGTGGAGCGGCCGGCCTCCAGATCGCGCTCGAAATGGGGCGGGATCTCCAGCAGCAGCATGCGTTCGCCCCGGTCGAGCCGCGCGGCCGCCTCCTTTTCCGCAAAGAGCAGCTCTTTCACCTGGAAGCGGGGGGCGCGGAAACGGGAGATCAGCTCCCGCGACGCCTCGCTCTGGTCCAGGTCCACCACGGTCATGCTGGCGCGTTTCACCTCCATGGAGATTCCCGAGCCGGCGATGTAGATGTCGGCGGTGAAGAACCAGGCGAGAATGATCAGCAGCACGGGATCGCGGGAGAGCTGCAACAGCTCCTTGGTGGTCATCACGCGCAGCCGCCGCAGCCAGTCTCTCATCGCGTCGGCCTCTTGTGGAACAGCGCCAGGCCGAGGGTCCAAAGCAGCGCCGCGTAACCGGCCAGCAGGGCCACCGGCAGCCACAGGCTGCGCCATCCCAAGCCTTTGAGGAAGGCGCCCCAGGCGATCTGGAGATACCAATAGGGCGGAAACAGGCGCGCCTGGAAACGCGCTTCCGCACTCATGGACTCCACCGGCACCAACAGGCCGGAATAGAGCATGGCGGGAATGAAGGTGATCACCATGGTGAGCAGCACCGCCGCCACCTGGGTGCGCACCAGGATGGAGACCAGCAGGCCGATGCCGGCGGTGCAGATCACATAGACCACCGATGCCAGGTAGTAGAAGAAGGGATCCCCCTTGAAGGGAGCGTGGAACACCGCGGTGGCGATCCACCAGAGCACCAGGATGTTGAAGCAGGAGACGCCCACATAGGGGATCAGCTTGCCGAGGATGAACTCGCCCCGGCTGACGGTGGACGCATAGATGTTGTAGATGGAGCCGCTCTCCTTCTCCCGCACCACTCCCAGCGCAGTGAGAAAGGGGGGCGAGACCATGAGCACCAGCATCATCAGCCCGGAGGCCATGGACCAGTCGCTCTTCAACGCCTGGTTGAAGAGATAGCGCGTCTGCAGGCGCACGGGCGCCGCCAGCTCCGCCGCCCGTTCCGGCGTCACGCCCCGGGTGCGCCCCAGGAACGCCACCAGCAACTCCCGATTCCACTCGGCGCCGATGGCGTCCAGATAACCCTTCAGGGTCTGCGCCCGATAGGGAAACATGCCGTCGACGAGCGCCTGCACCTCCACCGGCCGGTCCGCCAGCAGCCGCTCCTGGAAACGATCGGGAATCACCAGCGCCAGGCGGATGCGGCTGGCGGCCAGCAGCCGGGAAAGCCCGCCTTCGTTTTCGGCGTAGCCCAGCAGATGGAAATAGCGGGAGTCGCTGAAACGGTGGATATAGTCACGGCTCAGCTCGCTGCGGTCGTGATCCACCACCGCGAAGGGGATGTTCTCCACGTCCAGCGACAGCCCGTAGCCGAGCACCAGCATGATGAGCAGCGGCACGCCGAAGGCCATGGTGAAGAAGAGGCGGTCGCGCAGAATCTCGCGCCACTCCTTGCCGGCCACCGCCAGGATCCGCGCCCGGTTCATCGCTCTTCCAGCGCCCCCATGCGATAGAGAAAGACATCCTCCATGCCCGGCGACCGCTGGCGCACGCCCTGCAGCGCGATCCCCGCTCTCCCCAAAAGAGAACGGATCAGTGAAGGTGCCTCCTTCGGCCGCTTTGCGAAAAGGTGGAGCCGGCTGCCGTGGAGGCTGACGCCGGTGAAATGGGGCCGCAGGACGCGCAGAGCCGCCATGGGGCGGTCCACCCGCAGTTCCAGCAGCCGCCCCGCCTCCTTCTCCAGCGCCTGGCGCAGCCGGTCGGGAGTGTCGTCGGCCACCAGCCGACCGGCATGCATCAACGCCACCCGGTCGCAGTGTTCCGCTTCGCTCATGTAGTGGGTGGTGATGAGGATGGTCACGCTTTCGCCGCGCGAGAGCCAGGTGAGCAGTTCCCAGAAGCGGCGGCGTCCCAGAGGGTCCACCCCCGAAGTGGGTTCGTCGAGAAAGAGGACGGGCGGTCGGTGGACCAACGCGCACCCCAGCGCCAGCCGCTGGCGCATTCCCATGGGCAGGCGTCCCGCCCGCTCCCCTTCCGCCCCCTCCAGCCCCGCCATCTCCAGCACCCACGCCATGCGCGCCGCCAGCTCCCGGCCGTGAAGCCCGTAGATGCCGCCGTACAGGCGGATGTTCTCGCGTACCGTCATGTCGCGATAGAGGGAGAAGGCCTGGGACATATAGCCGATGCGCTGGCGGATGGCGAGGGAGGAGGCGCCCATGTCGGCGCCGGCCACCCGTCCCTCGCCGGCCGTCGGAGGAAGCAGACCGGTGAGCATCTTGATCACCGTGGTCTTGCCCGCGCCGTTGGCGCCGAGAAGGCCGAAAATCTCTCCTTCACGCACCTGGAAGCTCACTCCGTCCACGGCGCGAAAGCTGCCGAAGTCGCGCACCAGTTCGCGCGCCTCGATCAGCGTTCGCGCCGCCCTTGCCGCGGGCCCCGGCGCGCCGGGAAGGATGGGCGACGGCCGCTCTTGGGCCGCGGGCAGCAGGCGGATGAAAGCGTCTTCCAGCTCCGGCTCCAGCGTCTCCAGCTCGGAGACCTCCAAACCGCCGAGCGCCTGCGCCACTTGGCGCCTCGCTTCCTGGGGCGCCGTGTCCGCGAGGAACAGTCGCACGCGGTCGCCATAGCTCTCCACGCCGGCAAAGCGCCGCTTCAGGCGGGCCGCGGCGGTGGCGGGAGAAGAGGCGCGGAACTGGACCACGGTGCCCGGCGCCCGCGCCAGGAGCGCTTCCGGCGTGCCCTCGTCGAGGAGCTGCCCCTGGTGCAGGAAGGCCAGCCTGTGGAAGCGGCTGGCTTCGTCCAAATAGGCGGTGGAGACGAGCGCGCTGCACCCTTGTTCCTCCAGCAGTTCGGCCAGGATGGCCCAGAAATCACGCCGCGACAGCGGATCGACGCCGGTGGTGGGTTCGTCCAGGATCACCAGTTCGGGCTGGTGGATGAGGGTGCAGACCAGTCCCAGCTTCTGCTTCATGCCGCCGGAGAGTTTCTTCATCGCCCGATCCCGAAACGGCTCCAGGCGGGTCATGGCCAGCAGCCGCCCCTTGCGCTCGCGCAGCACCTCCACAGGCACCTCCCGCAAGCGGGCGAAAAAGTCGACGTTCTCCTCCACCGACAGGTCGGGATAGAGGTTGAGTCCGAGGCCCTGGGGCATGAAGCCCATGCGTCCCTTCACCCGTTCGGCGTTGCCCTCGGAGTCCAGCGGCACGCCGAAGGCGGTGACGAGCCCCTCCTCGTAGGCGAGCACCCCCGCCACCGCTTTCATCAAGCTCGACTTGCCGGCGCCGTCGGGTCCGATGAGGCCGAAGAGTTCGCCCCGTTCCAGGCTGAAGCTCACGCCGGCCACCGCCCTGCGTTTCCTGTAGCGCTTGCCGAAGTTCCGCACCTCCAGCAGCGCCATGGTCACCAGCGCGGCGCCGTCCAGGGCACTCCCGGCCGCCAGCGGATCACCGCGTCGGCGGGCAGCCCCGGGGTAAGGCGATGTTCCGGGTTTTCGTCCAGATAGAGCTTCACCGCATAGACCAGCTTCACCCGTTCGTCGGGCGTCTGCACCTCCTTGGGCGTGAACTGGGCGCGGTCGGCGATGTAGCGGACGCGGGCGGGAAACGGATGGTCGGGAAAGGCATCGCTGTAGATGCGCGCCTCCAGCCCCAGGCGCAGTCGACCGATCTCTTTCTCCGGGACATACACCTTGAGGTAGAGACGGTCGAGATCGACCAGGGTGAAGAGCGGCGCGCCGGCGGCCACCACCTCGCCGGCATCGACGATGCGGGTCACCAGGGTGCCATCCGCCGGCGCCCTCACCCGCAGATCGGCCAGCAGGCTCCGCGCCTCTGCCAGGGCCGCCTCGGCTTCCTTCGCCCGGGCTTCCGCCACCGCCACCTGGTGTTCCTTGGCGCGAATCTCCTCCGCCCCCAGCTCCGCCTCGGCCAGTCGCTTGCGCGCCTGCTCCAGCGCCGCCATGGCGGTGGCCAGCTCGGTGCGGGCCACTTGCCAGGCCAGCTCGGCTTGATCGGCGGCGTATCTGTCCACCCCGCCCGTCTTCGCCAGGTCGGCATAGCGCCGGGCGTCCTTGCGCGCTTGGTGGGCGCGGGCCTTGGCCGCTTCCAGCGCCGCCTCTGCGTGCGCCACGTCCGCTCGGGCGGTGTCAATCCGCAGAGGCACCCGCCGCCGCAACAGCGCCAGCTCCTCCCGGGCCGCCGCCAGGGCCGCCTGGGCCTCGGAGAGCCGGGCGCGCGCCTGCTGCACCCGGGCGCGGGCCTGGAGGTCGTCGAGGCGCGCCAGAAGCTGACCGGCTTTCACCTGGTCGCCCTCGCGGGCCAGCAGGGCCGCCACCTTTCCCGGCCGCTTGGAGGCCACGCTGTAGCGGTCCCCCTCCAGTCGGCCGCTGGCCAGGATCAGGCCCTCGGGCATGGTCCGGCGCTCTCCCCAGCGATGCCACGACCAGACGAGGGCCGATAACGTCGATACGAGCAGCAGGAGGAAGAGCGCTTTTTTCACAACAGCCGCACGGGCGCCTCTTCCGTCAGCTGCAGCAGCCGCGAGGCCACCTGCAGACCGAATTCGGTGAACTGCTCCAGATCGCCGGGAAAATCGTCCGAGCCCATGTCGCGCTCGTCGTCGCCCAGCAGCACCCGCACGCGATAGCGCCCGTACTGCCGCTCGCCCGGAGGGTTCTCCTGGGAGATCACGTACATGAAGGGCTCGCTGGCCCCCATTTCCACCAGGGCCATGATGTATTTGTAGTTGACCGGATCCCGGCTCTCGATATCGCCCAGAACGACCACGGAAAAGGTGTCGATTTCGTAACGCCGCTTGGGAATGGCGGTCTGAATGTGGGGAGCCTTCATCTTTCCTCGCTTCCTCGCGGGGGAATTTCAACACCACAAAAAAGGGTATTGAATTACTGACAGATAACGATCATCATAATAACATACTAAATTACTCAACTATTGGCTGCCCCACGACATGAGCACGCAACGGGAACTGGACGATCTGGTCAAGGCGGGATACGAACACGGCTTCGTCACCCAGGTGGAGTCGGACACCCTGCCGCCCGGCCTCAACGAGGATACCATCCGTTTCCTCTCGGCGAAAAAGAAAGAGCCGGAATGGATGCTGGAGTACCGCCTCAAGGCCTATCGTCACTGGCTCACCATGGAGGAGCCCGACTGGGCCCATCTGAAGATCGAGCCCATCGACTATCAGGCGATCTCCTACTACTCGGCGCCGAAGAAGGCGGCGGACGGCCCCAAGAGCCTGGACGAGGTGGACCCCGAGCTGATCGAGACCTACAACAAGCTGGGCATCCCCCTGGAAGAGCAGAAGGCGCTGGCCGGGGTGGCGGTGGACGCCGTCTTCGACAGCGTCTCGGTGGCCACCACCTTCCGCGAGGAGCTGGCCAAGGCGGGGGTCATCTTCTGCTCCATCTCGGAGGCGGTGCACCAATATCCCGAGCTGGTGAAACGGTACCTGGGCAGCGTGGTGCCCCACACCGACAACTTCTTCGCCTGCCTCAACGCGGCGGTCTTCAGCGACGGCACCTTCGTCTATGTCCCCGAAGGGGTGCGCTGCCCCATGGAGCTCTCCACCTATTTCCGCATCAACGAGGCCAAGACGGGACAGTTCGAGCGCACGCTCATCGTCGCCGACAAGGGTGCCTACGTGAGCTACCTGGAGGGCTGCACCGCGCCCATGCGGGACGAAAACCAGCTCCACGCCGCGGTGGTGGAGCTCATCGCCCTGGAAGACGCCGACATCAAGTACTCCACGGTGCAGAACTGGTATCCGGGCGACGAACAGGGGCGCGGCGGCATCTACAACTTCGTCACCAAGCGCGGCGACTGCCGCGGCGATCGCTCGCACATCTCCTGGACCCAGGTGGAGACCGGCTCGGCCATCACCTGGAAATATCCCAGCTGCATCCTCCAGGGCGACGACTCGGTGGGCGAGTTCTATTCGGTGGCCGTCACCCGCGGTCATCAACAGGCCGACACCGGCACCAAGATGTACCACATCGGCAAGAACACCCGCTCCACCATCGTCTCCAAGGGCATCTCCGCCGCCCACGGCCAGAACGCCTACCGCGGACTGGTGCGCATGGGCGCCAAGGCGGAGAACGGTCGCAACCACACCCAGTGCGACTCCCTGCTCATCGGCGACAAGTGCGGCGCCCACACCTTTCCCTACATCGAGGTGCGCAACCCCACCGCCAAGGTGGAGCACGAGGCCACCACCTCCAAGATCAGCGAAGACCAGCTCTTCTACTGCCGTCAGCGCGGCCTCACCGAGGAGGACGCCGTCTCCCTGATCGTCAACGGCTTCTGCAAGGAGGTGTTCAACGAACTGCCCATGGAGTTCGCCGTGGAGGCGCGCAAGCTGCTCAACATCACCCTGGAAGGCGCGGTCGGCTGAGCAGCAAAATAGAATTTAAGGAATTTCATATATTTGGAGAAAAAACATCATGCTTAGCATAAAGAACCTGCACGTCGAGGTGGATGGCAAGGAGATCCTCCGGGGGCTCGACCTGGAGATCGGCACCGGCGAGGTGCACGCCATCATGGGCCCCAACGGTTCGGGCAAGAGCACCCTCTCCTACGTGCTGGCCGGGCGCGAAGGCTACGAGGTGACGGCGGGCGAGGTGCTCTTCGAAGGGAGAAACCTGCTGGAGATGGAGCCCGAGGAGCGCGCCTGGGCGGGCATCTTCCTCGCCATGCAGTATCCGGTTGAGCTTCCGGGAGTGAACAACATGTCCTTCCTGCGCGAGTCGGTGAACGCCGTGCGCCGCGCCCGCGGCGAGGAGGAGCTGGACGCCGTCTCCTTCATGAAGCGGGTGCGCGAGAAGGCCGAACTGGTCAAGCTGCCCGACAAGCTGCTCAAGCGCAGCGTAAACGCCGGCTTCTCCGGCGGCGAGAAGAAGCGCAACGAGATCCTGCAGATGGCGCTGCTGGAGCCGAAGCTCACCATCCTCGACGAGATCGACTCGGGGCTCGACATCGACGCCCTGCGGGTGGTGGCCGAGGGGGTTAACGCCCTGCGTGGTCCCGAGCGCTCCTTCCTCATGATCACCCACTACCAGCGGCTGCTCGACTACATCGAGCCCGACCACATCCACGTCCTCGCCCAGGGCCGCATCATCCGCTCGGGCGGCAAGGAGCTGGCCCTGGAGCTGGAAGAGAAGGGCTACGGCTGGATCCTCGAGGAGGAGGCCGCGGCATGATCACCGCCGAGCTGCAGAAGAGTTGGGCCGCCTCCCTGCTGGAAGGGGCCGCCGGCACCGCCGCCGCGCCCTGGTTGGAGGAGCTGCGCGGCCAGGCGGGCGCTCTCATCGACTGCCTCCCGCCGGTGAACCGCAAGCAGGAGGCGTGGCGCTACACCAACGTGGAGCCGCTGCTCAAGGAGTCCTTCCAGCCCGTGGTGCAACGTCCATCGGGCTATGGGGGCGAGGCGCCCGAGGCGATCGGCCCCCACCGGCTGGTCTTCGTGGACGGCTGGTTCATGCCGGAACTCTCCGACACCGCCCTGCTGCCCGAAGGAGTGACCGCCGGCAGCCTCGACGAGGCCATCGCCGCCGGCGACGAGCGGGTGAAGAACCGGTTGGGTAGCGTGGCCGACCCCGGCGAACACCTCTTCGCCGCCCTCAACACGGCGCTCATCAACGACGGCCTCTTTCTTCACCTGCCCGCGGGCGTGAAGCTGGAATCGCCGGTGGAGCTCTTCTGGCTCAACAGCGGCGGCGACGCCGCCCGGTTGGCGCAGCCGCGCAATCTGGTGATTCTCGAGCCCGGCGCCGAAGCGGTTCTGGTGGAGCACCACCTTCCGGGCGCGGCCGAACGTTATCTCCACAACGGCGTCACCGAGATCGTCCTCGACCCCGGCGCCAAGCTGGATCACTACCGCATCCAGGACGAGTCGGAACAGGCATGGCACCTCAGCCGCATCGCGCTCGACCAGGGCGACGGCAGCCGCTACCATGGCATCACCCTCGCCTTCGGTGGGCGGCTGGCGCGCACCGAGTACCACGGCCTCTTCACCGCCGAAGAGGCCGCATGCACCTTGCGCGGGCTCTACACCGTGGGGAACGACCAGCTCCAGGACTTTCATCTGGACGTGCGTCACGACGTGCCCCGCTGCTCCAGCCGCGAACAGTTCAAGGGGTTGCTCCACGGCAAGGGGCGGGCGGTGTTCGACGGTCGCATCCTGGTGGCCCAGGACGCCCAGAAGAGCGACGCCGAACTCACCAACGACAACCTGCTGCTCACCCGCAACGCCGAGGTGGACACCAAGCCGCAGCTGGAGATCTACGCCGACGACGTCAAGGCGAGCCATGGCACCACCGTGGGCCAGCTCGAAGCGGATCAGGTCTTCTATCTGCGCGCCCGCGGCATCGACGAGCGGCGGGCGCTGCACATGCTCTGCGAGGGCTTCGCCGCGGAGATCATCGAACACATCCATCTGGAGAGCTTGCGGGAACAGGCGTTGGCGCGCCTGCGCCAAACCCTGGGCGAACTCTGATCGAGCCATGAACGAAGCGGTGGAACAACGAGGTCCGGAAACCGGAGATCTGCGCCAGCGGGTGGTGGAGGTGCTGCGCACCATCTACGACCCGGAGATTCCGGTGAACATCTACGATCTGGGGCTGATCTACGACCTGGAGGTGGACGAAGAGTCGGGCAAAGTACGCATCCGCATGACTCTCACCGCCCCCGCCTGCCCGTTTGCCGGTACCCTCCCCGGCCAGGTGGAGATGGCCACCAAAGGGGTGGAAGGGGTCGCCGACGTCCAGGTCGAGCTGGTTTGGGACCCTCCCTGGAGCCAGGAACGCATGACCGAAGAGGCCAAGCTGCAGCTTGGTCTTTTGTGAGTCCACGACGAATCGAGGAGCGAGACCATGAGCATTCGACTCACCGAAAGCGCCGCCAGCCACATCCAGAAAGAGCTGGCGAAGCATCCCGAAGCGCTCGGCTTCCGCCTGGGCACCAAGAAGGCCGGCTGCACCGGCTTCTCCTATGTGGTGGATTACGCCACCGAAATCACCGACAATGACGAAGTCTTCGAATCCAGGGGCGTGAAGGTCGTGGTGGACCGCGACAGCCTGCCCATGCTGGAAGGGCTGGAAGTGGACTTCGTCACCACCAACCTGCTCAACCAGGGATTCGAATTCCACAACCCCAACGTCAAAGAGACCTGCGGCTGCGGAGAATCCTTCAACGTATGAGCATGAACCTGGACGAGATCGTCGATATCTTCGATGTGCTGGGCGATTGGGAACAGCGCTATGAATACCTGGTCGAGCTGGGCGAGAAGCTGCCGCCCATGCCCGAGGAGTACAAGACCGAGGAGAACAAGGTCAAGGGCTGCATGAGCCAGGTTTGGGTCAAAGCCTACCGCGACCCCGACGATCCGCGCCGCATCCACTTCCACGGCGACTGCGACACCAGCATCATCAAGGGTGTGCTCGCCCTCCTCATCCAGCTGCTCGACGGCAAGACCGCCGAAGAGATCCAGAAACTCGACGTGGACGAGTTCTTCAACCGCCTGAAGCTGGGCGAACACCTCTCGCCCAACCGCCATTTCGGCATCTACGCCCTGGTGGAACTGATGAAGGAACAGGCGCGTCAGCTCGCTTCCGAAGCGGCCTGACCCGCTCCCGCCTTTTCCTCCTCTACGGCCGGCGAGACCCTCGACCGCTTTTCACGCGGGCAGCCACACCACCACCCGCGCGCCGCCCCAGCGGCTCTCTCCCAGCTCCAGGCGGCCGCCGTAGAGGCGGGCCAGATCGCTGGCCGTGGCCAGCCCCACGCCCTGCCCCGGCTGGCGCTCGTCGATGCGCACGCCCCGTTGCAACACCCGTTCGCGCTCCGCTTCGGGGATACCGGCTCCGTCGTCCTCCACCACCAGTTGCAACCCTTCCGCCTCGGTGGCGGTGAGCCGCACCCGGCGGCGGCCGTATTTGCAGGCGTTGTCCAGCAGATTGCCCAACAGCTCCATCAGGTCTTCCGGATCGCCCTGGAAACGGACGCTATCATCGAGCTGCAGCTCGATGGCGATCCCCTTGGCGCGGTAGACCTTCTCCAGCGCGGCTGCCAGCCGCCGCGCCACTTCGACCACCGCCACCGGCTCGCCCAGCACCCGTTTCCCCGAAGCCGCGGCCCGGGCCAGCTGGTGCTGGACGGTGTTCTCCATCCGCCCCACCTCTTCCTGCATGGTGGCGCGCAGCCGCCGGCACTCCACCGTCTCGTCTTCCGCCAGGCTTTGAAGGTGCGCCAGGGGCGTCTTGAGGCTGTGGGCCAGGTCGTCCAGGGCGTGGCGGTAGCGCGTCACTGTGGCCCGCCCCTGCTCCAGGAGCGCGTTCAGGGCTTCCACCAGCGGCTGCAATTCCCGGGGAGGCCGTTTGTCGATGCGCGTCCGCTCGCCCTTGCGCACCTGCCCGAGCGCCTCGATCAGTTCCCGCAGCGGCGCCAATCCCCAGCGCAACAACAACAGCTGGACCAGCAGCAACCCCGCGGCCAATCCTCCCAGCCAGCGCCAGAGGGTGGTGCGAAAGCGCCCCAGGCCCCGTTCGAAAGGCGCCCGCTCTTGGGCGACGACGATGGTGAAGGGCCAGGGGCGGCCGGCGTCGTCTTCCCAAGCGATGCCCTGGCTGAGGAGCAGCCACTTCGGCAGCGAGCGAAACAGCCGCCTTCCCGGCGGCTGCGGCGGCGCTTGCACGGGCGGCGCGCCCAGCAGAGAAGGCGAGCGCCACACCGTTTTTCCTCCTTCGTCGAGCACCCAGGCGAGCAACCCGGAGCCGGGCCGGTTCAGTCGCGGATCCGGGAGCGAGCGCGGCAGGCGCATGCGTCCGCCTTCGGCCTCCTCCGCGGCCGCCAGCAGAGTGTAGACGTGGGATTGGAGCTTGTCGCCCAGATTGGCCAGAAGAGCGTCCCGATAGGCCCGCTCCAGGGCGACGGCGGTGACGCCGAGGAAGGCCGCCAGCACCAGGGAGGCCGCCACCAGCAGGCGGGCATGCAGGGAGTTCACCCGCGCCGCTCCAGCCGGAAACGGTAGCCGCGCCCGCGCAGCGTCTCGATGGGACGGAGGCTGCCGTCCGCATCGATCTTGCGGCGCAGACGGCTCACCAGCACCTCCAGCACGTTGCTGTCGCGGTCGTAGTCCTGTTCGTAGATGTGCTCGGTGAGCTCGCTCTTGGAGACCACTTGACCGCCGTGCAGCATCAGGTACTCCAGCACGCGGTACTCATAGGCGGTGAGGGGCACCGGCCGGCCGTCCACTTCCAGCGTCTGCCGGGCGGTGTCCAGCGTCAGGCGGCCGTAATCGAGCCGTGGCGAGGCCCAGCCGCCGCTGCGCCGGGCCAGGGCGTTGAGCCGCGCCAGCAGCTCTTCGAACTGGAAGGGCTTGACCAGATAGTCGTCGGCCCCCGCCTCCAGCCCCTCTACCTTCTCCTGCCAGCGGCCGCGGGCGGTGAGGATGAGAATGGGAAAACGCTTTCCCTCGGCGCGCAGCCGCCGGATCACCTCGAGGCCGGAGAGGTCGGGAAGGCCAAGATCGACGATGGCCAGATCGAGAGGAAACTCGCGCCCCAGATAGAGCGCCTCCTCCCCCCGGTCGGCGCGTTCCACCGCGTAGCCCTGCCGCTCCAGCCGCTCGCCGAGGCGCCGCAGCAGCAGCGGATCGTCCTCCACCAGCAGCAGCCGCATGGCTCAACGATAACGGCCGGTGCGCGGGTCCAACCGAAACCGCTTCACGCGCCCCTGGGGCGTGAGGATGCGCACGCGGTACTCGCCGTTGCGCTCCTCCGCCGAGAGCACCCGCCCCTCCACCTGCCGCCGCACGTGGGAAACCGCGTCGTCCAGTGTCATCCGCTCACGAATCGGGTGGAGCGCCCGGCCGCCACCCGGCGGCGGGCGAAACCGCTCCCCGGCCTGGACGCCTCCTCCGAGAAGGAGGCAAACGGGAAGCAGGAAGTGGAACAGGCGTTTCATCGCATTCAATCCAGGGGGTGGACATTCACCCGCACGTCCATCCACTTGCCGGGCCGATGATCCATCAAGGTGCTGAAGACCCGCCCGGCGAATCGGTAGCGGACACGATACCCCACCCGTTCGCGTTCTTCCACCCAATGGTTCTCGCTTTCGCAACGCTGCTCATAACGCTTGCGCGGATGGTGCCGGCGCCCGCTCATGCGCTGGCCGATGACGGTGCCGGCGATGGCTCCCGCCACCGTGGCCACGTCCTTGCCGCGACCGCCCCCCACCTGATGGCCCAGCGCGCCGCCCACGGCGCCGCCGACGATGGCGGGGAAGAGATCGTCGTAGTCGTCTCCCACGTAGACCGGTTCGTTCCAGCAGTGTTGCTCGGGATGGTTGACCCGGACCCAGCGGTACTCGGGCTCCACGCCCACCACCTTGGCGCGGGCGACGAAGCTCTGGCCCCCGGCCCAGGCCGCGGAAGTTGCGGTCAGCGCCGCCAACAGAATGGGCATCGGTTTCATGGTTTTCTCCTCCGTTTCATCTTTCCGGTGATTTCAAGATAATGACCCCACCCTGAACGGAGGCTGAACGGTCGTGAAACCGCTGCACCGCGAAATGCAGGCCGAACTGGTCGCCCTCACCCACCGCTGGCTCGAACGCGCCGAACGGTGGTGCGGGCAACCGCTGGCGCCGGTGGAGATCCGCTTCGATCTGCAAGGCGCCGCGGCGGGACAATACCGCGCCTTTCCCCTTCCCTGCATCCGTTACAACATGGCCGTGGCGGCGGCCCAGTTCGAAACCTTCCGCAGCCAGACGCCGCCGCACGAGGTGGCCCATCATGTGGTGGCGCAGCTCCATGGAGAGCGGGGCGTGAAGCCCCATGGAAAGGAGTGGTGGGCGGTGATGAACGCCTTCGGCGTGGCGCCGCGGCGCTGCCATGAATTCGACCTGGACGGCGTGCCGGTGCGGCGCCAGCGCCGCTTCCGCTACCGTTGCGCCTGCCGCGAGCATGAGTTGAGCGCCACCCGCCACAACCGGGTGCGGCGGGGGCGGGCGCGCTATTTCTGCCGCGCCTGCGGGGAAGCGCTGAAGCCGGCCTGATCACGGGTTGTGGAGAGCTGCAGTTTCTGGTGCCGGGAGAGACGTTTGATCTGATGCTCCCGCCGCGACGCTGCTGCGCGGTCGGGGAAGCTCTCGGTGTGGATCACTTCGAGGGGCTGGCGGCCCCGAAAATATTTGGCTCCCCTGCCTTCCCGATGGGCCTGGACGCGCCGTTTCAAGTCATTGGTGATGCCCGTATAGAGACTGCCGTCGGAGCAGCGGATGATGTAGACCAGCCACTCACTCACCCCAGGCCGCCTCGTCCACCAGCACCTCGGGCGGGAAGGGAACGGGGATGCGGCTGGCGGGAATCTCGCGCCCCCGCCGCCAGTCGGCCAGCGCCCGCCGCTTGGACTCCCCGGTGACCAGGAAGAGCAGTCCCCGGCAACTGGCGAGCGCCCGGTAGTTGAGGCTCACCCGCTCCGGAGGGGGCTTGGGCGCGTCGCGCACCGGGACCACCAGCCGCTGCGGCGGATGTTCATGGCCGGGAAAGAGCGAAGCGGTGTGTCCGTCTTCTCCCAGCCCCAACAGCACCAGATCGAAGGGCCGGCAGTTGCGCACCAGGGGTTCGTAACGCTCCGCCCCCGCCTCGGGCCCCAGCTCGGCGGGGATCTCGTGGAGCTGGTGCGGCTCCAGCGGCAGGTGGTCGAGCAGCGCTTCGCGGATGGCGAAGCTGTTGCGCTCGGGATGGAAGGGCGGCAGGCAGCGTTCGTCGCCGAAGAAGAACTCCCATTGCGCCCACTCCTGCTCCTGGCGCCGCAGCAGGCGGTAGGCGGCCAAGGGGGTGTTCCCTCCCGCCAACACGAGGGTGAACAATCCCCGCTTGCGAATGGCGTGCCGCGCCATTTCGCCGATGATCTCGGCAGCCGCCGCGGCCACGGCGGCGGCATCCTCGAAGAGGTTCCAGTGGGGCGTCATTCTTCGGGATCCAGGCTGTGGCGCCAGCGCTGATCGGGCTTTTCGAACAGCCGCCGGCTTTCGGGCGGTCCCCAGGTGCCCGCCGGATAGGTGGGCAGCGGCCCTTTCTCTTTCTGCCAATGGCGGATCACCGGATCCACGGCGCGCCACGCCCACTCCACCTCGTCGTAGCGCAGGAAGAGCGAGCGGTCGCCGTCGATCACGTCCAGCAGCAGCTCCTCGTAGGCGTCGATGGGGTGCTCCCGCGCGGCGAGCTGGGCATCCAGGCTGCGCTGGCGGGTGCGCATCTCCAGCCCAGGCTGCTTCACGGTCACCTCCATGCGCAGACACTCGCATGGCTGGATGCCGAGGACGATCCAGTTCTGCTTCATGGGGCCCTGGTGGATCTCCCGGAAGAACTGCTGAGGCGGATGGCGGAAGCAGATGGAGATGAGCGACTGGCGCGCCGCCAACCGCTTGCCGGTTCTCAGATAGAAGGGCACGCCGCGCCAGCGCCAGTTGTCCACGAACAGCTTGAGCGCGGCATAGGTCTCGGTGCGGCTGTCGGGGGGAATGCCCTCCTCTTCCAGATAGCCGCTCACCGGATGCCCTTCCACCACCCCGGCGAGGTACTGGGCGCGAAAGGCGTGCTCTTCGACCTTTTCCTCAGGTATCGGTCTCAACGACTTCAATACCTTCACTTTTTCATTTCTGAGATCTTCGGCCTCCATGGAGACGGGAGGCTCCATGGCCACCAGGGTGAGCAGTTGCAGCAAGTGGCTTTGGATCATGTCGCGCATGGCGCCGGCGCTGTCGTAGTAGGCGCCTCGGGTGCCCACTCCGGCGGTCTCCGAATGGGTGATCTGCACATGATCGATGTAGTTGCGGTTCCACAGCGGCTCCAGGAGGGTGTTGGCGAACCGGAACACCAGCACGTTCTGCACCATGCTTTTGCCGAGATAGTGGTCGATGCGGAAGATCTGCTCCTCGCGCAGGAAACGGCTCAGGTGCGCCTGCAAGGCGCGCGCGCTCTCCAGGTCGTAGCCGAAAGGCTTCTCCACCACCACCCGGCGCCATCCTTGCGACTCTTCCAGCAGGCCCACGCCGGCGAGCCGCTCCACCACCAAGCCGAATTCGGCGGGACGAATGGCCATGTAGAAGGCGATGCTGTCGGGAAGCTCCGGATTCTCTTCCAGGAAGCGGCGCAGCGCCGGCCAGGTGGCCTCCTCGCGCAGATCGCCGCGGAAATAGCGCAGGCGACCGGCGAACCGTTGAAAGACCCCCTCGTTGAGCGGGGTCCGGCTGTGCGCCTCCAGCCAACCGCGAACCTCCCGCACCAGACGGGCGTCGTCCCAGTCGCGCCGTCCGCTGGCGACGATCCGCGTCTCCGCGCAGAGCTGGCCGGCGAGATCCAGGTGGTAGAGCGCCGGCATCAGCTTTTCACGGGAGAGGTTGCCCGTGGCACCGAAAATGACGTAAGTACAACCCTCGAAAGAAGCCATTGGCGGGATTCGATTCCTTTTCCGTTATGATCGCCAAGCCGGCATGATACCCTTTCGGGCGGTTTCCTTTCAGTCCGGTCCAGGTTTCATGAAAAAACTCCTCGCCGCTTGGCCCCTCTTGCTGCTCTCGGCCTGCGCGCCCCATCCCGGCGCGGGAAAATGGCGCGCAGCGAACCACAACGAGGCGGGAATCAGCGACCTGGTGCTCGCCTACGACGGCCGCGCCCTCTTCGCCACCGCCCGACCGAAAGCGAGCTGGCACTGCTTCTGGAGCGCCAAGAGCGCCACCACCGTCCTGCTCGACTGCACGCCATCGAACGAGCCGTCGCGGAAGAGCCGCTGGTCCTTCACGGTGGAGAAGGACGGGACCGGCCGCCTGGAGCGCGACGGCAAAGAGGTGGCCCGTTTCCGCAGAATAGAGGGCAATCCGGAGATTCCACGAGAATCTCCAGGATGAGGGTCGATTCGGACAGCGATCAGCCGATGTAGCTGGCCCCCGGCAACAGCGCTTCGCTGAACTCCTCGGGCAGATCGGCCAGCAGGGCCAGCGCCTGCTCCACCGGCATGCGGCTCTGCAGAATGCCGCTCGATTCGGGAAAGATCAGCTCCACCACCATCTCCCGACCGGAGAGGTAGAACTGCAGAATCACCTCATTGGCATCGACGACGCCCAGATAGTTGTCCTCGGCCACCAGCAGCTGCTCGGCCAGGGGCACCAGGCGATCGGCTGCCAGAGGCTCGGGCTTGGAGGAGCTGATGCTCAGATCCCGAAGGAAGTCGCAGTAGAAGACCCCGAAAGTGCGCTCGGCCATGGCTCACTCCCGCCGCCAGTTGGTGCCCTGGGGTGTGTCCTCCAGAACGACGCCCTGCGCCTTCAGCTCGTCCCGGATGCGGTCGGCCTCGGCCCAGTTCTTCGACTTGCGCGCCTCGATACGCTGCTGGATGAGCGATTCGATCTCTTCGTCCGAGAGCCCTTGCCGGGAAGCGGCGGGCGCCCCCTGGAGCCACCGCTCCGGCGCCTCCTGAAGGATCCCCAGAATGCCCCCCAGCCGCTTCAGCTCGGCGCCCATCCGCGCCGCCTTCTCCGGGTCCTCTCCCCGCGCCTTGTTGATCTCGCGCACCAGTTCGAAGAGCACCGCCAACGCTTCGGGCGTATTGAAGTCGTCGTCCATGGCCGCGTTGAACTTCTCCACGAACGCCTCCGCCCCTCCCGGCTCGGCCTGGGGCAGGCCGCGCAGGGCGGTGTAGAGCCGGTCCAGGGCCCGGCGGGCGTTGAGCAGGTGCTCCTCGTCGTAGTTGAGCGGGCTGCGGTAGTGGCTGGTGAGAATGAAGTAGCGCACCTCCTCGGGACGGTAGCGCTCGAGGATTTCGCGGATGGTGAAGAAGTTGCCCAGTGACTTGGCCATCTTCTCCTCCTTCACCCGCACGAAGCCGTTGTGCATCCAGTAGCGCACGAAGGGATGGCCGGTGGCGCCTTCCGACTGGGCGATCTCGTTCTCGTGGTGGGGAAAGGTGAGATCAGCGCCGCCCCCGTGGATGTCGAAGGTGTCGCCCAGCGCCGAGGTGGACATGGCCGAGCACTCGATGTGCCAGCCGGGCCGCCCTTTCCCCCAGGGGGAGTCCCAGGCGGGTTCGCCCGGCTTGGCCGCCTTCCAGAGCGCGAAGTCGAGGGGATCGCGCTTGCCTTCCCCCGGCTCCACCCGGGCTCCGGCCTCGAGGTCGTCGAGGGATTTGCCCGAAAGCTTGCCGTACTCAGGAAAGCTGTGCACGTCGTAATAGACGTCGCCGTTCTCCGCCACGTAGGCGTGCCCCTTCTCCAACAGCGAACGGATCATGCGCAGGATCTCGTCGATGTGCTCGGTGGCGCGCGGCTCGAGGGTGGGCGGCTCCACGTGGAGAGCGGCGAAATCCTCGTGCATGGCGTCGATGAACCTGGAAGTCAACTCGTGGAAAGGAACGCCCTGCTCGTTGGCGCGCTGGATGATCTTGTCGTCGATGTCGGTGATGTTGCGCACATAGGTGACCTGGTAGCCCTTCGCCTTGAGATAGCGATAGACCACGTCGAAGACCACCACCACCCGCGCGTGGCCCAGGTGGCAGTAGTCATAGACCGTCATCCCGCAGACGTACATGCGCACCCTGCCCGGCTCCAGGGGTTCGAACACCTCTTTGCGGCGGTGGAGGTCGTTGTAGATCTTCAGGGTCATGGCGCCTTGCCAAGCGGTTGGAGTACGAAGAATCGGGGAATTCTACCCCATGGAGCGGTATCATAGCGGGCGTTTTCCCCTCAAGCCGAGCGATTCCCGACGGAGTTCGAACCATGCGCAAGATCCTGACCCTCCTGCTGCCGCTTTGCCTCTCCCTCGCCGTGCAGGCGGGCGAAGTGAAAGTCTTGATGAAGACCACCAAGGGCGAAATGGAGATCGCCCTCTATCCCGACAAGGCGCCCAAGACGGTGGCCAACTTTCTGCGCTACGTGGACGAGGGCTTCTACGACGGCACCATCTTCCACCGGGTGATCCCCGGATTCATGATCCAGGGCGGCGGCTACACGGCGGATCTGCGGAAAAAGCCGACCCACGCCCCCATCGAGAACGAGGCGAAGAACGGCCTCAAGAACGAGCGCGGCACCATCGCCATGGCGCGCACCTCCGAGCCCCATTCGGCCACCTCCCAGTTCTTCATCAACCACAAGAACAACCCCAATCTCGACTATCCCAGTTTCGACGGGTGGGGCTATGCAGTGTTCGGCCGGGTCACCAAGGGGCTGGATGTGCTGGACGCCATCGCCGCCGTGCCCACCACCGAACGGGGATACCTGCGCGACGTGCCGGTGGAGCCCGTGATCATCCAATCCGTGAAACGCATCGAGGAGAAACGATGAGCCAAGTGAAACTGACCACCAGCCTGGGCGAGATCGTCATCGAGCTGGACGAGGAGAACGCGCCGGTCACCTGCGCCAACTTCAAGCAGTATGTGGAGGAAGGCTTCTACGACGGATTGATCTTCCACCGGGTCATCCCCGGATTCATGATCCAGGGCGGCGGCTTCATGCCCGACATGATGCAGCCCGCCACCCGGGAACCCATCGAGAACGAGGCGAAGAACGGCCTCAAGAACGAGCGCGGCACCATCGCCATGGCGCGCACTTCCGCGCCCCACTCGGCCACCGCCCAGTTTTTCATCAACGTCAAGGACAACGCCTTTCTCGACTATCCGGGCCACGACGGCTGGGGCTACGCCGTCTTCGGACGGGTGGTGGAAGGGATGGACACCGTGGACAAGATCGAGCAGGTGCCCACGGGGGACAAGGCCGGCCACCAGGACGTGCCGGTGGAGCCGGTGGTGATCGAAAAGGCGGAACTGGTCGCCTGAGGCTCTTGGCCAGACTGCTTTTCGTCTCCGACCTGCACCTCTCTCCCCAGCGCCCGCTCCTCTTGGAGCGCTTCGCGGCGCTGCTGGAGCGGGAGGCGGGCCGTTGCGGCGGGCTCTACATTCTGGGCGATCTTTTCGACGCCTGGATCGGCGACGACGACCCTTCTCCTTTCGCCTCGCAGGTGCGCGCCCTGCTCGCCCGCTTCAGCGCCGCCACGCCGGCGTTCTTCCTGCGGGGCAACCGCGACTTCATGGTGGGAGAGCGCTTCGCCGACGAAACCGGCCTCCGCCTGCTGCCCGATGAACACCGGCTGGAGGTCGGAGAACGCCGCCTGCTGCTCATGCACGGCGACCAGCTCTGCACCAACGACGTGGAATACCAGCAGGTGCGGGCGCTGGTGCGCACTCCCCGTTTCCGCGAAGAGGCGATGCGCAAGGGCATTGAGGAGCGCCGTGCCCTGGCCGCCGAGTATCGACGCCGCAGCGGCGAGTCCCTCTCGCTCAAGGCCGACGACATCATGGACGTCGCCCCGGAAGCGGTGGTCCGGGCGCTGCGGGAGGCCGGCGCCGATCTTCTCGTTCACGGTCACACCCATCGCCCCGCCATCCACCGGCTACGCCTGGACGGTACGCCCGCGCAGCGGGTGGTGCTGCCCGACTGGCGCGAAGAGGAGCCGCGTCTGGGGTTCTGGCTGGAGAGCGGAAAGCAGGGCTGGCTGAGGATGGCCTAGCCCCATGCCGGCGATCAATTGGGGCCGGAAGGCATGGGTGCCGGCCTGGCCACGGCCCATCCCTGGGCATAATCCACGCCGATCTCCCGCAGACGCCGCATGACCGCCTCGTTCTCCACGAACTCGGCGATGGTGCGGATACCGCTGATGTGGGCGATGTTGTTGATCGCCTCCACGATGGCGCGATCCACCGCCTCCTCCTCCATGCGCCGCACGAAACTGCCGTCGATCTTGATGAAATCGACGCTGAGCGACTTGAGATAGGAGAAAGAGCTCATTCCCGTGCCGAAGTCGTCCAAGGCCACCTTGCAGCCGAAGCCACGCAGGGTCTGGATCAGGTCGCGGGCGCAATCGAAATCGGCGATGGCGGCCGTCTCGGTGATCTCGAAACCGATGCGCGAGGGGGACAGCCCCGTCTCGGCGAGCCGCTCGCCGATGAACTCTCTCAGCCCCTGGTCGCTCAGAGAGGTGCCCGAAAGGTTGAGAAAGAGCATCTCTTCCCCTTTCAAGAGGCCGTTGCCCCGAACACGATCGAAAGCGTTGCGGATCACCCAGCGGTCCACTTCCGGCATCAGGTTGTAGCGCTCCGCCGCGGGGATGAAGCGGTCGGGCGTCACCAGCGTGCCGTCCTCTTTCCGCATGCGCAGCAGCACCTCGTAGTGCACCAGCTCCTCCCGCAGGGAGCGCACCGGTTGCCAGAAAAGCTCCAGACTGTCGTTCTCCAACGCTCTCTGCAGCCGCTGCACCCAGGTCATCTCGCCGCGCCGCTGCTTCAGCTCCCAATCCCCTTCGGCATAGACCTGATAGCGGTTGCGGCCGCGATCCTTGGCTGCATAGCAGGCCATGTCGGCCATGCTCAACAATGAATAGCCGTCCCTTCCTCCCTCGATCTCCACCAGGCCGATGCTGGCTCCCACTTTGAAACTGCGGTCGCCCCAGACGAAGAAGTAGTCATGAAGATTGTCGAGCAGGGCGCGGGCGATGGATTCGGCCTGCTCGGCGGCGCAGTTCATCAGTAGCACGCCGAATTCGTCGCCGCCGAGCCGGGCGAGCGTGTCGCTCTCGCGGATGGCCCCCTGCAGCCGCCTGCCCAGCCGGCGCAGCATCTCATCGCCGGCCAAGTGGCCGCAGGAGTCGTTGACCAGCTTGAACTGATCGAGATCGAGATAGAGAAGACTGTGGCGCACCCCTTCCCTACCGGCGCTCTGAACCGCCTCTTCCAGCCGCCGTTCGAACTCCGCCCGGTTGATGAGCCCGGTGAGCGCATCGTGATAGGCCAGATGGTGAATGCGCGCCTGAGCCTCCTCGTGGGCGCGGCGGTTCTCAGCCTCTCTGAGCTCCCGCTCGATGGCGGGCAGCAGGCGGGTGAGATTGTCCTTCATCACATAGTCGTGGGCGCCTGCCTTCATGGCGTCCACGGCGATCTCTTCGCCGATGCTGCCGGAGACCAGGATGAAGGGAACGTTGGGATCGTATTCCCGCGCCAACCGCAAGGCGTCGCCCGAATCGAAGCTGGGCATGTTGTGGTCGGTGATGATCAGGTCCCACTGCTGCTGCCGCAGCGCCTCTTCCATCTCCTCCGCCGAGTCCACGCGCCGCATGGAGGGCCGATATCCGCCCCGACGCAACTCGCGCACGATGAGCAGCGCATCGTCTTCCGAATCCTCGGCGATGAGGACCCGTAGAAGGTTCTCATCCCCGCCCATGGGGCACCTCGTTGATCAACAGCCAGTAGAGGCCCAGCTGCCGGGCCGCTTCCACGAACTGATCGAAGTCCACCGGCTTGCGCACATAGCTGTTGGCGCCCAGGTCATAGCTGCGCACGATGTCCCGCTCCTCGTTGGAGGAGGTCAGCACCACCACCGGGACGGCGTGGGTGCGCGGATGGGCTCTCATCCGCTCCAGCACCTGCAGGCCGTCCACTTTGGGAAGCTTCAGGTCGAGCAGGACGACCTGCGGCAGCTCGGGCGCCTCTTCGGCGGCGTACTCGCCTTCGCCGAACAGGTAGTCCAGCGCCTCCTGACCGTCTCTGGCCACCACGATCTCGTTGGCCAGATTGTGCTTGCGCAGCGCCCGGATGGTGAGCAACTCGTCGTCCGGATTGTCTTCCACCAGCAGCAGCGTCTTCCTGTTCATGATTCCTCTCCCGCGCCGGCCGGCTCCAGGGAAAAATAGAAGACGGCCCCTTTGCCAGGCTCCGCTTCCGCCCACACCCGCCCGCCGTGCCGGTGAACGATGCGTTGGACCGTGGCCAGCCCCACTCCGGTTCCGGGAAACTCGCTGGCGCGGTGCAACCGCTGAAAAGCGCCAAACAACTTGCCGGCATGGCGCATGTCAAACCCCACGCCGTTGTCCCGGACGTAGAAGGTTCCTTCCGCCCCCTCCTTGACACCGAAGCGGATCCTGGGCTCGCTCTCCTTGCTGGTGAACTTCCAGGCGTTGCCGAGCAGATTGGCCACCACCACCCGAAGCAGGCGCGGATCCCCGATCGCGTTCATGCCCGGATCCAGTTCCACCTCCACTTGGCGCTCGGGATCGCCGGCCCGCAGCTCGGCAAGCACCGAGCGCGCCATTGCGGTGAGATCCACCGTCTCCAGCTGCAGCTCGCCGCGGTTGACGCGGGAGAGCTCCAGCAGGTCGTCGATGAGCACTCCCAACCGCTGGGCGCCGTTGCGGATCCGCCCCAGATAGTCCAGGGCGACGCCATCGAGCCGCTCCGCATAGTCTTCCACCAATGCCTGACTGAAACCGTCGATGGCCCGCAGAGGCGCGCGCAGATCGTGGGAAACCGAATAGGAGAAGGACTCCAATTCCCGGTTGGAAGCCTCGAGCCGTTCCGCCAGCCGACGCAATTCTTCTTCCCTTTTCTTCAGCTCGCTGATATCGACAGCATAGCCCACCATGCCGTCGGGCGCTCCCTTTTCGTCGTACAGCAGAGAGAGCGACAAAAAGGCGGGAAAGCTTTCGCCCGACTTGCGCTCGAGAACCACTTCGGTCTCGTGCCGGCCCTTTTCCAGCAGGGGACGAACGACCCGGTCGCGCAACACCTCGTCATGGCCTTCCGGATAGACGAAGGCGATGTGCCGCCCCATCGCCTCCTCCTCGCTGTAGCCGAACACCCGCACCGCGCCTCCGTTCCAGCTGGTGACCCGTCCTTCCATGTCGGTGGTCACCACCGAATCGTTGGTCTGCTCGATGATCTGGGCCTGGCGGCGGAGGGTGCGGGTCCGCTCCCGGACCAACCGTTCCAGATGAAGGCGGTGCCGTTCCAGCTCCCTTTCCAGGCGTATCCGCCCGGTCACGTCCTGAGTGGTGCCGATCATGCGCATCGCGCTCCCATCGGCATCGCGGTGGACCACGCCAAGCTCGTCGACCACATGTTCCGTGCCGTCGGGCCAGACCACGCGGTGTCGGATTTCGTAGGCTCCGTCGTCGCTCTCGATGGCACGCTGCATCGCCACCTCCACCGCCGGAAGATCTTCCGGATGAACCGCCCGGGCGAAAGCGTCGTAACCGGGTTCGCAGGCGCCGGGCTCATAGCCAAGACAACGGTACTCCTGTTCCGACCAGTAGGCCCTGCCGCTCCGAAGATCCAGCTCCCAGGTGCCCACCTGGGCGATTTTCTGCGACTCCTGCAACCGTTTTTCACTCTGCTGGACCTCCTCCAGCAGGCGCACTCCCACCAAAGCCACCGCCACCCGCTCGGCGATGGCCCGGAACAGCCGCTTCTCCACCGCGCTCCAATGCCGTTCGTGAGAACACTGGTGGATGCCGAGCACCCAGGGCGGGCCGAGAGCCGGCTGGATGGCGATGAGCATCTGGCTGCGGATCTGGTAGCCTTGCAGATAATCGGGCAGTCCTTCCAGCTCCTCCATCTGCATCACCAGGGGTTCCCCGGAACGCAGCAGGCGGGCCATCATCTCCCGCCCGAAGTCGTCGTCCGGCAGCTTCAAGCCGGTGGCGACGGCTCCGGGATACTCGGGTCGAGTGTGTTCGATGGGAACCTCGAAACCGTCTCCATCCCGCGCCGCCTCCAGCATCCAGGCACGATCGGCCTGGAACAGCTCCAGCACCAGCGCGGCGATCCGGTCGAGCATCTCCTCCTGCAGGGCGTGCTCGGCCATCACGCTGGAAATCCGGTCCATTCCTTCGAGATACCAGGTGTGTTCGCGCATGGCCTCCGCCGTCCGCAGACGGCTGAGGGTGGCGGCGACGGATTCGGCGACGATGCGCAGTAGTTGCACATCCTCCTCGGGCCAACGCTTGCCCTCCACCGATGCGAAACCGAGAACGCCCACCAGTTCACTCTCCACCCGCACCGGCACGTTCACCAACGAGCCGATGCCGCTCTCTTTCATGAAACGACCCAACGCCGGGCAGCAGCCCGTCACCTCGGCGGCATCGTGGACGGCCACCACTTCGTCGCGTCCGAATCGCTCGAAGAGAGAGGCGAAAGGCGCGACGGCAACATCCTCGAGCGACTCTCTCCGCGAAGTCACGCCCGGCGAGTACCATTCGTGAGCAGTGGTGAAGCTGTCGCCATGGGCGTCGATCTGAAGCAGGTATCCCCGGTCCGCCCCCATCGCCTGGCCGATCCTCTCCAGGGTCTGTTCCAGAATCTCCTCCAGGGAAGAGGCGTCCGCCTGCGCCAGTTGCATGGAAACCTGGGCAGTGGCGGTCTCCAGGCTCAAGCGGTAACGAACACGCCGTTCGGCCTCCACCTGCTGGGTGATGTCCTCGGAGATCCCGAGCAGATAGCGCGGCTTACCCTCCCGATCGCAGATACACACTTTGCGGGTGTGGAGAAAGCGCCGACCGTGCACGGTGTCGACGGGCTCCAGCGCGACGTCCAGAACCTTGCAGCTCTCCAGCACTCGCCGGTCTTCCCGCACGAAGACGTCGGCCTGCTCCTTGGGAAAGAGGTCGTGGTCGGTGCTTCCCAGGATCTTCTCCCGGGAGATGCCCAGAAGCGCTTCTCCCGCATGGTTGAAGCGGACGAAACGGAGGGTTTCGGCATCTTTGAGGAAGACCATCAGCGGCAGGCTCTCGATGATGGCGTCCAGCTCGCGCTCGTTCTCTTCGAGGGCACGGTAGGCCAGGTGGCGCTCGGTGACGTCTTGCGCCGTGCCGATGGAACGCAAGGGCGTGCCATCTTCGGCATAATGGGTGCGCCCCCGTTCATGGACGTAGCGGATACGTCCGTCACCGAGCAACAGACGGTGGATGATCTCGTAGGGCTCTTTTTTCTCCACCGAACGGCGGTAGGCCTCATCGACCTTCGTCCGGTCTTCTGGATGCACCCGCTCCAAAAAGGCCTCGTAGGAAGCGCCGAACTCGTGGGGATCGATTTCGAAGATGCGGAAGATCTCCGCCGACCACCACAGACGATTCTCCACCAGATCCAGCTCCCAGCTACCGAGGCGAGCCACCTGCTGGGCCTCCACGAGACTGGCTTCGCTGCGCCTGAGCTCTTCTTCCGCCACTCGGCGCCGCTCCATCATGGCGTTGAAGGTCTCGGCCAGCCGGGCGAGTTCATCACCGCCCTTCAGGTTCACCCGATGGGCCAGGTCGCCGCCGCTGATTCTGGCGGTCGCCTCCATCAATTTTCCCAGCCCCTTTTCCAGCCTGCGGGCGGTGGGCCACAACAGCGCCACGGTCATCAGCGAGAGCCCCGCCAGCAGCACCAGCAACAGCGCGATGCCCAGATAGAAATAGCGGTCCATGCGAGCAGCGGCGCGCCGTTCCAGCACGCTGCTCTCGGTGAACAGATCCTGCAGAACCAGACGCACCTGGGTGGCGAGGCGCTCCATCAACTCCCGGCAGCGGGGCGGCCGGCCGGAACCCTTGCCGTTCCGCAGGCACTTTTCCCTGGCGCCAAGAAAACGCTCCATGCGCTCCCCCAGCTTGCGATGCAAAGAGACGAGCATGCGCTCGTCGGCGGTCGCGGCCGCTGAAGCTTCCGACAAAAGACGGGCCATCTTTCCATAGACGAGCCGCCACTGACCCGGCTGCAGAGCCACCTTGGTGTCGTACAACAGATCCAGAGTGAGCACGTTGAGACTCACCAGGCTTTCTCGCACCAGACGGAGCTGGTCGTACGCGCTCTTCTCGCGCTGCACCCTGTGATAGCCGACCGCCGCCATGGCCATCGCCAATACGACGATGGCCATGCTGCTCCAGCTCAACAGGCGCAGCCGGGCGCGGATCACGGCGATCCCTCCAAGCCGATGAGTCCCACGGCGCCGGGCGCCACCCGCCGCAGAGGGGCCGTATCGATGCGTTCGAGAAAATCGGGATAACGCCCCGGCGCAAGCACCGAGGGATCGACCAAGCCGTTGGCGGCGGCCCAGCGCAGCTCCTCCTGAAGGCTGACGAGCAGCGCCTGGCCCAGGCTGACCACGAAACGCCCTTTTTGCCACATCTCCCGCAAGCGGGGCGCGGCTGTGCCCAGTTCCTTCTGCAGCGCGCCCGCCGCCTCATCCGGGTCGTTTCGGATCAGCGCCGATGCCCGGATCAGAGCACGCAATATCGCCTCCATGGC
>Ga0256841_1000801_pt1 | contig 29942 bp, 33 predicted proteins | sample 356308metaG_FD_185971 | JGI IMG/M metagenome (GOLD analysis project Ga0256841, IMG submission 185971) | Hydrothermal vent microbial communities from Mid Atlantic Ridge, Atlantic Ocean - 356-308 | ecosystem: Environmental > Aquatic > Marine > Hydrothermal vents | place: Atlantic Ocean: Mid... | reverse complement strand
TGCATTGGAGCGACCTTGGCAAGGGAACGACCCTTGCCTGCGCACTGCGCCTTGTTCCGGCGCCTGCCTGAAGCCCTGAATGCGATATATATTGTTGCCGGGTTAATAACCCGGCAACAATATACAATCCGGGCTAGCGAATCTTCTCCTTGATACGCGCCGCCTTCCCGGTGCGACCACGCAGATAATAGAGCTTGGCGCGGCGCACGTCACCACGGCGTTTCACCTTGATCTCGGCGATCTGCGGGCTATGGGTCTGGAAGACACGCTCGACGCCTTCGCCATGAGAGATCTTGCGCACGGTGAAAGAGGAATTGAGTCCCCGGTTGCGTTTGGCGATCACAACGCCCTCGAAGGCCTGCAGCCGCTCGCGGTTGCCCTCTTTGACCTTGACCTGAACGACCACCGTGTCACCGGCCCCAAATTCCGGGATGTCGCTCTTCATCTGCTCGGCTTCGAGTTGTCCGATGATATTGCTCATGGTTCTATGCTCCTCTACTCGCCGGCCTCTGCCCGCGATCGTTTAAACTCTTCCAGCAAATCCTGTTCTTCCTGCGACAGCACGCGCCGCTCCAACAGGTCCGGCCTGCGCTGCCAGGTTCGTCCCAGCGCCTGCATCAAGCGCCAGCGGCGTATCGCCCGGTGGTCTCCACCGCGCAGCACCTCCGGGACGCTCCGACCGTCCACCGTCTCGGGGCGGGTGAAATGCGGACAGTCCAGCAGCCCTTCCATGAAGGAATCCTGCCGCGCCGAGTCCGCATCGCCCAGCACGCCCGGCAGCAGACGGATGATGGCATCCATCATCACCATCGCAGCGAGCTCGCCGCCGCTCAGCACATAGTCGCCGATGGAGATCTCCTCATCGACGCAACAATCGACGATACGTTCGTCGATCCCTTCGTAGCGCCCCGTCAGCAGGATGAGGCCGTCGCGCTCCGAAAAGGCCCGCACCCCGCCCTGATCGAGCCGCCGACCCTGTGGGCTCAAATAGATCACCGGACTGGCTGGCGCCGACGCCCGGGCCGCCTCGATCGCCGCCCGCAGGGGGGCGTATTTCATCACCATGCCGGGACCGCCCCCGTACGGTCGGTCATCCACCGTGCGATGCACATCCCGGGTGTAGTCCCTCGGGTTCCAAAGCTCCAGGTGGACCCGCCCCCGGTCGATGGCCCGGCCCGTAACCCCCTGTCCCCGGACGATCTCGAACAGTGCCGGCATGAGGGTGATGACATCGAAGCGCATCAGAACGCCGGATCCCAATCCACCGTCATCACGCCTTCCGTCAAATCCACTGCCCGCACCACATCGCCCTGAAGGAAGGGGATCAGCCGCTCCCGGTCGCCCTTTACGACGATCACGTCGTTGGCGCCCGTCTCGAACAGCCGGTCGATGACGCCCAGATCCACGCCATCCGGTGTCACCACCTTCAGTCCCTGAAGGTCCGCCCAGTAATACTCGCCTGGAGCCGCCTCTGGCAACTGCGACCGCTCGACCGCGATCTCACGATGCACCAGGGACGCGGCCTGGTCGCGATCATCACAACCCGCGATCTTCGCCACCACACCCTTGCCATGGGGGCGCCCCGCCTCGAGCCCGCGCCGCTCCCACTCCTCGCCTCTTCCGAGAAACCACGTGCTGTAGTTGAGGATGTTGGAACGCGGAGAGGTATAGGAATAGATCCGCACCCACCCCTTGACGCCATACAGGCCGGAGATGCGGCCCAACACGACCCTGCTGTTGCCGCCCATCATCTGTTTTCGAGCGGGCGAAGCATCTCCGCCCATCGACGACTGGAACTCAGGCCACCTTCTCTTTCAGGAGGCTGGCCACACGTTCGCTCGGTTTGGCGCCACGGGACATCCACATCGCCACCTTTTCGCGGTCGATGCGCAGACGTTCCTCGCCTCCGGTCGCCACCGGGTTGAAAAACCCCAGGCGCTCGATATAGCGCCCGTCACGCGGATTGCGCGAATCTGTCACCACAATGTGAAAGAAGGGGCGTTTCTTCGCGCCGCCTCTTGCAAGACGTATCGTTACCATCTGCTGAACCTGAGAAAGTTGAACCCACACGCCAACGCCGCCGCTGGCAGGTAAACGGCGTATTGTACGCAATTTCTGGGGAATGTGAAGGGCGGCGAGGCGATTTCTGCGCGAAACCGCCTGTCGGACTACATCGGGAACCCGCCTGGCGGCATACCTCCTGGCGGCATGCGTCCCTTGAGTCCCCGCATCATCTTGCGCATCCCGCCGCCTTTCATTTTTTTCATCATCTTCTGCATCTGGTTGAACTGCTTAAGCAGACGATTGACATCTTGTATACGGGTTCCTGACCCTTGGGCGATGCGCCGTTTGCGGGAGCCCTTGATCACCGCCGGGAAACGCCGCTCCTGAGGCGTCATGGAGTTGATGATGGCGATCATGCGGTCGATCTCCTTGTCGTTGACCTGCTTCTTCACATGCTCCGGCACCTCACTCATGCCGGGCAGTTTGTCCATCATGCCGGCCATGCCCCCGAGCTTGTTCATCTGCTCCATCTGATCCCGAAAATCCACCAGATCGAAGCCCTTCCCCTTTTGCAGTTTCTTGACCAGTTTCTCCGCCTTGTCCTGGTCAACCTTCTTCTGCACCTCTTCCACCAGGGTGAGCACGTCCCCCATCCCCAGGATGCGGGAGGCCATGCGGTCCGGATAGAAAGGCTCCAGGGCATCGGTCTTCTCGCCGACGCCGATGAACTTGATCGGTTTTCCGGTGATGTGGCGGATGGAGAGCGCCGCCCCACCCCGCGCGTCGCCATCCGCTTTGGTGAGCACGACCCCGGTCAGTGGTAGCGCCTCATCGAAGGCCTTGGCCGTATTGGCGGCATCCTGACCGGTCATACTGTCAACCACGAACAGGGTCTCGACCGGAGAGACCGCCGCGTGAAGCGCCTTGATCTCGGCCATCATCTCGTCGTCCACATGCAACCGGCCGGCGGTATCGACGATGAGCACATCCGCAAATTGCTTCCTGGCCTCGGTCAGGGCGTTGCGGACAATGGCCGCCGGTTTCTGGTCCGGCCGGCTCGGATAGAACTCCGCGCCCACCTCCTGCGCCAGCGTCTGCAACTGATCGATGGCCGCGGGCCGGTAGACGTCGGCGCTCACCACCATCACTTTCTTTTTGGCGTTTTCCTTGAGCCAGCGGGCCAGCTTGGCCACGGTGGTCGTCTTGCCCGAGCCCTGAAGTCCGGCCATGAGGATGACTGCGGGCGGTTGAGCGGCAAGGTCCAGCCCCTCGTTGGCCTCGCCCATCACCTTGACCAGCTCGTCATTGACGACCTTGATCAGCGTCTGGCCCGGCGTGAGGCTCTTGAGCACCTCCTCGCCCATCGCCTGTCCACGCACGCGCTCAACGAACTCCTTGACCACCGGCAGCGCGACGTCCGCCTCCAGCAGCGCCATGCGTACTTCGCGCATGGTGTCCTTGATGTTCTCTTCGGTCAGTCGCCCCCGGCCCCGAAGGTTCGAGAGCGCGCGGCCAAATCGTTCTGTCAGATTTTCAAACATGAAGCTCCACCCTTGATGAAGACGCCGCACATCAAGAAGATGCACGGCAGACATTGACCGCTATTATACCCCTTTCCAATCTCCAGACGCCTGTGCGATTATTCCCCCGATGAACAGTACCTTTCTCGCCCTGACGGCCGCCGTTCTCTACCTCCTCAGTGGAGGGCTCATCGGCGTTCGCCTGTTTCGCGGCCACGCGCAAAAAGGCGTGCGGCGGATCCTGCCTCTTTTCGTCGGTTTGGTGGGATGCGTTGCGCACGGGGTCATGCTGTACCAGAACATTATCGTCCCCGAGGGTCTCAACCTGGGGTTCTTCAATGCCTTTTCCCTTGTTGCGTGGACCATCGTCCTGCTGCTGCTGTCGACCAGCCTGTTCAGTCCGGTGGAGAATCTGGGCATCGCCATCCTCCCACTCGCAGTGCTGGCGATATTTCTGGACCTGCGCTTCCCCAACAACCATGTGCTGCCGCAAACGACTGCGCTGGGGATGAAGATCCATATCCTGGTTTCCCTGCTGGCCTACAGCCTGATGACTCTCGCCAGTGTTCAGGCCATCCTGCTGGCGATCCAGGACCACCACCTCCACAGCCGGCAGCCGGGCGGCTTCATTCGCGCCCTGCCCCCACTGCAGACCATGGAGAACCTGCTGTTCGAGATGATCGGCGTGGGTTTCGTGCTGCTGACCCTGTCGCTGATCAGCGGCTTTACCTACCTGGACAATATGTTCGCACAACACGTCGCCCACAAGACCATCCTCTCCATCGTGGCGTGGTTCGTGTTCGCGACCCTGTTGTGGGGACGTTTTCGATATGGCTGGCGGGGAAGAACGGCGCTCATCTGGACGTTGAGCGGCTTCGTGGTGCTGATGCTGGCCTATTTCGGCAGCAAGGCGGTGATAGAACTCATCCTGAAAAAGTGAGGGAACGGATGCCGATCACCCCTGCTGCCGCTCGCATGCGTGGTAGGCGCGGGCCGCGACGCGGCCCTGTCGGACCTTGTCGAGGGTCCCGGAGAGTTTGTCGCGCGCCTTGGCAACGCGCTGGACGATCGCTTCGTCCTCCTCCAGGATCCGACGGATAGCGTCGGCCACGGAGGCCGGATCGTCAAAGGTAAAAGAAGGGCCGAAGCAGGAGTGGATCAAGGATCTGCGCTCCCGCTCCAGCCCCGTCAAGCTGTCCCAGGCGCCATCATCGGCCAGCGCCCGCATGCGCCGGGTGATTGCGATGATCTCCTGAATGCACGGCTCCACGGCAGTCTCGTCAACCCACGGCCGGCTCGCCCACATGGACGGGTGCAGCGGGGTTTTTCACATTATCGGGCAACGCATCCCAGGCGCTCTTGATCTCTGTCATGAGGGAACTCACCTCATCGAGGATCGCCGTGTCGTTGCTGGCGACCGCATCCATCAGGCGGCGGGTCATATAGTCATAGAGATCATCGAGGTTATTGGCGATCTCCCCGCCCTGCTCCAGGTCGAGCGAACTGCGAAGCCCGTTGATGATCGAGATCGCCCAGGAAATGTGCCGGCTCTTTCCCTCATGCTCCCCGCGCTCGATATACCCCTTGGCGGTGGCAATCTTGTCCAGCGCCCCCTCCATGAGCATCTGCACGAGCCGATGCGGACTGGCGTAGGCCACGTCTGACGAAACGGCCACCTCCCCATAACTCGCCAATCCCCGTTTTTTTGGATATGTCATGCTGTGATTCCCCTGGGAAAAACCTGTCTTTTGGTCTGTTTGAATCCAACCGCCGTTATTTGAGCGTACCGAGGCGCTGGGTCAGGAACTGCCCCGTTGCCTGCATCTGCGACATCAACGTATCCAGCCCTGCGAACTGGGTGCGAATCCGCTTCTCCGTCGTCTGCAGACGATACTCCATGTTCGCCTGTTGGTCGCCGATCCGACGGATACGTGAATTGAATCCGTCTTCCCTGGTCTTGATGATACCATCGACCCCGAGAAACCCCTCGACCATGGTATCGAGACGCGCGGCGAAACCCTCAGTATCATGACCGAAGACATTGGAGAAACCGTAGAAGTCCGTATCCAACGCCTTCTCCAGCCGGAGGGGATCGATGCTCATGCGCCCGTCCTTGCCGATGGAGAGCCCCACCTCGCTCATGTATGAATAGGCGCTGCCGGCAATGTTGGCCGGGGTGTTGATCACCGACAGAATGCTGTTCTGGACAGTCCTCAAGGTACTGTCCGCCTCCAGTTCACCCTGACTCAAAGAATCGATGGAATCCTGCAACGCGTTGTAGGCGTCGGCAAAGGACTGTACCGACTCCTGGATCGCCTCGTTGTTGCGCGTCAGCGTCACCTCGGCGTTTCCCAATGCCTTAAGCTCCAGGGTGACCCCCTGGATCGCGCCACCGACCTTGTTCGAGGCGCTGGTGACGGTGAACCCGTCGATGGTCATCTGGGCGTCGGCCGCCGGGCTCACCTCGGTCAGACTGGCAAGCGGGGCAAGGCCGGAACCACTCGCCGAGACCTGGAGCGCGTTTTCCGTCCCCGATTCGTCCGCCGTCAGGATCAGGCGGTAACCGGCATCGTCGTGCAAAATGGTCGCCGTAACGCCGGTATTGTCCGGGCTCTGGTTGATGGCGTCCCGGATCCCGGTCAGGGTGCTGCTTGCGGCGTCGATATCGACACTGAACGACGCGGTGCCAACACTGATGTCGAGTCTACCGGTACCGAGGGTGTCGCCACTGCTGGCAAACGCCGCAGTCGCAAGCTTGTGGTGTGAGGCCAGTGACGTCACATCGATGTTGTAGGTGCCAGGCGCCGCCGTATCCTCGGCGGTGGCCGCCAGCACATTCTCGTCGCTCGTTGCGGCGTTGTAGATCTTGAACTTGGAGACCGAGCTCAGATTTCCCATCGCGTCCTTGAATGACGACAGGGCGCTTTTGAACTTGCCAAAAGCGCTCAACTGGTCCTTGACCTTCTTCTCCTCACTCTGGAGGCGCTGCAATGGCGCCCGCTCCACCTCCATCAACTTGGCGACGATGCCGTTGATATCGAGGCCTGAGCCCAATCCAGGTGCAGTCAATGCAGGCATGATCTTCTCATCTCGTCAAAAGCCCCCTGGCATATCCGCCAATCCCCGTGGGTGCCAGGTGCCAGGCACCATGCAAAGCGCATGCCGCCGAATCCCTAAACCTCGGCCTGCAGCAGGGTCCCCTTGAACGCCTGCATTCTTTCGGCCAGTCTGACCACCTCTTCCGACGGGATCTGCCGGATCACCTCATGGGTGACGGCATCCACCACGCGGATGATGGTCTGTCCACTCTCCTTGTCGATATTGAACTGAATGGACCGTTGCTGATACCGGGCCGATTCGTTCAGATCGTCCACCATCTGAACCAGCGAATCACGCTTCGGGTCTGAACGCGCATCCCTGGAGACTGCTGGCAGTGCCGAAGGGCTTGCATCGAGACGCTGCACATCCGTGACGGCGCCGCCCCTCGCTCCCCTGCCAACCGGCTGCGTTGTCTGGCCCAGCGGCGTCAGCACATTGCTGATAACGTCTGCTGCCATATTGCTCACCGTGTTACTCGACTATGACCAAGACGCCCGGGCGAGGCCCGGGCGTTCGCCGTGACCCCCTTACCGGCCGAGCAGGGACAACGCCAGCTGCGGCTGGGTGTTGGCCTGCGCCAGGATGGAGGTACCGGCCTGCTGCAGGATCTGGGCGCGCGTCATGCGGGCCGTCTCCTCGGCGAAGTCGGCATCCTGGATGCGGCTGCGGGAAGCGGACAGATTTTCCGAGTAGTTCTTGATCTGGCTGATTACAGCCTCGAAACGGTTTTGCACTGCACCGAAGGTGCCGCGCGCTTTAGCCACGGTTTCGATAGCGGTTTCTATGTTGGCCAGGGCCGTCTGCGCATTGGCCTGTGTGTCGACAGCGATGGTGCCAGTGGCTGCGAGGTCCGCATTGTAGCCAGCAATTGTGGTCATATCCTGGCCTGTGACGGTAACCTGCTGGTCCGCACCATTGTCCTGACCAACCTGGAACACGAGAGATGTGACCGTGCCATCCAGCAATTTCTGACCATTGAATTCCGTGGTCTGAACGATACGGGAGATCTCCTGGGTCAACTGATCCACTTCCGCGGAAATCCCTGAACGATCCTCCACCGTACCGTTGGCGGACTGTACCGCCAACTCACGAATACGCTGCAGATTCTGTCCGATCTGACCCAGGGCGCCTTCCGCCGTCTGACCAAGCGAGATGCCGTCCGCGGCGTTACGGGCCGCCTGATTCAGGCCACGGATGTCGGCGGTCATCTTTTCCACCGCATAGAGACCCGCCGCATCATCCTTTGCGCTGTTGATGCGCAGGCCGGACGACAGGCGCTGCATGGCGGACTGCAGATCGCTCTGGGAGCTCGACAGATTACGCTGGGCATTGAGAGAAAATACGTTTGTGTTTACAACGATAGGCATGATGTGGTTACTCCTTGCTCACCGGCCGTCTCGCAGAGCGGGTCCGGTGTCAGGTTGATCTCCAGCGGATATACCGTCGATGCGACTGTATTTACCGCTTCCGGTATTGCTAGCGGCTGGGCGGGGGAGAACTTTAGCCACCCGGACGGGATATCAGCCCTTGGAAATAAACCATATCCTATTGTTCTATAAGTGTTTTTTAGAGTGATGCCGCAATGGAGAGACGCTTGGCGTCATTTGGCGAAGCTGCTTCCCGGGGTGGAGACGCCAGCCGCGGCTCAGAGAAAGTTGAACAGTGACAGCCCCTGGATCTGGACGTAGGATTTCTGCGCCGCCTGCAATGCGGTCAACTGACGTTCGAACCGGCTGATGGCCTTGGCGTAGTCGAGATCCCCCTCCTTGGAGCGGCCGACCTTGAGGGTCAGCAGAAAGCTGTCGTTGACGTCCGTCTGCTGATCGATATTGTTCAGCCGTCCGCCCACCGAGGCGCGGACCCCGAGGATGCGGTCCATCACCTTTTCTATATCGTCCATGTAGGCCTCCGGCCGGTTACCCGCCTCCAGGATGGAGGCCAGGCCGTCCAGCGTTTCGAAGGCGCTGCGGGCGCCGCCGGTGCTGACCGGGATGTTCATGAAGACATCCAGGCCGGTGTCGCCATCGGCGATCTGGCGGTCGTGGGAGATCCGGATCTGGCGCTGACCGGCATCACCGCGATAGGCATAGGCGCCGCCGCCGAGGTTCTCGAATGGCGGCTTGTCCGCCTTGTAGCCGGCAAACAGGTATTCGTCATTGCTGTCCCGGGTATTCGCCAGCGACAACATCTCCTCCGACAGATGCCTCACCTCCGCGCCGATCGCCTTGCGCTGGTCGGGGGACATGACATCGTTGTTGGCCTGAATGGCCAGCTCATGGGCGCGTTGCAGCAGGTTGCTGACCCCACGGAGGGCCGTTTCCTCATACTCCAGACGTGACTTGGCCCGTTCGGCGTTGCTCTGAAACTGCTCCACCGTGGCGACGGAACGATCCAGGTCCAGGATCCGCGCCGAGGCCGCCGGGTCGTCCGACGGGGCGAGGATCCTCTTGCCGGTGGAGATGTGCAACTGGGTCTCGCCCACGCGCGCCTGCTGATCGAGCATGGCGTTGATGCTGCGGTCATAGAGCATGTTGGTGGAGATTCGGAACATGGCTACCTCCTCACTGCGGAGATCAGGGTATCGAACAGGGTGTTGGCCACGTCGATCATCTTCGCCGAGGCCTGGTACATCTGCTGGTACTTCACCATGTTGGCCGCCTCCTCATCGAGATTGACGCCATTCACGGACGACAGTGCCGCCTTGTTGCGTTCCAGCAGCGCGCCCTGGGCCTCGGCGCTGACCTCGGCGTGGCGGCTCTTGGACCCCACGTCCGAGACCATGCGCGAGTAAGTGTCTTGATAGCTGGCGCTGCCGTCGAGCATCCCCTGCTGACGCTGAAGATCAGCCAGCGCGAGCGCATTGCGGTTGTCCGCCACCCCCCCGGTATTGTTGCCGATGACGAAACGGTCTCCTTCGGCCGGGCTGCCCGAGACCGTGAAGTTCATGCCGCCAAAGGGATCCATCTGGGTCGGGTTCGCCGCATCCGGCACGGTCTTGCCGGCGCGCTGCGCCGGATCGTTGGGATCGTAGAGGATGACATCACCGTTGGACATGAGGAACCCCGGATGCCCCGCGCCGTCGGCGTCATTGTGAAATGTCAGCTCCAGCGGCGCCGCCAATGGAAGGCCGCTGGGGGACGACACCTTCGGCTGGGTGATGCTTGCATCACCGCTGTTGACCGGGTTGCCGTTGGCGTCCATGGCGGGTTGGACCTGGAGCGGCGCGATGGCCGCCAGCCTCCGGGGGTCCTGGACCAGCAGATCGATGGCGCGAGCAGCGCTGCGAGTCGGCTGGATGATGAAGCTGTCGCCCGCCGCCGCGCCGGCTTGGATGGTCAGCGTCATACCGTCCACCTCCGCCGTGGTATAGGGCGATGCGCCGCCGGTGTCGATGTGGGTGACCGCCCCATCGGACAGCCGCACGAGACGATATTCATTCGCACCATTCACTGCGGTGAGTTCGTACTCGCTCGCCTTGAGGCCGCTGATATCGCCAAACGCGGCGGTAACGCCCCCTGTACCCGTATTGGCCTGGTTGTCCAACACATTGATCGAAGGCGAACTGAAGAACGGGGCGCCCATTTGACCGTCCAGATCCAGGCCGAGCCGGTGCTGGGCATTGACATCCGTCATGATCCCCGCCGCCACCAGGCCGAGCTGATCCTGGGCGGGATTCAGGATCTGCCTGCGGTATTCGATCAAGCCCCCCAGACTGCCGCCCTCTATCTGGTCCGTGATCACTTGGCGCCCGGAGGTGTTCTCGAACACCAGATCCCGATCCGCGGCATTTTTCTGGGCGGGGACAACCGCCACCTTTGCCGCCTGAGCGCCCATCACCAGTGCCTGTCCCTTCCCGATGAAGACATTCAGTGCACCGTCTTCCTGGGGGACGGTGCTGATATTGACCTTCTGCGCAAGTTCGTTCAGCAGCTTCTCACGCTGGTCCAGAAGATCGTTCGGATCCGCGCCACCGGATGCGCCGATGGCGGTGATGATGTTCTGGTTGACCTGGGCGATGGAGTCCGCGATGGAATTGATCTCGTTGGCAGTCTGCTCCATCTCTTTGTTGAGCGCATTGCGGGAGTCGCTGAACCGCCGGTCGAGATAGTGAAAACGGTCCACCAACGATGCACTCTCGGAGAGCACCCCTTGGCGCGCGGCTGGCGAGGCGGGGTCGTCCGACCAGGTCTGCATTGCATCGAAGAAATCCTGCATCGCCGGATCGAGACCGATCTTGGGGTCGGTGAGCAGGTCGTCGATGCGGCTGGAGTGTTCGTAGTAGGCATTCGCTTCCGACGCGGCGGTCTGACTGGAGCGCACCTGCGTGGCGAGAAAATCGTCATACTGCCGCCGGACCGCCGCCACCTTGACCCCGCTGCCGATATAGCCGGCGCCGGTGAGATGCGGCAACTGGGTGGCAAGATCCACGCGCTGACGGCTGTAGCCCTCCGTGTCCACGTTGGCGATATTGTGGCCGGTGGTGTTGAGCGACTGCTGATAAGTAAGCAGTGCGGAAACACCTGTCTGAAGAATACCCATCTAAGTCTGCACTCCTGTTGGTCCCGCAGGGAGCCTCCTTTATGTATCGGCGGGTATTATCCGTTCTTTACCGGGATCCGTTCCGCAACCTTCATCACCTTTTCGGCATATCCGGGATCGGTGGCATAACCGGCTGCGCTCAGGCGTTGTAAATAGCGGCCGGTATCCCCTCCCGCCTGCAACGCCTCGCGGTAGCGCGGATTGGATTTCAGGAAATCGACATAGTCCTGAAAACTCTGTTCGAAGGAGTCGTAGGCACGAAAGGCGGCTTGTTTACGCACCGGCAATCCCGCTTCCACCTCCAGCGTGGCGTGAATGACACGGTCACCGTCCCATTGTGGATCGGCCTTGATGTTGAACAGGTTGTGACTGCTGGCGCCGTCAGTCCGGCGGATCACGCCCCGGCCCCACCCCGTTTCCAGCGCTGCCTGCGCCAGCAGGGCTTGGGCCGGAACCCCCAGTTCCTCCGCCGCCTTCTCCGCCATCGGACGCAAGGTGCGAATGAATCCCTCCGGCGAATCGAATTCCGCTGTCGGATGCGCCTTACCGGCCGCCTTTGCAGGAACGAATGAACGAACGCCCTCCTTGGCCATGGATGGGGATGGTGTCGCCTCCGCTGCCTTCTTGGAATGGGGGATCGCACCACCGAGCTGCCGCTTGATCACGTCGGTCAGTCCCATGCCGCCGCTCTCCGCCATGTGGATGGCGAGCTGTTTGTCATACATATCACGGTAGAAAAGGGACTGGTCGTTGTCCAGAAGCCCGTCACCCAGGCTTGCCTGCCGCATGCTCTTCAGCATCTCCCCCAGCAACAACGACTCGAACTGGCGGGCGACTTCGTCCAAGGCACCCTGCGCGTCTTTCCGCGCCTGGGCCTTGAGGCGGGCGACACCCTGGAAATCGGCATAGATGCGGGCCACATCGGTGGTCATCAGATCACCACCAGTTCCGCGCGCAGCGCGCCCGCCTCCTTCAATGCTTCGAGGATGGCCACCAAATCGCTGGGCGCGGCGCCCACATCGTTGACCGCCCGAACCACGGCATCCAGGGAGGCGCCGGGACGAAACACAAACATGTGCCGGCCGTCTTCGGTCACGTCCACATCGGACTGTGGCACCACCACGGTCCGACCGGCCGCGAGGGGGCCCGGTTGTGACGCCTTGGGATTCTCGCTGATGGTCACGGTGAGATTGCCATGTGAAACCGCCGCCGGCGACACCCGCACCGCCCGATTGATCACGACCGTACCGGTGCGTGAGTTCACGATGACCTTCGCGGGGGACTCCCCGGGGGTCAGTTCGATCTTTTCCAGCATGGCCATAAAGTTGACCCGCTGGCCCGCGTCACGCGGGGCGCTGACACGCACAGACGAGGCGTCCACCGGCCGTGCGATGCCCGCCCCCATGGCCTTGTTGATCGCCGCGGCGAGGTTTTGCGCGGTGGTGAAGTCCGCTTCATGCAGGTTGAGGGTCAGGCTGTCGCCCTGGGCAAAGGGCGTCGCCACCGTGCGCTCCACCGATGCTCCGCCGGGAATCCTGCCCACGCTGGGGATATTGACGGTGATTTTCGAGCCGTCCTCACCCGAGGCGCTCAGGCCACCTACCACGAGGTTACCCTGTGCGATCGCGTAGACACGCCCGTCCGCACCCTTCAGCGGCGCCATCAGAAGGCTGCCGCCACGCAGGCTCTTGGCGTCGCCCACCGAGGAGACGGTGACATCGATCTTCTGTCCCACCTTGGCGAAGGGCGGCAGATCGGCATGGAGCATGACCGCAGCCACGTTCTTCGGCTTAAGCTGGATGTTCGGCGGCACCACCACGCCCAACTGGGTCAACAGGCTGCGGAGACTCTGTTCCGTGAATGGCGACTGGGTGCGCTGATCGCCGGTACCGTCGAGGCCCACCACGAGACCGTAGCCGATGAGGGGGTTGCTCCTCACGCCGGCAATGGAGGCCAGATCCTTCACCCGCTCTGCCTGCAGGGCAAATGAAGCAACCAGCATCAGCATTCCGATCACCAGGGCCGACATGGAAGACCCTGAAATTCTATTCTTCATCGTATTCTTTCTCATCCGGCGGCACCTGTTTCAGAAGGGGAAAATGGCGCTGATGAAGAAGCGCGACAACCAGCCCACCACGCTGGCGTCGGCCACGGGTCCATCACCGACATAGACGATCGTCGGATCGGCCAGTTTGGTGGAAAGCACACTGTTGGTGGCGTCGATATCATAGGGCCGAACGATACCCGACAGGCGCACATATTCGTTGCCCTGATTGATGCCGATGCGTTTCTCTCCCCGGACCACCAGATAGCCATTGGGCAGAACCTCCGTCACCGTCACTGTGATGTCGCCGCTCAGGGCGTTGCTCTGGGCCGCGTCGCCCTCCCCCTTGAGGCTCTGCTGACTGTTGGTATTGAACGCCAATGAGTTGCCCACATTACTCGCCAACGGTATCAGCCCCGGGGCATTGAACTGGAGGGCGCTGCCCAACAGCAGCGGATTGGTCATATTCACATTCGATGACTTGTTCGCGGAAGAGGACGCCTTTTTGCTGGCCTTGGTCTTCTCCATCAGTTTTACCGTGAGCATGTCGCCCACCCGCCGGGCGCGCAGGTTCTCGAACCAGGCCATGGCGTGTCCCTGCTGATAGATGGTGCCGGTATTCTGCGGTGGCGCCGGGGGGACCACGGGACGAGCGGGCGCGTAGGCCGGATCTCGCACGGGTGCGCTTTCGCAGGCGGCGAGCATCAGTCCGATCAGGGCTGTCATCATCAGACGTGCGATCATCTTCATGGGGGTCCGCTCCAGTGCCGTCCAGCGTTAAAGCTGGTTGGTGAGATAGCCCAGCATCTGATCTGTGGTGGAGATCGCCTTGGAGTTCATCTCATAGGCGCGCTGCGTCTCGATCATGTTCACCAGCTCTTCCACCACATTCACATTGGAGCTTTCCAGCGATCCCTGGATGAGCGTACCCAATCCCTCGCGGCCCGGCACCGACACCTGCGGCGCGCCACTGGCGGCGGTCTGGCGAAACAGATTTTCGCCCATCGCCTCGAGCCCCGTGGGGTTGACGAAGTCGGCAAGCTGGATGTTGCCGATCTGGGTGGGGGCGGAATTGCCCGAAACCAGCGCCGAGACCACGCCGTCGGAGCCGATGGTGACGCTCACCGTGTTGTCGGGAACGGTGATCGCCGGTTCCAGCGGATAGCCGCTGGCGTTGACGATCTGGCCACTGGCGCTGAGACTGAAGGAGCCGTCGCGCGTATAGACAATGGATCCGTCCGGGTGAAGTAGCTGGTAGAAGCCACGGCCCTGGACGGCCACGTCGAGGCTGTTGTTGGTCTGCACGATGTTGCCCTGATTGTGCAACTTCTGGGTCGCCACCGTGCGCACGCCGGTGCCAATGTTCAAACCGGAGGGCAGTTCAGTCTGTTCCGAGGACTGGGCGCCCACCTGCCGGACGTGCTGATAGATCAGATCCTCGAACACCGCCCGGTCGCGTTTGAAGCCAGTGGTATTAACATTGGCCAGGTTGTTGGAGATGACCGACATGCGCGTCTGCTGCGCATCCAGTCCTGTCTTTGCTATCCAGAGAGCGGGATACATAGGGGTGTCCTCATTTTGACGCCTGGGGTCTTGCCCCGGGAACAATGCAATTTATTTGCCAGATATATCATCCCTGCCGCATCAAGGTGGCGGATTGCTTGTCCATCTCTTCCGCCGACTTCATCATCTTGACCTGGAACTCGAACTTTCTCGCCAGTTCGATCATGTCCACCATGGCATCCACCACGTTCACATTGCTGCCTTCCAGGTATCCGGACGCCACCCGTAAGGCGCCATCCGGCTCGGGCGTGCTTCCATCACGCATGCGCATCAGTCCATCACGCCCCTTCTCCAGTGCGGCCGGTGGCGGGTTGACCAGTTTGATCCGGTCGATCACTGCAAGCTCCGCCGCGCCTTGCCCCAGCGGCCGGATGGATATGGTGCCATCGCTGCCGATCTCGATCTTCTCGGCCGGTGGAATGGCGATAGGCCCGTTGTTGCCCAGGACGGGGCGGCCGGCGCCGTTGGTAAGCTGGCCGTTGGCATCGAGCTGAAAATCGCCGCGGCGGGTATAGGCCTCGCCGCCATCCGCAGCCTGCACTGCAAACCAGCCATCGCCTTGAATGGCCACGTCCAGGTCACGCGCCGTATAGTCGACCGGCCCATGATCGAAGTTGACCTGCGGGCGTTCGTCCATGGCATATACGCGAGTGGGATAGCCTTCGCCGAACACTGGCATGCTGCGGAACTGATTCAGATCCTCCAGAAAGCCGGGCGTACTGGCGTTGGCCAGGTTGCTGTTGTTGTTCGCCTGGCTGAGCTGCGTCTCCTTGGCGCCGCTCATGGCGACATATAGCATGCGATCCATCAGTGACTCCTGCGCATCATCTGTTAACGGATATTGATGATGGTCTGGGTGATCGAATCCGCGGTGGTGATCACCTGGGCATTGGCCTGATAGTTACGCTGGGCAGTGATCAGGTTGACCAGCTGCTCGGCGATATCCACGTTGGAGTTCTCCAGGGCCCCGGACTGGATGAGGCCGAGACTGGATGTACCGGGTTCGCCCAGTTGCACATCGCCGGAGGTATAGGTCTCCGCCCAGCTCGTATCCCCCTGCTGACGCAGACCCTGGTTGTTGTTGAAACGCGCCAGCGCGACCTTGCCGAGCGCCAGCGCCTGGCCATTGGTGAAACGCGCAAAGACCACGCCACCCTTGTCGATATCGATGCCGCTGAGGCGGCCTGCGGTATACCCGTTTTGCGTCATGTCGTTGACGGCGAAGTCGGAGCCAAACTGGGTCGTGAGGCTGTAATCGAATTCGATGTTCAGCGAGCTGGCACCGTTGTTCAACAAGCCGGTTCCATTCGGGTCGTAGGCGAGGGTCATGCGGCCCTGGGCATCGACGCTGCCCACGCCCGGTTTCAGCGCCCCATTGGAATCGAAGGTGATGGTGGCGGGTGAATTGGTGTTGGCCTGCGCACCATCCACATAGGTATAGACGTTCCACTCTCCCGCATTGGCGGTGCGCCGGTAATACATGGTGGCGGTATGGGCCTCGCCCAGGGAGTCGTAGACCGTTGTGGAACTCGAATGGTTGTAACTGGTGGCATCGGTCGGGTCGAATGGCACCGTCGGTTCACTCTCGGTTGAACTCAGATTGAGCGATGCCTTCAGTGTGGAGGTCGCTGACGGTTGTCCGGAAACCGCCGGGAGCACCAGGTCCTTCGTGGCGCCGGTATTGAAACGTTCGCCAGTATCATCGATAGGCTCGAACACCTGCAACCGGCCGCCAGCGTGGTTGACAACGCGGCCCTCTCGATCGACGCCATAGGCGCCCGCCCGAGTGTAACTGGTATTCCCCGCATCGTCCTTGGTGACGAAAAAGCCTTCGCCGTTGATCGCGAGGTCCAGATTGTTGCCGGTGAAATCCACGTTTCCCTGGGTGAACTGCTGGGCGACCCGGGTGACGCGCACGCCGCGACCTGCCGAGGTGGCGCTCACGTCCTCGATGGAATTGGCGTAGAGATCGGCAAATTCGGCGCGCGACTGCTTGAAGCCGTTGGTCCCGGCATTGGCGATATTGTGACCTGTGACTTCCAGGTCGGTCTGGGCGGCGTCCAGGCCGCTGAGTGCGGTACGAAAAGGCATAGTGCTTCTCCTTCGGTTTTATATTCGATAGTGGTGTGTCGATGCGGATGAACTCAATGGATTTCCTTCACGTCATTGAGAGAGACGGGGCCAATCCCCTTGAGGTTGAGCAGGATGCCCTTGCCTTCCCCCCCAATGTTGACGCTCTCCACTCTGTTCCTGAACATGGGTACCGGGGTGACGGGCTTGCCATCCACCTTGGCCTGCACTTCGATGTAGTAGTCGCCACCGGGGGCGGGCTCTCCGGCATCGGTCATGCCATCCCATTTGAACTGGAGATCGCCAGACGGACGGGCGCCCAATGACAGCTCCTTCACCAGGCTGCCGCTGCTGTCGGTGATTCGCACGGTGACATTCGTGGAGGACGCCTCCAGCGGGATGATGCCTTCCAGCCCCTTACCCGCTTCATACTGTGCGTGATTACCCGGCACCAACACCTCCCGCCCCACCAGATTGGCGGCCTGAAGCGTTTGGTCCGAGGTCAGCGAAGATGCCATCTTGTCGAAGGAATTTTTCAGTTCGCCGATACCGGACACCGTGCCGAACTGCGCGATCCGGTCGGAGATCTGGGCATTGTCCATGGGTTTCATGGGGTCCTGCTTGGTCATTTCCGTGACCATGAGATCCAGGAAATCCTGCAGCGCAAGCTTGGTTGGATCATTCTCTTTCGTCTTGTCGGAGGGCTTCAGACCCAGTTCCTTGAAGACATCATGGGTTGCATTGATCGTACTCACCTGTTGGTCTCCTTATTGACCCAGTTTCAACGTGGCCAAAAGCAATTGTTTCGCCGTGTTGGCCACTTCCACATTGTTTTGATAGGAACGCGATGCGGAGATCATGTCCGCCATCTCCTCCACCATGTTCACGTTGGGGCGAAAGATGTAGCCATCCTTGTCCGCCAGGGGATTTTCCGGGGCATATTCGCGCACCAGCGGCGCCTTGCTCTCCACCACCCCGGCCATGCGCACGCCACCGCTGGCGACTCCCGGATTGACTTCATCCAGGAGCGCCTTGAATACCGGTCGCCGCGCCTTGTAGGTCTCGTCGATACTGCTGCTGACGCTGTCGGCATTGGCCATGTTGCTGGCCACGATATTGAGACGCATGTTCTGGGCGCTCATGCCGGTGGCAGCGGTATCCAGGATCTTGAAAATCGACATACCCTATCCTCCCTTACCCTTTGATGGCCGTGAGAAGGCCCTTGATCTTGCCATCCAGAAAACGCAGGCTGGCCTGATACTTCATCGCATTCTCCGCAAACGCGACCTGCTCCAGTTGATTGTCCACCGTGTTACCGTCGAGGGATGGCTGGTTGGGCACCCGGTAGGCGAGCAGCGCCTGGGGCACCGGACCCGCGTCGGTGCGGATATGACGGGGCCGGGTGGTCCGCAGTTGCGGTATGTCGCCGGTCTCCCGATTCAGCACCGCTTCGAAGTCGAAATCACGTGCCTTGAAACCCGGCGTATCGGCATTCGCCATATTATTGGCGAGCACCTCCGCCCGTTTGGCGCGCAGCATCAATGCCTGCGGATGTATTCCAAATATGTCGTCTGTTTTCATTACGCTCGCGTTCACTGTCTTGAACTCGGGAGTAATAATGCAGGGTTCGTGCCAAAATCACGCAGATGGAAGATTCGGCGGAGAGGGGCGCTATCAACCCGGCAACAATATATATCGTATTCAGCCGTGGCGTGCCGGTTCGCAGCGAGGCGCCCCATCGCCGCGCCGCTGCAGCTATCCTGCAGCAAGATGGAACAACGCAGTCTGGCCACAGCCTGTCATTGAATATCATAGGGTTAGGGACTTCAGGCAGGCGCCGGATCTGCGTTCCAGTGCGTTGGACAGGATGTCCAAGTGTCGCGAGTGCATGGATGTACTGGAACGACCTTGGCAAGGGAACGGTCCTTGCCTGCGCACTGCGCCTTGTTCCGGCGCCTGCCTGAAGCCCTGAATGCGATATATATCGTTGTCGGGTTGACAGGAAGAGGCGAACCCAGCGGTGTGGCCGGCAATTCTTGCCGCCAGGGCGGCAAGGCGAGCATGGATTCAGTCTTTCAGACGATAGGCGATGCCGCCGTGACCGGCCACCATCTCGAATCGCCCGGTGAAGCCGCTGATGGATTCGGTGGAACCGACGAAGAGGTAGCCGCCGGGATGCAGTGTCTCCGCTATCTTGTCGAGAATGGACTTTTTCAAGGCGTTGGAGAAATAAATGAGGACGTTGCGGCAGAAGATCACGTCGAAACGCCCCATGCCGCTGAAATCCTGGGTCAGATTCATGCTGCGGAACTCCACCCGCCGGCGGATCTCCGGATTGACCCGTATGCACTCCCCCTGCGGACTGAAGAAACGATGGCGCTGTTGCGCAGTCAGCCCTCTCGACAGCGTCATGCCGCAATAGATACCCGTGCTCGCCTCCGCCACGATGCGGGTCGATATGTCCGTGGCGACGATCTCCACGTCGTGCGGCAATCGACCGGGTCTGACCCGGCGATACTCTTCCGCCATCATGCTGATCGAGTAGGGCTCTTGCCCGGTCGAGCAAGCCGCGGACCAGATGCGCAACGGGCGGTGCATGCGGTCTGCGCCGGAAAATATGGTGTCGCTGAGGATGCGAAAATGGGCCATGTCACGAAACCAAAAGGTTTCATTGGTGGTCATGGCGTCTATGACGATGGTTTTGAGGGTGCCATGCGCATCCTGCCGCAGGGCTTCGAGCAGGTGGCCCAGGGACGCCATGCCCTGCTCTGCCATCAGCCCGCTGAGGCGGCTGACGATCAGATATTCCTGTTTCTCACCCAGGCGTATCCCGCATGTCTTTTCCAGAAACTCCTGGAAATCGCGATACTCCCGAGGTGTTATCGGCGTCTCTTCGGACAGGACGGTTTCCACATGACCGGAGGAAAGCGGAACCGCCACACCGTGGCTCGATGCGGATTTTCCCATGGCCGTCATGCCGCCGCCGTCTTTTCTCCGGAAAACTCGTTCAGCCGATCCAGCACCGCGCTGGCAAGGGAATCCGGCTCATACTTCGGCAGGAACTGGTTGGCCCCCACCTTCTCGATCATGCTCTTGTTGAACACGCCGCTGAGAGAGGTGTGCAACACCACATGGAGATCATTCAGCAAGGGATTGCTGCGTATCGCCGTGGTGAGGGAATAACCGTCCATCTGCGGCATCTCCACATCGGAGATGACCAGCGGCACCCAGTCACTTACCCGACGCGCCTCCTGCGACCACTCCACCAGTTGTTCGAGCGCCTCGCGTCCATTCTCTTTCAGCACGCTTTCGATGCCCAGCTGGTCCAGCACCCGCTTGATCTGGTTGCGGGCCACGCTGGAATCGTCCACCACCAGCACCTTGATATCCGTGAGTTCCAGCTTCTGTTCCACCAATTGCTCGGAAACGTGCTCGTCCGTGCCGTTGACCTCCTTGAGTACCTTTTCCACGTCGATAATCTCCACCAGTTCATCATCCACGTTGGTGACGGCGGTCAGATAACTGCTGCCGGACGCCGCCTTCGGTGGCGGCATGATCGCCTCCCAGTTCATGTTGACAATGCGGTCCACGGTCCCGACGAGGAATCCCTGGATGCTCTTGTTGTATTCGGTGACGATGACGAAGCGTCCATTCAGTTCATTCGTGGGCGGTCCGCCAATGGCCAGGGAGAGATCGAGTACGGGAATGGTCCTGCCGCGCATATTCGCAACCCCCCGAACCACGTGATGCAATCCTGGCACCTGGGTGAGCTTCGGGCACTGGATCACTTCCTGCACCTTGAATACATTGATACCGAAGCGCTGGTGAGTGGACAGCCGGAACAACAGAAGTTCCAGCCGGTTCTGCCCTGCCAGTTGGGTGCGTTTATCGACGCCGTCGAGGATGCCTGCCATAGGGAATCTCCAAAATAGTCCGGGCTCACATGATCCGTTCACGTGAACTATATGAATTAACGGCGTATCGGCGTTGTGCTTTAACACAACCTTGGCGGCGTGTAATCAACCGCGAGACATAGGCATACAATTTGCTTACATATCAGGCAACGTCAATCCGTCACAAATTCGTCATTCCGGGAGTGAACGCACCATGTTCCAAAGGCAACGGCCTCCTCAGACCGGCCTGCTGATTGCGGGCCTGTTCTGGTTATCGCACGGTCTGGCCGGCGATGCGCTACAGTCCCATGCGTCGATCAGGCAGAGTGTCGAACGCTTTTTGAAGCACACCCTGTCGTCGTCGGAGGCTCCACCGGCGATAGAGATCGGCAAACTCGATTCCCGCCTGCGTCTGCATCGCTGCAACCGGCCCCTCGAAAACTTCCTGCCTCCCGGCGCGCGGCGCAGCGGGCGCATCACCGTGGGCGTTCGATGCAACGACGCCAAACCCTGGAAGATCTATGTGTCTGCCCGTGTCCAGGTCCTGGCCCAGGTGGTGGTGGCGAAACGGGATCTGCCACGGGGTCACCGGATCGGCCCGCGGGACATTCATCTGGTAAAACGGGATGCGTCCCGGATCGGCCGCGCCTATGTCAGCGACCCGAAGGCGGTGGTGGGGCATATTCTGAAGCGCGCATTACACCGCGAACGCCCGATCAATCCCAACTTGCTGGAGTCCCCCGACCGCATCGAACGAGGCGCCGAGGTGAGCATCGTCGCCACCAGCGGCGGCATCCAGGTGAGGATGAAAGGCAAGGCGCTGAGCAGCGGCGATCCAGGCGACATCATTCAGGTTCAAAATACCACTTCAAAGCGCAAGCTGCAGGCCCGGGTCGTCTCCGCGGGCGTGGTCCATGTGGGCATCTGACCGGGCCGTCCATTTGCCGGCCAATAACGGGGCACACAGGTTAAAGTCCCGATGCGAGATGCCGCTATCCAGACAGAGCACAACGGCATCAGCATAGAGGTATCGTATGACCACTGAAATCCATGGACTGCCCGGAGGACTTGTTCAGAACACCGGGGAGAACACCCTGGTCAACGGCACACGGGAAAAAGGCACCACATCGGGAAACGCACTGTCGTCCCAGGTCTCCATGGCGACCGGTGACTCCGTCAGCCTGTCCCATTCCGCCACCCGCCTGCAGGCACTCGAGGCCCGGATCGCCGAGCTGCCGGTGGTCGATCGCCAGCGCGTCGACAGCGTAAGACACGACATCGCCGCCGGCACCTTCACGGTCGACCCTATGGGCGCAGCCGACAAGATGCTGCAAATGGAACGCGCTTTGGTATAACGACAAATGACAGGAACCCCCATGAATCCAACCGCCTCATTCATTCACATACTCGACAGAGAGATCAACTGCTCCACCCGATTGCTGAAGGTGCTGCGCAGGGAGAACGCCGCTCTGAAGAATGCCGACACCGACACACTGGAGACCATTGTCACGGAGAAGGAAACGCTGCTCGTGGAGCTGGATTCCCGTGTCTCCGCGCACAACGCCTTTCTCGACGAACAGGGATTGCCACCGGGACTGGAAGGCACCGAGAAACTGCTCGACTATTTCGCCAACGACCCACGTGCGGAAAAGAAATGGAGTGAGCTGCAGGAACTTGCCCAGGCCTGCCGCAACCTCAATGAGATCAATGGCGGGATCGTCGCCCTCAGCCAACGCCACGTGCGCAAGGCGCTGGACATTCTAAGCGGAAACAACGGTCCCGCCGGGAACACCTATGGACGCTGTGGCGAGACCCATTCCATGTCCAGTTCACAGAGTATTGGCAAGGCCTGAGGCCTTCAACCGCGCCAGGTCCCTGGGGCGGTCCACGTCCCAGAGTTCGGGCAATTCCGCCCAGGACCAGCGAAGCGCGGCCAGCCGCGTTCGGGTGAGGGCCAATACTTGGTCCGTGCCCCAGGCGATACCGTCGAACAGGCGGGGTTGACAGCGGCGCAGCCCGAGCAATACATAGCCCCCGTCCTCCGCTGGGCCCAGCACCGCATCCTGGCCCTCCGCCAGCCAGGCCAACGCCTGCCCGATGTGGCCATCATCGAGCGCCGGGGCATCGCCACCGATGAGCACCACCCGCTCCACCTCCCGCAATGCGCTGACCGCGGCATGGTACATGCGCGCACCCAGGTCCGCACCCCGTTGTCTCTTCAGCGACAGGCCGTACCGGACGGCGGCCTGCTGAAAGAAAGGATGGTGGACATCGGGCGAGCACCAGCACTCCAGCGGCGCGAGCCGGCTATGGCCGAGCCGGTCGAACACGCCCTCCAGCATCCGGCGGTAGAGAGCGGCCGCGCCCGCCTTGCCGAGGGCGGGAATGAGGCGTGTCTTCACTTCACCGGCAACCGGCGTCTTGGCAAAGATCAGAATTCGTGCATCCGGGTGATGCACACCGCGGGCAGGCCCCTTCACTCGCTGAGGGCGCCGCCGCAACTGCTGCCCGCCCCGGCGGTACAGCCATAGCAGTGTTCACCGACGCGGATACGCCAACCCTGAAGATCGAGTGCAGCCGCGTCCCGGACGTGCAACGGCCGGGAATCCGGGGCATCGACCGGCATGTCCAGCATCTGATTGAAATCACAGTCGTACAGATAACCGCGCCAGTCGATACTGACGAGCGTGCGACACATCACCCCCGCCAGATTCCCATCGTGGTGCGCATTCTTCAGCATCTCCAGATAGGCGTGGAACTCACCCTTCGAAAGCAAGCTGCTGCCAAAACGCTGAATCGGCATGTTGGTGATGGTCAACAAGCGGTTGAACCGCACCCCATAGCGCTCTCCCAGATGCCTCTTGTAGTCCTGCTCCAGGCGGCATTGCGGCGGCGGCAGACTGGGGCCCAGGGGGTTGTAGACCAGATTGAGCACCAGACCGCTCTCCGGGTCGCCATATCCCAGGTCGTTGAGCCGTTGCAGCCCCTGTATACTGTCGGCAAACACCCCGCGGCCCCGTTGCCCGTCCACGTTCTCCTCCAGGTAACAGGGCAGCGAGGCCACCACCTCCACCCGGTGTCTGGCGAGAAATTCGGCCAGGTCTTTCTGTTCTGGAAGTTCCAACACGGTGAGATTGCAGCGGTCCATGACATGGACCCCCTCGCCCACTGCTGTTTCCACCAGGTAGCGGAAGTGGGGGTTGAGTTCAGGCGCGCCACCGGTCAGATCGAGCACTCCGAGCCCCTGCCTGCGGCGAAACGCCAGCACCTGATCGACGGTATCGCGCGCCATCTGTTCGATGCGCTTCGGCCCCGCATTGACGTGGCAGTGTTTGCAGGACTGGTTACAGGTCAGCCCCAGATTGACCTGGAGAATCCGGAGCCGATCCCGACGGAGTTCCGGAAAACGGGTCGGTTGAAGGAGAGGTGCTGTATCCAACATTTTGGCATCCTGTAGTGAAATATCGTGATGGCAGTCAAGTATGTCATGTGAACCGGTCACGGAGACCCCACATACCCCATGGCAAAGGCCAGTACCATGGTGCTATGATGATGTCCCCACGGGGCCGTAGCTCAGCTGGGAGAGCGTCGCGTTCGCAATGCGAAGGTCAGGGGTTCGATCCCCCTCGGCTCCACCACTCCTCGCCATCCCCTACAGGACCGCGACGATGGATCATCCTTTTCATGCCCCAACAAGGCGCTCCATGAAAGGCGTCACCAATGGCGTTCCCCATTCCCGCTGAAGCCGGCACAAGGCACGGATCTGATCCGGGGTCTTCCACAATGCGTGCCCGGTCCCCTCGCCAAAGATCAGCATCCGGTCTTCCTGGGCGTAGGGGGAGAGATCGAAGGCCCGCGCAATCCGAAACTCCGTCGTGTTTTCATCCGGATTGATAAACACATAGCCCTCCAACACCTCACGTTCCACGCGCCGACCATCGGCAGACAACTCGAATACCAGCGGCAAAAAATCAACCCCGCCCGCCACCCGACGGGGTGTACAGGATCTCAAACTCACCCGCTGCGCATCGGCAGGCCCAACCTCCCGCAACCACCCTGCCACTGCGGGCAGATCGAGCGCCGCCACCGACGGCGTCGCCGGCCCCATATCCACCTGCCGCCACTCCCCGCCTGCAACGCGCACAAACAACAGGCATTCCGAAGCGATCTCCTCCAGACAATGATCCAACAACGGTCCGTCGCATCGCCCGGCCGCAACGTTGGTATAGGTGAAAGGCGCCGCTGCATTCCCGTCCCTCAGGCCGAGGGCGATACGCCCCACCTCGTCCATGACCAATGCGCCGCCGGATAACAGCCACGCCTCCGGCACACGGTGATTGCGGATATCCCGCTCGCTGTAGGGTTGCCGGGGATAACGCACGCGATGCCGCTCCAGCACCGCTGCGGGGGCATCGAGATCCACCTCGACCACGACCTGGCCGCCCTCGCGCCGAGGCCGCCGGGTCACCAGATAACATTCGTCGTTGCGCAGCGCTGCCGAAGAGTAGAGATCCCGGTTCAGGATCACAGTGTCGCGCCCTGGAGGGTCTGCATAAGAAACCAGATGCCGGCGCCCGCGATGACCGCTCCCGAGGCCCTCAGCCCATAGGCCAATGCCGTACTGCGCGTCATGAACCAGCCGATCGCAACGCCGGCGATATGGATCAGCGCCGTGCCAAAAACGAAACCGGCCGCATAGATCCAGGGCTTCACAAGAACCGGCATCTCGGCCCCATGAGCGTAGCCGTGAAACAGGGCAAAAAAAGCGACGAATGCCATCGCCCAAGGCGTCCTCACATGGGGTTTGAGGGTGATGAAGGCGCCGAGGAAAACCACCGAAAGTGCGATCCCCACCTCCATTGGCAGAAACGGCAGGGCGAGATAACCGAGTAATCCGCCCACCACCATGGTCGTGACGAAGGTAAGGGGCACCCGCCAGATCGCCGCACCCCCGATCTGGGCGCTGATGATGCCCACACTCAACATCGCCAGCAGGTGATCCCACCCCAGCACTGGATGGAAAAACCCCGCCATGAATCCGCCATAACCATCTGCCGCCGCATAAGCGCTAAGGGGATGCGCGGGCAAGACGGTGGAAAACGTTGCACTGCACAACGACGCCATCAGCAGCAAAATGATCCGGATCGGCATGAATCCCTCCCCCCTTGGTATCAGGTGTTGCGTGACAGGCCCGTGATTGAACGGTGTGAGTCGTTCATTATCGGAAACACCTCCCACCCTGGCAATGGCCTACTGCATGCGCTTGTGAACGGCGCTGTGGCAGGCGACCGGATCGAACAGCGTCCGGTTGCGGCAGGTCCTTTGATCCGCAGCACACCGGCCGACTCACCGACCTCCCGGCGCATCCCCCGCAGCGACGCTTCATCGGTGTCCCGCGTCGATGATATACTGCCCCCTCGCCGCGCCTGCTGTTATGGGTACGGTGTCCTTCGCCCCCGTAGCTCAGTTGGATAGAGCAACCGCCTCCTAAGCGGTAGGTCGGACGTTCGAATCGTCTCGGGGGCGCCATTTATGCTATCGACTGAAAGGCGGGTCATGTCCAAACTGGTGCTCATCGTCTGCCGGGGGTTCGCCATTCTCCTGTTGCCACTCCTCGCCTTCGCCGACGGCCAGACGTTGCACGGATACGTCAGCCGCATCATGGACGGCGACCGTCTTCAGGTCATCACCCGCGAGGGCGCCCGCTACCCTGTCCGCCTGCAGGGTATCGCCGCGCCCGCCAGCGATGATCGCGCTTCCGCGCGCGCGTCAAAGCGCAGCCTGGAGATGCTGCTGGCCGGTAAACCCGTCACCCTCCACTACAAGCGCCGCGACGAAAGAGGCAATATCCTTGGCACGGTCACACTGGGTGGCATGGATGCTGCTTTGAGACAACTGGAACGCGGCATGGTACGTTTTTCCGACACCCCGACGCTCGACGGCGATCAGCGAAAACGCTATCGCGCCGCCGAACGGCAGGCAAGGGAGCGGTCCATGGGGTTGTGGAAACAACGCAGATCCTCCTGGCGCCGCTGAACCCGCCACCCCCGATCGGGTGAGACGACCTGCCGCATTGGAGGCCATGTATTTCTGATGACGATCCAGCTACCGTACCCATCGACCCCATACGACTCATGAGTGCCCTCATCGATTTCTGGAAGTCTTCGTCCGCGCTCTATGGCGGCAATGCCGCGTTCGTGGAGGCGCTCTACGAGCGCTACCTGCAGGATCCGGCAAGCGTACCCGCGGGGTGGCGCGCCCATTTCGACCGGTTTCACCGCGAAGCCACCGGCGAGGTGCCCCACGGCCCCATTCGTCAGAACTTCATCCGCCTGGCCCGCGAGACGCGCCCCGCCGCCCTGAACCCGGCGGTCTGCCTCTCTCCGGCAGCGGCGGAGAAACAGGCGGCGGTGCTGCGCCTGATCAATGCCTACCGCGTGCGCGGTCACCAGGTGGCCGATCTCGACCCCCTGCACCTTCATCCCAAGGCCGATGTCCCCGATCTCCGGCCGGAGTTTCACCGTCTCACCGAGTCGGACATGGGGGCGGTGTTCAACACCGGTTCCCTCTATGCCCCCGACCGCATGACCCTGCGCGATATCCTCGCCTTCGTCAGGGAGGTCTACTGCGGCAGCGTCGGCTCGGAGTACATGTACCTCACCGACACCCGGGAGAAACGCTGGATCCAGAAGCGGCTGGAAGGCTATCGCGCGCGCCCGGAGATCACCCCCGAAGGCAAGCGCTGGCTGCTCACCCTGCTCACCGCCGCTGAGGGCATCGAGAAGTACCTGCATACCCGTTACGTGGGACAGAAGCGCTTCTCGCTCGAAGGGGCGGAAACCCTCATCCCGCTGCTCGACGAACTGATCCAGCGCGCCGGCACCAAGGGCATGGAGGAGATCGTCCTCGGCATGGCCCATCGCGGACGCCTGAACGTCCTCACCAACATCCTGGGCAAACCGCCGCAGGAGATCTTCCAGGAATTCGAGGGCGGCGAAAAGGAACGGCCCCGGCGCTCGGGCGACGTAAAATACCACCAGGGCTTCTCCACCGATATCGACACCCCCGGCAAGATCGTCCACGTCGCGCTGGGCTTCAACCCCTCACACCTGGAGATCATCGACCCGGTGATCGAGGGCTCGGTGCGCGCCCGCCAGCAACGCCACCACGACCTGACCGGTGACGAAGTACTGCCGGTCCTCATCCACGGCGACGCCGCCTTCGCCGGCCAGGGGGTGGTGATGGAGACCCTGAACCTCTCCCAGACCCGCGGCTTCACTACCGGCGGCACCGTACACATCATCGTCAACAACCAGATCGGCTTCACCACCAGCAACCCGCTGGACGCCCGCTCCACCGCCTACTGCACCGACGTGGCCAAAATGGTCCAGGCGCCCATCTTCCACGTCAACGGAGACGATCCGGAGGCGGTGATCTTCGTTACCCGGCTGGCCTTCGATTTCCGCGCCGAATTCCACAAGGACGTGCTCATCGATCTGGTCTGCTACCGCCGCCACGGCCACAACGAAGCGGACGAACCCGCGGTCACCCAACCACTGATGTACAAAAAGATCCGCCGCCACCCGCCGGTGCGTTCCCTCTACGCCGACCGCCTGCTGGCCGAGGGCACGGTCGAACCCGGAGAGGTTCAGGAGATGGTGGAGGACTATCGATCCTCTCTGGAGGAAGGCCGCGTGGTCGCCCGGCCCGTGTTGTGCCGGCTGCAACACCCCTATGCGGTGGACTGGACACCGTACATTGGCGCCGACTGGACCACGCCCGCCGACACAGGCATGGCAAAAGAACGGCTGACCACCTTGGCAAAACGGTTGCTGGTGCTGCCAGAGGGCTTCGAACTCCATCCCCGCGTGGCCAAGATCATGGCCGAAAGGACCAAGATGGCCAACGGTGACCAGTTGGTGGACTGGGGCTTTGCCGAAACCCTGGCCTACGCAACCCTGGTGGATGCCGGCTATCCGGTGCGCCTCTCGGGTCAGGACACCGGTCGGGGACCTTTCTTCCATCGCCACGCGGTGCTCCATGACCAACGTGACGGGGCGGTCTGGGTGCCGCTGCAGCATGTCAGCGATACGCAGGCCAATTTCGTGGTCATCGACTCCATCCTTTCCGAAGAGGCGGTCCTCGGATACGAATACGGCTACGCCACCGCCGAACCCAACGCCCTGGTGCTGTGGGAGGCGCAGTTCGGCGACTTTGCCAACGGGGCGCAGGTGGTGATCGACCAGTTCATCAGCTCCGCCGAGGCCAAGTGGGGGCTGCTGTGTGGATTGGTAATGCTGCTGCCGCACGGCTACGAGGGCCAGGGTCCGGAACACTCCTCCGCCCGGCTGGAGCGCTATCTTCAGCTCAGTGCCGAACAGAACATCCAGGTCTGCGTCCCCACCACCCCGGCGCAAATCTATCACCTGCTGCGGCGGCAGATGATCCGCCCGTTGCGCAAGCCGCTGATCACCTTCACACCGAAGAGCCTGCTGCGTCACCGGCTCGCCACCTCATCACTGGACGAACTGGCCGGCGGCGCCTTCCAGCCGGTCATCGGGGAGGTGGACAAGCTCGACCCACGGGATGTGAAACGCATCATCCTCTGTACCGGCAAGGTCTACTACGACCTGCTCGAGGCGCGCCGCGCCCGCGCCCTGCAGGACGTGGCCATTGTCCGCCTGGAACAACTCTACCCCTTTCCGCGCGAGCAGTTCACCACAGCCATCGCTCCCTTCGACCAGGCATCGGAACTGATCTGGTGCCAGGAGGAACCCCAGAACCAGGGTGCCTGGGACCTGATCAAGCACCGCTTCCACCGCGAACTGGAGGCAGGCAAGTCGCTCTATTATGTCGGCCGGGCCACCGCCGCGGCGCCAGCCACCGGTTTCCGCGCCCAGCACCTGCGCGAACAGGAGCAACTGGTGGATGAGGCGCTCACCGGCCGCATCAACCCCACCATGAACCTGAGGACCCCCCGATGAGTACAGACGTGCGCGTGCCCCCCCTGCCCGAGTCCGTCAGCGACGCCACCGTACTGAGCTGGCACAAGCAAGCCGGCGACCGGGTGCGACGGGATGACATCCTACTGGACCTGGAGACCGACAAGGTGGTGCTGGAGGTGCCAGCACCAGAGGATGGCGTCCTCGCCGAGATCCACGCCAAGGAGGGTGACGTGGTGAAGGCGGGGGCGCTGCTGGCCACCCTTGA
>Ga0256841_1000800_pt1 | contig 29960 bp, 27 predicted proteins | sample 356308metaG_FD_185971 | JGI IMG/M metagenome (GOLD analysis project Ga0256841, IMG submission 185971) | Hydrothermal vent microbial communities from Mid Atlantic Ridge, Atlantic Ocean - 356-308 | ecosystem: Environmental > Aquatic > Marine > Hydrothermal vents | place: Atlantic Ocean: Mid... | reverse complement strand
TATTTACTACTTTCGCAATAAATTAATTACTAAAAAATGACTATAAAAGTAAAAGAAACCTTTGATGTATTGATAGAGATACCTAAAGGAAGCAGAAACAAATATGAATATGATTTTGTATTGAATAAAATACGGTTTGACAGAATGCTATTCTCTTCGATGATGTACCCCGGTGATTATGGATTTATTCCTGAAACCTTGGCATTAGATAAAGACCCCTTAGACATTTTAGTTTTGGGTACTGAACCTACATTTCCTATGTGTGTGATGGAAGTAAAAGCCATAGGCGTATTCCACATGACCGATGAAAAAGGCCCCGATGAAAAATTAATATGTGTACCGGTATCAGATCCTATATGGAATCAATTAAATGATATTTCAGATATCAACCCACATCAGGTAAAAGAAATAGAACATTTTTTTCAGGTCTATAAAGACCTGGAAAAGAAAAAAGTTGATGTTGGCGGTTGGGGAGATGTCAATGAAGCCTATAGTATACTTAATAAATGTACCGAAAGGTATGAAACGAGCGAGCATAAGAAAAAAAGGACTTTTACCATCTAGTAGCTACAGTTAAAATATTCTTTTTTCAAAGCTGTAATCCAAAACGGTTAGTTGCCCTAATTGACAAATTAACTGCGTAATAATTAAACTGTTATTAAATTGAATAGCCGTTTTTTTTATCTGCCTTATTTTACTACTTTTGCCCAACTAAAAAAATTAATTAAATCAAAGAATTATAAAATGGAATTTATCGTAAATTATTTACCTGCATTTGGTATTCTAGGGCTTGTATTCGTTTTTATTAAAAGTGCTTGGGTCAACAAACAGGATGAAGGTGATATAAAAATGTCAAAAATTGCAAAGAATATTGCCGAAGGTGCAATGGCATTTTTAAAAGCTGAGTACAGAGTATTAGCTATTTTTGTTGCCGCAGTTGCTGTCTTATTGTATTTTAAAGGATCTTCAGAAACCGGTTCGAATGGAATGGTTGCTGTATCCTTTATTGTAGGCGCAATCTGTTCTGCTTTGGCAGGTTTTATAGGAATGAAAGTGGCTACAAAAGCAAATGTGAGAACTACACATGCAGCGAGAACATCGCTAGGAAAAGCCTTAGAAGTTGCTTTTGCAGGAGGTGCTGTTATGGGATTAGGAGTTGTTGGATTAGGCGTTTTAGGATTGAGCACCTTATTTATGATATATAGCGGACAAGGATGGGAGATAGGTGAAATATTAAATGTACTTTCAGGATTCTCTCTTGGGGCTTCTTCAATTGCTTTATTTGCGCGTGTAGGCGGCGGTATTTATACCAAAGCTGCCGATGTAGGTGCCGATTTAGTGGGTAAAGTTGAAGCAGGTATTCCCGAAGACCATCCGTTAAACCCGGCAACCATTGCCGATAACGTAGGTGATAATGTGGGAGATGTTGCCGGTATGGGAGCCGATTTATTCGAATCGTATGTAGGCTCAATACTTGGTACTATGGTATTAGGTGCCGTTTATGCTTCATTGCCTGAATTTCAAGAAACTTTTGATGGATTAGGAGCAGTCTATTTACCATTGGTATTGGCAGCAGTAGGAATTGTAATGTCTATCGTAGGAACATTTTTTGTACGCGTCAGAAATGGTGGAAGCCCACATACAGCTTTAAATATTGGCGAATTTGGTTCAGCAGGATTTATGTTGGTTGCCTCCTATTTTATTATTGATGAAATGTTACCTGAAACTTGGATTGAAGGGGGTATTACCTATACATCAATGGGTGTGTTTTGGGCCACCATTGCCGGTTTGGTAACCGGATTATTGGTTGGTAAGATAACTGAATATTATACAGCTACAGGTAAAAAACCGGTACTCTCAATTGTAAAACAATCAGAAACAGGTGCTGCTACTAATATTATTGCCGGACTAGGTGTAGGTATGATGTCAACAGCTATTCCAATTATCTTGATTGCAGCTGCTATTTTAGTATCACATCATTTTGCAGGACTATATGGTATTGCCATTGCTGCTGTTGGTATGCTAGCGAATACCGGAATTCAATTAGCTGTAGATGCTTACGGGCCCATTTGTGATAATGCCGGTGGTATTGCTGAAATGGCAGAATTGCCAAGTGAAGTAAGAGAACGTACTGATAAATTAGATGCCGTTGGAAATACTACTGCCGCTATTGGTAAAGGGTTTGCCATTGCTTCTGCTGCATTAACAGCATTGGCCTTGTTTGCAGCTTTTATGAAAACAGCTCACGTAAGCTCTATAGATGTATCAAGGCCCGATATTATGGCAGGATTATTAGTTGGTGGGATGTTACCATTTGTATTCTCAGCTTTGTCTATGAATGCTGTTGGCCGTGCTGCTATGGCAATGATCGAAGAAGTTCGTCGCCAGTTTAGAGATATTCCTGAATTAAAAGCGGCTTTGGGAGTGATGAGAAAATATGATTCTGATATGTCTAAAGCCAGTGATGAAGACAGAAAAATATTTGACGAAGCTGATGGAATTGCTGATTATGGAAAGTGTATTGATATTTCAACAAAAGCATCCATAAAAGAAATGGTGTTACCCGGATTATTAGCATTGGCCGTTCCGGTAGCTGTAGGGTTTCTTGGAGGTGCCGAAATGTTAGGAGGCTTATTAGCAGGAGTAACAACTTGTGGGGTGTTAATGGCTATTTTTCAGTCTAATGCTGGTGGTGCTTGGGATAATGCCAAAAAAATGATTGAAGAAGATGGCCGCAAAGGAACAGATTCTCATAAAGCTGCCGTAGTTGGAGATACCGTAGGAGATCCGTTTAAAGATACCTCAGGGCCTTCATTAAATATATTACTAAAATTAATGTCGATAGTAGCATTGGTAATTGCACCGAGCATTGCCCTAACTTCAGATAACATTACAGCATATAATGAAAAAGGTAGTACTACTACTGTTGAAGTACATAATACCAATAATGAAACCAAAGCGATGAAAGTATTGGTAAAAAAAGAAAATGGTAAAAAAAATGCTACAGTAATCACTACAACCGAAGTAAACGGTAAAAAAGAAGTAACCGTTGAAGCCGTTGAAGGTGATGAGGTAGATGCCTTAATTGCAAATCACGAAGAATAACGGTATTTTGGAAACATAAAAAATGCGGACTTTACAGTCCGCATTTTTTATGTTTAAATTTTTTGTTTTTGATGGTAATTCGTTGCCAAATCGATTTGATGAATGAGCTGCCCCAACAGCGGGGAGGTTTTAGTTACGCTAAATCAGAAACGCAAAAGAGGGTTATTAAAACAACCCGTGTATTTGAGCATCAATCCTATCAATAATAGAACCCAAGTCCTCAGGATTATCAACGATATCTAAATTATCAACATCAATTATTAGTAGTTTTCCTTTGGTATAGGTAGAAATCCAGGCCTCGTAACGTTCGTTCAGGCGGCTTAAATAGTCAATACTTATCGAATTTTCATAATCTCTGCCTCGTTTGTGAATTTGCCCTACCAAGGTTTGGATATTGGCGCGTAAATAAATGAGTAAATCAGGAGGCGATACCAACCGTTCCATCAATTCAAACAATGAAGAGTAATTACTAAAATCGCGATTGGTCATTAAACCCATCGCGTGTAAATTCGGTGCAAAAATATGAGCATCTTCGTAAATGGTTCTATCTTGAATGATATTTTTGCCACTTTCGTGAATTTCTAATATCTGACGAAACCTACTGTTTAAAAAAAATACTTGAAGATTAAATGACCACCGTTCCATTTCTCCGTAAAAATCATCCAAATACGGATTTTCTTCAACAGATTCATAGTGAGGGCTCCACTTATAATGTTTGGCCAATAATTTTGTTAAGGTAGTTTTTCCGGCGCCAATATTTCCAGCTATTGCAACATGCATTTTTTTGGTTTTTATTTTTAGTAAGAGCGCCTAAAGTTACTTATTTTTTATGATTTTAAACACAAAAATTTTCGTTCCGTCAAAAATATAAATCCGGTTCGTTTGTATAGAATAATTTTTTACGGTAACTTTAGTTTTATCAATTGTTAAAAGCGGTATCACCGTATCTTGATAAAATAACTTCTTATTTTTAATATACGTATACTTATTTTCAAAAGGCTTTAATTGCGTATAGCCATCAATTTTTACTGCTTCTAGAAAAGTACCGTATTCATTAAATTTTAGGAGATTGTTTTTATCTATCAACCAACATTCTTTATAAGAACTCAACTGTTCAACCGCTTTAAAGTCGTGGACATAAAAAGAAAGGGGTTGTGAGGTAAATTGTATTTTTTTTGTTTGATGGTTCCAAAGTTGTAATACGGTATCATCTTGACTGTACAACCATAGGTTATTATTTGAAGAAACGCTCACAAAAGTAATATTTTTGGAAAAAGCTGTTGTTGTAAAATTAAATGCTGAAGTAAGCTCATTTAATTGATTGTCTACAAATAAAAAAGTATTAAAATCGCGATAAAAAAGTAATATTTTTAACGGGTTTGTAATATCAACCGATGTAATTTTGCCAAATTGCGTATTGGTATACGAATACGTTTTTTGCGATGTTTTTTTATAGAGTGTATTATTTTTCAGATAATAATAGTTCTCAAAATCATCAACCCCAATAAACGTATCGGCATCCATTGAAAAACTACGCAAAAATACAGTGCTGATATCAGAAGTGTTGAGTTGCCCGATATCTTGCGAATAACAAAAATTGATTACTAATAATGCTAAATATGTAATAATAGTTTTCACCTCAGGCAAGGTACAACAATAAAGATGATTTTAGCAAATCAATTTATATCCATAACCTCTAATATTGATAATTTAAATTTGTGAATCTTTTTTTAGTTTTTTACGCAATTTCGTAATAAAAGCATCCATACTTCTCGCATTGAAAAAGTCATCATCATCCTACAGTTTCTTAAGATAAAACTACGATTTAACTAACACATTATTATTATGTTGTAATAAGCTGTATAATTCGGTTTCCTTATGTGTTAACGGTTGCGAAACCAACCACTATCGCAGTAAAAACAAATTGGCCAAAATACTTACTATTTTTTAAATGTAATCTTGTATTATCAAGCCGAAAGCAGCACATTTGAATTCAAACTTTAGAGTGATAACTTAACCAATACAACCTCATTAAATCAAGATAATTTTTCAGATTATGTAATTACCGCTTCGCAGTATTTTGTTCAACCCCGTTTTTTAATGCTTACCTTAAAATATGATATTTAAATGGGTATATGATAATGATATCAGAGAAAAAAAAGTATTTCTGAAATAGAGATTTCTGCATTATATATTATTATAAAGACATTTTTTTTTAATATCTTATTGACCTATTTTAAAAAGGGTTAGATGTTAGAATTAGCAGGTATTATTATTTTGGGGATGTTAGCACAATGGGTTGCCTGGAAGTTTAAAATTCCGGCTATATTGCCATTGCTGTTAATTGGCCTGCTAGTAGGGCCGATTGCCGCTGAATTTTTATCAGATGACCGTTCAAAATGGATAGAACCTATATGGAATGGAAAAAAGGGTCTTTTTGCCGGTGAAAGCCTGTTCTATTTTGTGTCACTCTCAATCAGTATTATTTTATTTGAAGGAGGGTTGACATTAAAATTAAAAGAAGTCCAAAATGTAGGAAATGTCATTACTAAATTGATTAGTTTAGGCGCCATTGTTACTTTTTTCGGGGCGGCCTTAGCGGTTCATTATACCTTTAATTTACGTTGGGAAATTTCCTTTTTGTTTTCGGCTTTGATTATCGTTACCGGCCCAACCGTAATTACGCCAATTTTACGCAATATTCCGTTAAAAAAAGATGTTTCGGCAGTATTAAAATGGGAAGGGATACTCATAGACCCTATTGGAGCCTTGGTGGCTGTATTGGTTTTTGAATTTATTTCTGTAGAAGGCGGCGGGGAGTTTACAAAAACAGCATTGGTAGAATTCGGAAAAATTGTATTGTTCGGCTCAACCTTTGGATTCACTTTTGCACATGCCCTGAATTTTGCGATGAATAAAAAATGGATTCCACATTACCTGTTGAATGTATTTTCATTGGCGGCCGTTTTAGGGGTTTTTGTCTTGTCGGATAGTTTTGCCCATGAATCGGGTTTACTTGCCGTAGTGGTCATGGGAATGGTCTTAGGAAATTCTAATTCGCCCTATTTAAAAGAACTGTTATACTTTAAAGAATCACTGAGTATTTTACTAATTTCTATCCTGTTTATTTTGCTCTCGGCAAATATCAATATGGAAGATTTGTATTTGGTTTACAATTGGAAAACCGTTATTTTATTTGTTTTAATAGTATTTATAATAAGGCCGCTCGGGGTATTTTTAAGTACTCATAACTCTTCGCTAAAACTCAATGAAAAGTTATTTATAAGCTGGGTTGGCCCGAGGGGAATTGTAGCAGCGGGCATTGCCTCTTTATTTGGGCTAAAACTGGCAAGAGAAGGGGTAGAAGGTGCCGAATATATTACCCCGTTGGTATTTATGGTAGTATTGGGCACCGTACTGTTAAATGCTACTACAGCGCGTTTTTTTGCTAAAGTTGCAGGTGTTTTCTTAACAAAATCTGAAGGGATATTAATAGTAGGAGCCTCAGATGTTTCAAGGTTAATCGCCCGGTATTTAGATAAGAATAACAGGCATGTGGTTTTAATAGACAGTAATAAAACCAATATTGAAAAAGCCAAGGCAATGGGCTTGGAAGCCATAAATGCAGACATCTATTCTAATTCATTGGCCGATGATATCGAATTGAATGACATTGGGTATTTGATGGCCTTAACCGGAAGTTCTGATATTAATAAATTTGCCATTCAAAAATTTAAAAAACAATTTGGTGAAAATGGCGCTTTTAGATTGGTTACCGCTAAAGAAATGAAAGATTTTTCTAACAACCCTAGAGAGGGCTTGTTTTCACATACAGATGATTATGGACTATTGACAAAAACAGCACAGAAATATCCTACCATCCATGAAATAGAACTAAAGGATAAAAATCATTACAATAAACTCATTGAAATGACCGATAAAAATATTGACATTATTCCTTTATTTATCAAAGATAATAATGGCGAATTAGATATTATTTCGTCCTATAATAAAGACCAAGAAATTAAAAAAGGATGGAAACTTGTGTATTTAGGAAAAGAAATTCAAGAATAGCCCTAACCCAGATTACAAGACATCAGCATAACGTAATGTGAATAAAGTGGATAGTTGCGGTGGAATTGAATAGCTGTGAATGCGGATTAAACTTGTTCGCCGAAGCTTTATTGCAAAGGAGGGAAATCTTGTTGGACCTACAAGAACTATAAGACTCTGAAATAGAAGCAGTTATAATTTTTTACTGTAGTAATAGAACTTAGCCCTTTTTTTGTAACAATATAAACCCTGCTAAGTTTGAAATGAGTACTATAGGCACTATAACTGCCGGCAAGAGTAAGAATGGGAATTTCATTACGGCAATATTAGGTTGATTAAAAGCAACCTGTTGTAAAGCGGTTGGTGTCGATAAAATGGCATATATGATTACGTTAAAGAGTAGAAGTAATGAAATCACATTCCATGTCAATAACAAAGGTTTATTAATAGTATTATTCCTAAAAGCCACCAAAGCAACTATCGGTGCGGTAATTCCGGCTAAGATGTCAAAATTGTGCCCTTCAAAAGTGAGGATTTCAGGGATGTATTTTTCTAAGAATAACCAATATAAGACAATTTCTACTAATATTCTTACCGTATGCAGGTAGGTGATTTGTTTCAAATTAAACGTGTGTAACCAATGCCGCATCTTTTTTGAGAAAATAGTTGCAAAGATGATGGCCGGTATCGGTAAGATAACAAGGATAAATCTTGGCGGAATGGTTTGGGTACGGTCATAAAACCCCGAAATAGCTAATATACTATGCACAATCCCCCAAAAAACAATGCCGATAATAAATAACTTGCTTTTAGTACCCGCCCTATAAAATTGTAGTATAGAAAATAACACTGCAACAAAAAAAGTACCGTATACATATAAAGGTAAATTTGTAATCATCGCCTTTTTTGTTAAGAAATTTTTTTCTCTAAAGCCTCAATTTGTTCAAATCCTTCTTGGCCGATTTTATGATGAATTTTTGCCATAAAATCTTTCCAAACCGGAATGATTTGTTGAACCAATGCTTTTCCTTTCTCAGTCAATTCAATTTCGGGCCTGTAAGCAGATGTTCTTGCGATATAGTGTTGATTTTCTAATAACCTGACGCCCCTACTAACAGTTGAGCGACCCAATACTAGTTTTTTGCCGATAAGCCCTTGTTCTATTTTACCTGTTTTATAGAGGGCAAATAAAATATTTAACTGATTTTCGGTAATATTAAAAGTAGCCAGTACTTGACGTAAATAACCATCTGTAATTCTTGACAGGCGCCGTAACCTTGACGCAATACATTGATGTAATTCGTATTTCACGGTACAAATATACAAACAAAAGTTGTATATACAACATATAATCGTTTTTCAACCCGTCTAAGCGTGTGAAAATTATTAAAAGCAGAAAGGGTTTAGGTCAACTTTTCCAGTATTGAGGGGCAGTATCCGTTGTTTTTTGATCCCAATAGTCAGGAGTTACTTTATGGCCGTCAAAGGTTTTTAACTTACGCTGAAATACCCAAACGGTAGGATTAAAAACCATATCGGTTACCGCAACGGTATACAGTTGAGGTTCGTCTTCATTGGGCCTTTTTTCTTCTTGAATGATGACCTCAAACCCATTGTGCTCTAAGAGTTTTTTTAAAAAATCTTTTCGCTCTTCGCTAATTTTCTTTTCTACAAAAGTAACTCTCGTATCGTCTATACTGCCAAATAAATGTTTTCCTGATAATCCCATTTTTTTTAATTTAAAAACGTTGTACTAATGGCATATACGTATTCGTATAACGGACTGTACAATCCGGCTACTAAAATACCGATAGCCGATAGTACCAATCCTAATTTCATATATAGTTTGCTTGAAAAATACGGAATGGCATCCGGATTTTTTCGCAAAAACATTGCTCTTACCACTATGAGGTAATAATATAAAGATATGGTAGCATTTACCACCCCGATAAATACCAGTACGTAATATCCTTTACTGGCAGCAGCGAGATATAAAAAAAATTTGCCGAAGAATCCCGCCAACGGAGGTATTCCTGCTAAAGAAAATAATGCCAACATCAATAAAAGGCTCAGTTTCGGATTGGTGCGGTACAACCCTTCATAGTCGTCAATATTTTCCTTATCAGCAGCTGATGAAATGGCTTGTACTACGCCAAAAGCCCCTAAATTTGAAAAGATATAAACGGTTACAAAAAACAATACGGTGGCCAACCCTAATTGGTCTACCGAAAGCATTCCCAATAAAATAAATCCGGCTTGTGCCACAGAAGAAAAGGCTAAAAACCGTTTCATATTTTGTTGGCGTAAAGCAAATAGGTTACCAATGGTCATGGTAGCAATGGCTACGATATAGATAATCTTATTCCAAAATAAGAATAGAGGCTTTAAAACCGTAAATAGAAGAATTACTAAAATCAATACCGCTGCGCCTTTTGAAATAACCGATAAATAAGAAGCTACATTAATGGGTGCCCCTTCATAAACATCTGCTGTCCAGAAATGGAAAGGTGCCAGTGAAATTTTAAATGCCAACCCCGAAAAGAATAAAATAAATCCTAAAACCGATAAATTAGAAACTGTTAAAACCGATGCTACGACATCAAAATAGGTGGTTCCGGTTGTGGCATACAAGAGTGAAATTCCGAATAAGGCGGTACCCGAAGCCAAAGCCGATGACAAAATATATTTTACCCCGGCTTCTGCTGATATGCGTTTAGAGGTTTCATAGGCTACCAATGCGGCAATAGGCAAAGTGGCCAATTCTAAGCCGAGATAAAATAGTAAAAAATCTCCTGAAGAAATCATAAAATACATGCCTAGTAAAGAGGATAGTAATAAGAGGATAAATTCTGTGCCTTTGTGTTGGGCTACTACTTTTTCTTTAAGCCAATCGGCAGATTGTAAGAGCACGATTAACACCCCGACGTTCAACACATTTTTAAAGAAATAGAGTAGGGTGTTGGTTCTAAACATACCACCAAACAAACGGCCTTCTTCTAATGGAAAGAAACCTACTGCTGTATGAATGGCAAAGAGGATTATGGCAAAGGAAACCAACTTTCCTTTTTGTTTTTTGCCGGTAAAAATTTCAAAAATAAGCACGGCAAGAAATAAGACTACCAAGCCTAATTCAAATCGCATTAATAGGAGACTGTTCCAGTTCATTTTTTTTATTCTTAATTGAGACCTAACAGGTTTTCCTCCTACGCTAAAGCTTCGGCGGACAAGTAAAAACTTGTTAGGTCTTGACCGTTATTATAATAACCGTTCTAAAAACGGTGTAATACTATCTTTTATCATTTCACTTAATCCGAAAGGTATGGTACCAATCACTACTACGGGAATCATTAGTAAAACCAACCCTACTTTTTCATACCAGGCTGCTTTTGGTAAGTTGGCATGTTCTTCATTTACCAACGACCCCATCATAATTTTTCCTACCATTCTTAAAATGTATACGGCGGTAACCACAATTGATGAAACTACAATTACAGTTATGACTCTATGAAATAAATCGGGATGCTGAAAAGCACCTACAAAAACATTCATTTCGGCTACAAAACCACTAAATCCGGGCAAGCCCAAATAGGCCAATCCGGTAATGACATATACAGCACCGATAAAGGGTAATATTTTCATAATACCTCCCAGTTTGGCGATGTCTCGAGTATGGGTTCTACCGTATACCATTCCGATTAAGGCAAAAAATAATGCGGTTAACAACCCATGGGATAGTGATTGGATAATGGCACCATTCCAAGCGGTCTTATTGAGCATTAATAAGGCAAATAATACCAAACTCAAATGGCTTACCGAGGCATAGGCATTGATATATTTTAAATCTTTTTGCATAATAGCGCCAAAGGCACCATAAATTACACCGATGGTTGCCAGTACTAAGAAAAAGTCTGTCCAGTGCAACGCGCCTTGCGGAAGTAAATACATGGCAATTCTAAAAACTCCGTAACCTCCTAATTTCATCAAAACACCGGCATGTAACATAGATACTGCTGTAGGTGCTGATGCATGCCCTGAAGGTGACCATGTATGGAATGGAAACAAGGCTCCGATAACTGCAAAACCCACAAATACAAACGGGAAAAATAAATTTTGGGCAGCCACAGGAATATTGGCTTTGGCAATTTCTAAAATATTGAAAGTCAACATACCACCACCGGCATTTGAATTAAAATAGATACCAAAAATACCCACTGATAACACGGCAGAAGCCCCCATCAACATCAAGGTAAGTTTCATGGCAGAAAATTCTTTAGGCCCCGAACCCCAAATACCAATGAGTAGAAACATGGGTATTACGGCAATTTCATAAAAAACAAAGAGTGTAAACAAATCGAGTGAGATAAAGAAACCGAAAACGCCGGTTGCCAATACAATGAGTGTGATAAAAAATTCTTTAGGCAGATCGTCAATTTTCCATGAAATAAAAATACCGGCAACTACAATAAAAGCTGTTAAGGCAATCATCACTACCGAAATAGCATCTACTCCGATGGTATAATGGATGTTAAACGATTCAAACCATGGGATGTCTCTGGTAAAAACCATGATAGTATCTTTACTTACTAACGAACGTTCATGTAAATAGGCAACTATCAAATTGCTAGCCATACCGAGTTGAACGAGCATTCCCACTAATGAAATTACCCTTGCTTGCTTTAAATTTTTCGCAAAAATCAATACCAAGACCGTGATGATTGGTACAACAACGAAAAGTGTTAAAATATCCATAGTGTGTTATTAAAATTCCAAAACTTAAATTCCAATTTCCAAATCATTACTCTTTTTTTATAACCATAAATAGAATACTATAATAGCAAGAATGACGCTTCCGCTGATAAATGCCATGGCATAATCTTGAAATTTACCTGATTGCAATCCTTTTATTTTATTTGATATGGCTACGGTAACATTTCCGATGCCAATCATAGTACCATCTACTATATGTTTGTCAAACCATGCTACGGGTGCTGCAATGAGTACGAAAATAATTTTTTTTGTAACGAATAAATAAATTTCATCAAAATAAAATTTATGGGCTGTCCATGTATACAATGCACCGAAAGTACCGGCAATCTTATCCGGAATAGTGGTTTCTTTTTTATATAAAATATAGGCGATGAGTATTCCTAAAATTCCCACTCCTGAAGCAATGGCTGCTAATGTGTAATTTAAATGCGCCGCAAAAGGCTGGTGGTCTGCAGTTATAAATTCACTAAAGTGGATGTACCCTCCAATAATACTCATCACTGCTAAAAATAGCATAGGTACTTTCATTGACCATGGCGATTCATGGGGCGGATGTTCATATTGTGTATCTTTTCCCCAAAAAATACCGAAATAGAGCCTAAACATGTACAGCGCTGTTAGTCCGGCTACCACCACCCCACTGATATAAATAAGCATATTGTGTTCATAAGCAGCGGCTAAAATTTCGTCTTTACTAAAGAACCCTGCAAATCCGGGAACTCCTGAAATTGACAAGGCGGCAATCAAAAAAGTAATATGTGTTATGGGCATATATTTTCGCAAACCGCCCATATCTTTTAAATAGTTGCTATGAATGGCATGAATTACTGAACCGGCAGCCAAGAAAAGCAAGGCTTTAAACATGGCATGTGTAAATAAATGGAACATAGATGCCATAAACCCAAGGCCTTCATGCCCGTTGTATTTTGAAACGCCTAATGCCCACATCATATATCCTATTTGTGACATGGTTGAAAATGCCAATACACGTTTGATGTCGTTTTGTGTGATTGCGATGATAGCGGCAAATAATGAGGAAATAGCACCTACATAGGCAACAATATTCAAGGCATAACCTTCTTGAACGAAATAGAAAGCCGGAAATAATCTGGCAACCAAATAGACACCGGCTACTACCATTGTAGCAGCGTGTATCAATGCTGATACTGGCGTTGGCCCTTCCATGGCATCGGGCAACCAAATATGAAATGGCAGCATCGCCGATTTTCCGGCGCCTCCCATAAAAATTAAAATCAATCCCCAAGTAAAAACCGATAAGCCCATAAAAGAAGTAGATGCCCAACTGGTAATCATGATACCGTCGGGATTGTTTAATTCTCCAAAATCAAAAGTACTAGAATAGTAGCTTACTATTAAAATACCAATTAAGAATCCTAAGTCTGCAAAACGTGTAACGATAAATGCTTTTTTTGCCGCGGCAACGGCTGAGGGTTTGGTATAATAGTATCCTATGAGTAAAAATGAGGAAGCTCCTACCAATTCCCAAAAAATATAAATTTGAAAAAGATTGGTAGCCAATACCAACCCCAGCATAGAGAAGCTAAACAGGGCGAGATAAGCAAAGAAACGCGTATAGCCATCATCACCTTTCATATATCCTCTGCTATATAAATGTACCATAAAAGAGATGGTAGTTACTACTACAAGCATCATTACCGCAATAGGGTCAATCAGCACACCCATATCTATATGGAGTTTATCGCTAAAGGCCAGCCAAGTTTGTTTGTAGACAAAAGTTTGGTATATACCGTTTACTTTTCCTTCAAGGAAATAGTGATAGGCGGTATATAGTGATAGTACAAATGATGCCCCCAAGCCCAATGAGCCTATCCATCCGGAAATGGATGGCGGAATTTTTTTACTAAACAATCCCAATAGCAAAAAGATTGCTAAAGGAATCAGGGGAATTGCTATGACGTAACTGTAGTCCATAATTTAGTATTGTGTATATAGTATTGAGTAGTGAGTGAGAAGAAAGAGTAAAAACTCAATACTTACATCTCAATACTCATATCTTTCTTTTAATATTTCATAACTTCTGTATCTTTCACTTCCACAGAGGTAACCAGTTTATATAAATTGATAATGATGGCAATGGCCAGTGCTGTTTCTGCGGCAGCAAGGGCAATGATAAAAATTGAAAAAATGGTACCTTGCAAAAAATCAGGATACAAATAGGTATTTATCACCACAAAATTTACAGCGGCAGCATTTAATATCAGTTCTATTGACATCAATACCATAATTAAATTTTCACGGGTAAAAAATCCGTAAATCCCTATAAAAAATAAGATGCTTGACAGGGATAAAATTTCGTATATGCTAATGCCTTCTATCATTTTATATTAATTTAACCGCAAAGTTTGCATTGGTTTCGCGAAACTCGTAACGATTCATTTTTATTATTTTTTTCTCATTTCTCCAGTTTTTTTCCTTTAGCAATGACAATAGCTCCAATCATCACTGCTAATAACAATACACTAATCACTTCAAAAGGTAAAATAAATCCACCATCGCCATAACTCAACAATTTGTTGCCGATTTCTGATACTTCAATGGGTTGTGATGCGTTTACCGCTTTAAAAGGATAGGTGATAATTGCCCAAAGTGTAATACCTAAACCGGCCGCGCTTAATAAACCGGCAATAATTTTTTTCTTTAAAGGTGTTACTTCTAATTCTAATTCTACATGGTGAATTAAGAGTACCGAAAAAATAAAGAGTACAATCACTCCACCACCATAAACTACAATTTGAATGGCGCCTAAAAAACTGTAATCAATTAAAAAATAGATTCCTGAAACACCTATTAAAACAAATAAAAGGTACATTACAGCCCGAAGAACCTTTCTACTGGTAACTGTTGCCAATGCAAAAACAATCATTATTGCGGCTATGATGTAAAATAGTATTCTTTCCATTTTTTTATTTCTTGCTATGTTGCAAGTTAATTTTCATTGTTTTTTATTTCTCGCAAACCTGCTTGCCAGCAAGACAAGGATGCAGCGTTTTTATTTTTTATATCTCAATACTAACTTCTCACTTCTCAATACTAATTTTTAATCTTCAACCCCGGGTTTTACTTTTGAACCGGGTTGGTTTAATATTTTGGTTAATTGTGTTCTGTCATAGACAGAGTTTTCAAAATTTGGAGCCCAAACAATGGCATCTGTCGGACAGGCCTCAATACACAGTCCGCACATGGTACACATCGATAAATGATAGATATGCTTGTCTATTTTCTTTTTCTTTTTACCGGTAGTTTCATCGATACCTCTATCCCAAATAATTTCAATACTGCCATTGGGGCAGGCAATTTCACATTTTTGGCAACCGGTACATTGGTGTTCATTATTTTGATCATGAGGCATAATTACTTCGCCGCGAAAACGTTCAAACATTTTTAAGGTTTCCCTATTGTCTGGATATTGTTGCGTGAGTGTTCCTTTTCTTGCGTTGACAAAATAACCTCCGGTAACGCGCATACCGGTAAGTAATGTTTTGATGCCTTTATATATGTCTGAAAAATAACTCATTTTATAGTGTCCAGTTTAACCAAATTAGTATTGCCATGACTACAATATTAACCAAGTTGATGGGTAATAAATATTTCCATTCTAAGGTTAGTAATTGATCTACTCTTAAACGTGGAAACGTCCAACGAAACCACATCATTAAAAATATGATGAGCAGTACTTTTATAAAAAACCAAAATACTTCAGGAAACCAGGTTATGCCTTCTGTAACTCCAAAAGGGGAAAGCCATCCGCCAAAAAATAACACTACGGCAATGGATGCTATAATGAACATATTTATAAATTCTGCTAGAAAGAAATAAGCGAATTTCATTCCTGAATATTCGGTATGGAAACCGGCTCCTAATTCTGATTCTGCTTCTACCAAATCAAAAGGTGCCCTGTTGGTTTCGGCGGTACCGGCAATCATAAAAACCATAAAAGCAATAATAGCAGGGATGTGTCCTTGCCATATCAACCATCCACCGGTACGTTGCACTTCAATAATTTCTGATAATTGTAAGGAGCCTGTTAGTAATATCATCGTTAGAATTGACAACCCCACAGAGAGCTCATAGCTAATGGTTTGCAACCCACTCCGCATAGCGCCAATCAAGGCATATTTATTATTACTAGCCCATCCGCCTACTAAAATTCCGATAACTCCAATAGAGGATATTGCCAGTAAAAAGAACATTCCTATATTGGGGTCAAAAGCCTGTAATTGTTTTGAAAACGGAAAAATAGTCATGGCTAATAAAGCGGTAACAATAACAAAATAAGGAGCTAAATTATAGAGAAATTTATCAACCCTATCGGTACTTGTCAATTCTTTTGAAACCAGTTTTAGCGCATCTGCCATGGTTTGAAAAATACCTCCGGGACCAACACGGTTAGGCCCTAGTCGCAATTGAAACCACGCCGCAACTTTACGCTCTAACAATACTAAATACAAGCCTGCAACGGCAAACAAAGCTAAATAAGCTATGGCTATAAGTACCATTTCAGTAATATTAGCCGCACCTTCGGGCAGTATTGAAAAAAGCCAATCGTGTATTGCTTTGGTCATAATATTCTAATTCTTAATATTCGTTAGTTCGAGTGCCATCATGCCACAGGCGGATGGTATATCGAGAATTTTTTCAATCAATTAAACAACTTCTCGATACTATTTTTCTTCCTTATTAGTCAGAAAAATCACTCGAAGTGACGAGTGTAAAACGTTATTATTTTCTAATCCAAAATTTCAATATACATTAGAGGTTTTCAAAATTTAAGTTGAAACTTCCTCTAGCGATCAATATCCGGTACGACAATATCAATAGTTGACATAATGGCTACTAAATCGCCAATTTTAGAGCCTTTTGCTATTTTATTAATCACAGAAAGGTTTGAAAAACCGGGTGACCTGAATTTTACGCGATACGGATTTTTAGTACCTGTACTATTTATATAAACACCCAGTTCACCTCTTGCGGTTTCTACTCGTTGATAATATTCTCCTTTGGGTAATTTGATTACCGCTTTTGTATCTACTTTGATATCTCCTTCCGGAATATTATCTATCAATTGTTCTACAATAGCCACCGATTCCCACAACTCTTGAATACGTACTTTATATCTTGCCAAACTATCGCCTTCCGTAAATAGTACTTCGTTAAAATTTACTTGTGTATAGGCACTATACGGGTGAATTTTTCTAATGTCACAAGAAACGCCCGAACCTCTGGCAACCGGCCCGGAAGCACCAAACGAAATGGCATCTTCTTTAGACAAAACACCTACTCCTTTTGTTCTTTTCTGAAAGATTACATTTCCGGTTAATAAGCGGTCGTATTCGGGTATTTTGGTTTTAAAATGTGTAATAAATTCTTTGACCCGTTTTACAAAGTTGGGGTGGATGTCAAACATTAATCCACCGGGAATGTTGTAGTTCATAGTTAATCGTGCTCCACAGGTTTCTTCAAAAATATCATTAATCATTTCGCGATCTCTAAAGGCATAAAAATAGGTAGTTAATGCTCCAACATCCATACCCATAACGCCCCACCATAAACAGTGTGAAGCTATTCTTGTTAATTCGGCTATAATAGTTCTAATTACTTTTACACGTTCAGGGACTTCGAGTTCTAATGCTTTTTCAACCGTTAAACAAACCGCTTCATTATTAATATGAGAAGATAAGTAATCCATTCTATCAGTAAGGTGAACTATTTGTTGATAGCTATCGCGTTCACACATTTTTTCTATTGAACGGTGGATATAACCCAAGTCAGGTTCAACATTATGTATGATTTCTCCATCAATGGTTAAAATCAACCGTAAAACACCATGGGTGGCAGGATGCTGCGGCCCCATATTGATGAAGTACTCTTCGGTTTTTAGTTTGGGTTTTATGAGTTGATCTTTTGTCATATTTCTATCAGATATTGCCTGTCTGTTGACAGGAGCGCAAAGTCGCAAAAATTGTATTTTTCTCTTTTCTCAATACTAACTACTCAATACTAATTTCTATTTTATCACCATATTCACTTCGTCAACATAATCTTTTCGCAATGGATAACCTTCCCAATCAGCAGGTAAAAACAAACGTTTGAGATTGGGGTGATTATTGAATTTTATTCCGAAAAAATCATAGACTTCCATTTCGTGATATTCAGCAGTTAGCCAAATATCTGAAACAGTATCTAAGGTTGGATTTTCTCTATCGGCTGTTTTTACCTTCACTACTATATTATGCCTGAACTCTGTAGATTCTAAATGGTAAATGACACCTAGTTCTTCTCCCCAGTCCATTCCTGTAACACAAAATAGATAATCAAATTTCAAATCGCGATTCGTTTTCAACTGTTCACAAATAGAATGTAATTCTTCTTTGGAAACCCATACGTTTAGAAATTCTGACTCTTCTTCAGAAAACTCCAAATTATCTGACCAGCTATTTACGAGTTGTTGTATTTCTTGATTTGTCATTTTATTTTTCTCTATTCTTAAAGTCCTTCATCAAATCCATCAATCGGATTCTTTTTATGCTTCATATTTTCGGTTTGTATCTTTTTTTGCAGCATAATCATTCCTTCTAATAAGGCTTCGGGTCTTGGTGGGCAACCGGGCACATAAACATCTACCGGTATCACGTGGTCTGCCCCTTTTACTACTGAATATGAATTGTAAAAAAACGGCCCTCCTGAAATGGCACAAGCGCCCATGGCAATTACATATTTAGGTTCTGCCATTTGGTCGTATAACCTTCGTAAAACAGGTGCCATTTTATTGACAATGGTTCCGGCAATAATAATTAAATCGGCTTGTCTAGGCGAAGGCCGTGCTACCTCAAAACCAAATCGCGACCAATCGTGTTTGGCAGCACCACTTTGCATCATTTCAATGGCACAACAACTGGTACCAAAATACAATGGCCATAGTGAATTTGAACGCCCCCAATTAATAACTTTATCGAGTGAGGTTACTACGATATTTCCTCCATTACCTCCCGGAATTACCTTACCGGGAAAACTCTCGGGCAAAATTTCTTTTCTCCCTTCGGCTTCTGCTTGTTTTAGATATCGTGTTTTGTCTGCGTCTATTCCCATCGTAAAGCTCCTTTTTTATAGGCGTATAACAATCCTAAGCCTAAGATTACCAAAAATACTATGATTTCTATTAAGGCAATGGTTCCTATTTCTTTAAAAACAACCGCCCAAGGAATTAAAAATGCAACTTCAACATCAAAAATTAAAAATAATATGGCAAATAAGTAGTACCCAACTTTGAATTGAATCCAAGTAGAACCAATGGTTTCCATACCACATTCATAAGGGTCTCTTTTTTGGGCATTATCAGATTTGTGTGAAATCAATCCTGATAAGGCATTTGCACCGGCAACCAGCACCACTCCTGCTAAAAGAAAAACCAGTATTGCTTCGTAACCCATAATTGTTGTTTAAGTTCTAAGTTTCGTGTTTCGTGTTTCGTGTTTCGTGTTTCAACAACCAGCACAAAATTAATTGAATAGTTTTGTGCAAAAACTGACAATAGTCAGTCTATATTAAAAAATTCTAAATCTCAAATTCCAATTGTCAAATCTCTAATATTCTTTTTGGTAAAAAATATTGAAATTTAGTACTTGTTTATTCAAATTTGTTACTTAACCTCATAGGTTTCGCCACTAAAGAACAAATCGTCTACTTTGGTAAATTTTGAATGTGCACTCACTTCTTTGGTTAAGGCTTCTTCTCTTTCTTCAAAGGTCAATTCTTCTACGGCTCTAATAATACCTGTTGCCAAAGGATATTCCATTCTGACCAACATATAATGCAATGTTGGGTCGGGTTCTTTAGCATCGTGTATTAACAAGTCATCTTCGGTGATGCCGTTTTCTCCAATGGTAACTACTTCTAATTTCAATCCGTTTAGTACAAGCCCTTTATCGCGTTCTTTACCAAAAATCATCGGTTTGTTGTGTTCTAAATGGATTTGCTTGTCTTCGCGAATATTTTTATCGGTATATTGTGTAAAACAGCCGTCGTTAAAAATCACACAATTTTGTAATACTTCTATTAAAGAGGTGCCTTTAAATTTTTCTGCTTCAATAAACAATTGTGTCATTTCTTTGGGCGTATTTCCACCAATTCGCGCAAAAAACCGCGCTTGAGCACCTAATGCTAATTCTCCGGGATGAAAAGGTGGTTGGGTATTTCCGTAAGGAGATGTTTTTGTTTTTTGTCCGATTAAAGAAGTTGGCGAAAACTGTCCTTTGGTCAATCCGTAAATCTCATTGTTAAATAAGATGATATTCAAATCGAGGTTTCTTCGCAACACATGTATAAAATGGTTTCCGCCAATAGCCAAAGAATCTCCGTCTCCGGTAATTACCCAAACGCTTAACGCTGGATTTGCCAGTTTTACGCCACTGGCAATAGCCGGAGCCCGCCCGTGAATACTATGCATCCCGTAAGAATCTATATAATAAGGAAAACGAGACGAACATCCGATTCCGGAAATAAATACCACATCTTCTTTTTTAACACCCATTTCGGGTAAGGCTTTTTGCATGGATCGTAAAATGACATAATCATCACATCCGGGACACCATCTTACCTCTTGGTCACTTGCAAAATCTCTAAACGTATATTTTGTTTCTTTAGTCATAATTATTGTATCAATGTTTTAAATTTTTGTGCAAGCTCACTAGCACCAAATGGCAAGCCTTGTATTTTATTATATTGTGCAAATTTAAAATCGATAAATTTACTTCTCAATACAGAGGCTAACTGCCCGTTATTTAATTCACACACTACAATTTTTTTAAAGTTAGAAAAAACCGCTTCGGTATTTTTAGGAAACGGATTGAGATAATTAAAATGTACATGCCCAACCTTGTAACCTTCTTCGCTTAATTTTTTAGTAGCTGAATGTAAACTTCCGAAAGTACCACCCCAGCCTACTACTAATAAGTCGCCTTTTTCATTAAATTCAGATTTTAAATCGGGAATACTATTTTGCACACGCTGTACTTTTTCTGCCCTAACATGTGTCATATATTCATGATTTTCAGGAACATACGATACGTTTCCGGTAGTTTTATCTTTTTCTAAACCACCCACTCTATGTTCAAAGCCTTTGGTTCCCGGAATGGCCCATTCTCTGGCTAAGGTTACGGCATCTCTGTCATATACATGCCATTTTTCAGGATCGCCACCGGTAATTTGTTTATGTGTAATAGGTGGCATATCATTGATAGATTTTATTTTCCAAGGTTCTGAGCCATTGGCAATATACCCGTCTGTCAATAATAAAACCGGAGTCATGTGTTCTAGGGTTAATCTGGCAGCTTCATAAGCCCAATCAAAACAATCGGCAGGTGTACTGGCTGCAATGACTATCAATGGGCTCTCGCCATTTCTACCGTATAAGGCTTGCAATAAGTCTGATTGTTCTGTTTTTGTAGGCAATCCTGTTGAAGGACCACCGCGTTGTACATCTACAATTACCAGTGGTAATTCGAGTATCATCGCCAATCCTACAGCTTCTCCTTTTAATGCCAATCCCGGTCCGGAGGTTGTCGTAATAGCTAAGTCTCCGGTAAAAGATGCCCCTATTGATGAGGTAATACCGGCAATTTCATCTTCTGCCTGAAAAGCTTTTACACCAAAGTGTTTGTGTTTTACCAGTTCATGTAAAATATCTGAGGCAGGAGTGATAGGATAAGACCCTAAAAATAATTCTAAGCCGCTTTTTTCAGCAGCAGCTAAAAAACCCCATGCTGTCGCTTGGTTTCCATTAATAATTCTATACCGGCCTTTAGGCATTTTAGAGGGGGAAATAGTATAGGAATTCGGAATTAACTCTAAGGTTTCGGCAAAATAATATCCGGTTTTTAAAACCTTTGCATTAGCTTGGGCAATTAAAGGTTTGTTTTTAAACTTCTTATCGAAAAACTCTAGGGTGTGGTTCATGTCTCTATCATACATCCAATACACCATCCCCAGCGCAAACATATTTTTACTCCTAGTAATACTTTTATTGTCTAAGCCGTCAATGTCTTTTAAGGCTTCTTTGGTCAAGGAAGTCATAGCAACTTCTATAACCCGGTAATTATTTAAACTACCGTCTTCGAGCGGATTACTGGCATATAATGCTTTTTCGAGATTTTTCTTGGTAAAAGAATCGGTGTCAACAATAATTGTATGGCCGGCCTTCAATGCACTTAAATTAGTTTTTAAAGCTGCAGGGTTCATACAAACCAGCAAATCCAAGTCTTCGCCGGGGGTGCTAATTTCTACACTGCCAATATGTACTTGAAATCCGGAAACGCCGTAAAGGCTACCTTGCGGAGCCCTGATTTCTGCAGGATAATTAGGAAAAGTTGCTACATCGTTTCCAAACATGGCCGAAGTATCAGTGAATTGGGTTCCTGTTAACTGCATACCATCACCGGAATCACCAACAAATCGGATAACCACTGCTTCTAAAGCCTCTGGTTGGTGATTTTTTTTAGTTGTTGTCATATAAATTTGTACTAAGTGAAATTTTGTTTAAATTTATCAAAAATTTATTTAAATAAAATAAATGCCAAAATTAATTTCACTTTTTATTTTGAAATATGACTTTTGTCAGCTTACCTTTATTAAATGAATTTTAGTTTTGCATATTAATTTAAAATTTGACAACAATGGCTATTATTATAACAGACGAATGTATTAACTGTGATGCTTGTTTGGCAGAATGCCCTAACCATGCAATTTACGAACCCGATCAAGAGTGGTCTTATGCTGAAGAAACAGCATTGAGTGGTACGGTAACAACACTTGACGGAAGAGAAGTAGATGCTGATGCAGAAAACGAACCGCTTTCTGATGAGTTTTACTACATTGTTTCTGATAAATGTACAGAGTGTAAGGGTTTTCACGATGAACCTCAATGTGCTTCCGTTTGTCCGGTTGATTGCTGTGTGCCGGATGAAGATCACGTTGAAACCGAAGAAGAATTATTGAAGAAAAAAGTGTGGTTACACGGTGAATAATTCTTGATGTACCCATATCGTTTTTAAGTTACTATCTTATTGTTTCACTTCTGTTAAAAAGAAGAGGCAATTGAATTAAAACACTCATAATAATGGTATTATGGGTGTTTTTTGTGTTTTAAACTAGGGTAACTCCTGATAATTATCATAGATTACGAGTGCAAATAACACTACTTTTACACAAATTTTTAATAAAAATAAGTAGTATTTGTAATTTTTTGCTGTATATGATTTTATGAAACATTCAAGACAAAAGTTTGTTCTTAAATAGCATTAATTATATGAATGTTCTATCTGACCTTTGAAAAGTAATAACTTATAACAGATAAAATTACAAAAAGCTACATAATTTATAGGTTATGCAAAAAAAAGTTCAAAAATTAATTTTAGACGGTAATGAGGCAGTCGCTCGTATTGCCCATAAAACAAATGAAGTTTGTGCTATCTACCCAATAACGCCTTCCTCACCGATGGGCGAACATGCTGAAGCTTTTAGCGCAAAAGGGCAAACGAATATTTTTGGAGATATTCCGCGTATTATAGAAATGCAAAGTGAAGGCGGTGCTGCCGGTGCCGTTCACGGAAGTTTACAAGGAGGAGCATTGACTTCTACCTTTACAGCATCGCAAGGCTTGTTATTAATGATACCTAATATGTATAAAATAGCAGGTGAGTTATTGCCTACTGTTTTTCATATTGCTGCCCGTACCGTAGCAACACACGCATTGTCAATATTTGGCGATCATTCTGATGTGATGGCAACACGCCAAACCGGATTCGGAATGCTTTTCGGAGGTACCGTTCAAGAAGCACAAGATTTTGCCCTAATTGCACAAGTGGCAACTTTAAAATCTAGAGTGCCTTTTTTGAATGTTTTTGATGGATTTAGAACCTCTCATGAAATTCAAAAAATTGATGGTATTTCTGATGATGTAATTCATAAAATGATGCCATTAGATAAAATAATGGAACATAAAGAACGCGCGTTGAACCCTAAAAATCCGGTAATCAGGGGAACTTCACAAAATCCCGATGTATTTTTCCAAGCCCGTGAAGCTGCCAATTTATTTTACCAAAGAACGCCCCGAATCGTTCAAGAAACGATGGATGAGTTTTATAAATTGACCGGTAGAAAATATGAGTTATTCGATTATATAGGCCACCCCGAAGCTGAAGAAGTTATCATTATTATGGGTTCTGGCGAAGGCCCTGTTAAAGAAACTATTGAAACAATGGTTGCAGAAGGTGATAAAGTGGGTGCTTTGATTGTACGATTGTACCGTCCGTTTGATATTGGCTACTTTATTGATAAACTCCCTAAAACGGTTCAAAAAATTGCGGTAATGGATCGTACCAAAGAATCTGGCAGTGTTGGTGAACCATTGTATTTAGACGTAGTTGCCGCTTATGCTGAAAGTGATAGAAAACAACCGATAATTGTAGGTGGACGATACGGATTGTCATCAAAAGAATTTACACCAACCATGGTAAAATCTATTTTTAGCAACTTAGACGCCGAAAAACCTAAAAATCACTTTACTATTGGTATTATAGATGATGTTTCTAAAACAAGTCTGCCGATGGATACATTATTCCACACCAAAAAATCTACCTTTAATTGTTTGTTTTATGGGTTGGGTTCTGACGGTACGGTAAGTGCTAATAAAAATTCTATTAAAATTATTGGCGATACTACCGACCATTATACACAGGGTTATTTTGTATATGATTCTAACAAAGCAGGTTCGCAGACCATATCGCACTTGCGTTTTGGCCCTGACCCGATTTATTCTACCTATTTAATCAATACCGCTGATTTTATCGCTTGCCATAAATTTAATTTTATTGACCGGTATGATATTATTGGAAAAGCCAAAAAAGGAGGTACCTTCTTATTAAATGCACCATATTCGAAGGATGAAATTTGGGAACGGTTACCCGAAAAAACACAACAAGGCATTATTGATAAAGAGTTAAAATTTTATGTAATTGACGCTACCAAAGTAGCCCATGAAGCGAAATTGGGAAGAAGGACAAATACTATTTTACAAACCTGTTTTTTCGCTATTTCTGGAATATTGCCTAAAGAAGATGCTATCAAACGTATCAAAAATGCCATTGTAAAATCGTATTCTCATAAAGGAGACGCCATTGTACAAATGAATTTTAATGCGGTTGACAAATCGCTTGAAAATTTATTTGAAGTAACATATCCTAAAAAAGTGACTAGTAGCAAAGCCTTCAAATCATTTGTTACCAACAATGCCACCACTTTTACCAAAGAAGTATTAGCCATGTCTATGGCAGGAAAAGGCGATTTGTTACCCGTAGGCGTATTTATGCCTGACGGAACCTTCCCTACCGGAACCTCACAATATCAAAAAAGAGACATTGCCGATTTTATTCCTGTGTGGGATGATGTTGACCTATGTACACAGTGTAATAAATGTAGTTTAATTTGTCCTCATAGTGCCATTAGGGCTAAAGTAGTGGATGAATCAATGGTAGGTAATTTTCCTGAAACATTGGATAGTGTAGCTGCAAAAGGACGCCCCTTTGACAAAGAAAAAGACAAATATATCTTACAAGTATCACCGTATGACTGTACCGGATGTAACCTTTGTGTTGAAATTTGTCCTGCAGTAAGCAAAGAAGACGAAAACTTTAAAGCTATCAATATGCACTCTAAAAAAGAGGTGGTAGAAGTAGAAGCTGTAAATTGGAATCACTTTGTTGAATTACCCAATTATGATCGTAAAGAATTGAAAGTTGACAATGTAAAAGGCTCGCAATTCTTACAACCGCTATTTGAATTTTCAGGAGCGTGCCCCGGCTGTGGTGAAACACCTTATATAAAATTAATAACACAACTTTGGGGTGATAATATGGTCATTGCCAATGCCACAGGATGTTCTTCAATATATGGTGGAAATTTACCAACTACACCGTATACTACAAATAATGACGGCCGTGGCCCGGCATGGGCAAATTCACTTTTTGAAGATAATGCCGAATATGGGTTGGGATTAAAATTAGCATTGAATGCAAAACAAGCGAAAGCTCAGAAATTACTGAAAATCTTAGAACCAGAATTGGGCAAAGATTTGGTAAATGCCATTTTAGAAAATGAAGAAAAAGATGAAACGGCAAAAGCATTACAACTAGAGAATATTGAAAAAGTAAATACTATTCTTAAAAAGTCTAGTGCGAAACATGCTAAGGAACTGCTACAACTATCAGATAATTTAAGCAAAAAACACCTTTGGATATTTGGTGGCGATGGTTGGGCCTATGACATTGGTTATGGTGGGTTAGACCATATTTTATCTTCAGGAGAAAATGTAAATATATTGGTAATGGATACCGAAGTGTATTCTAATACCGGTGGACAAACCTCTAAATCTACGCCTTTAGGTGCCAGTGCCAAATTTTCAATTGCAGGTAAGAAAGTAGCTAAAAAAGATTTGGCTTTACAAGCCGTTTCGTATGGTAGTGTGTATGTAGCTCAGGTAGCCGTTGGCGCAAAAGACATGCAAACCATTAAAGCCTTTAAAGAAGCGGTTGAATATGACGGGCCTTCTATCATCATTGCCTACTCACATTGTATTGAACATGGTTATGATTTAGGATTGGGTGTTGAGCATCAACATTTGGCTGTGGAGACCGGTTACTGGCCACTGTTCCGTTTTAATCCTGATAATCCGAAAGGTAAAAAATTCAAATTAGACTCTAAAGCACCTGTGGGTAAGGTTTCCGATTTTATGTATAAAGAAGCCCGTTTTGCACGTGTGAAAAAAATGGATGAGAAATTTGCCAATCACTTATTGGAAAAAGCACAAGAAGGTGTTGAAGATAAATGGGAACGATTGGAAATATTTAGCCATCTATAAATTAACTAAGGCCTGACAGATATTAGCCTCTTTAAACTTTAATGAAGGAAGAAATCTGTCAGGTTTTAGAATTATCAATTAAAAAAAACACTTCCTATGAGAATAAAAGCAAAACAATTATTTGATGAAGCCGTCGAAAAATTAAATGAAGCTAATGAAGAATTATTTAGGCCCGAAGAAGATATTGTAACTTATTCGGTATGTAAAAATGCGCAATATGCCATAGAAAATTTCCTCAAAGGATTTTTACTGGAGAAAGGTATTAATCCCATTGGATATAAAACCATAGACGAGCTTTTCGAGCAATGTAAAATGATTAATAAAAATTTCGAAAAGATAGACTTGTCTGATTTCGAATGTAAATCTCATAAACTGGATACCAGATATTGTAGCCAAGTTTCAAAAGTGAGCAATTGCTTTGATGTTGCTGATAGGTTGGATACGTTTTTACGGAGAGAGAAAATTATTAATTAATGTAATTTTAATACATAGAAGCTTAGATAATTATTTTTACTTTTTATACCTACAAAGTCTTTTGAGGTTAGTTAAGATTTATAAAGTAGTCAGGGCTTCACTTCAAGTGAAACCCTGACTCTAAAAGTAATTTAATCATTCAACTTTAACACCGCCATAAAGGCTTCTTGGGGGATTTCTACATTCCCTACTTGGCGCATGCGTTTTTTACCTTTTTTCTGTTTTTCTAAGAGTTTACGCTTACGCGAAATATCACCACCATAACATTTGGCAGTTACATCTTTACGTAAAGCTTTTACGGTTTCGCGCGAAATTATTTTTGCTCCGATAGCGGCTTGAATAGGAATGTCAAATTGTTGACGCGGAATTAACTGACGTAATTTTTCACACATTTTTTTACCGATATTATAGGCATTGTCAGCATGAATCAATGCAGATAGTGCATCGACGGTTTGCCCATTCAACAAAATATCAACCCGTACTAATTTTGACGCTTTCATCTCGGTAGGGTGGTAATCAAAAGAGGCATAGCCTTTTGATACGGTTTTTAACCGATCGTAAAAATCAAAAACAATCTCTGCCAATGGCATATTAAAAGTGAGCTCAACCCGTTCGGTGGTTAAATAGGTCTGATTGGTAATTTCACCGCGTTTTTCTATACACAAACTCATTACCGGCCCTACAAAATCAGATTTTGTAATGATAGAGGCTTTGATATACGGTTCTTCAACCCGGTTTAATTTTGAAGGCTCCGGTAAATCTGAAGGGTTATTGACCAAGATAACCTCATCGGGATTTTTATTGGTAAAGGCATGATACGAAACATTCGGCACAGTAGTGATGACCGTCATGCCAAATTCACGCTCTAAACGTTCTTGAATAATTTCTAGGTGTAACATTCCCAGAAATCCACATCGAAAACCAAAACCCAACGCTGCTGAACTCTCCGGAATAAAAACCAACGAGGCATCATTGAGTTGCAATTTTTCCATCGAATTGCGCAATTCTTCATAATCTTCGGTATCTACCGGATAAATACCGGCAAAAACCATGGGCTTTACATCTTCAAATCCGTCGATACGGTGTTGGGTAGGATTTTTGGCATCGGTAATGGTATCGCCTACTTTTACTTCAACGGCTGTTTTAATTCCGGTAATCAAATACCCCACATCACCGGCTTTGATACTCGGTTTTGCAACTTGTTTCAATTTCAACGTACCTACTTCATCAGCAAAATACTCATTATCGGTAGACATAAATTTGATACGTTGCCCTTTTTTAATTTCACCATTTAATACCCTAAAATAGGTTTCTACGCCGCGATACGAATTGTATACAGAATCGAAAATCAAAGCCTGTAAGGGTTTATTAACATCGCCTGTCGGGGCAGGAATCCGTTCAACAATAGCTTCTAAAATGGTATCTACGCCAAAACCTGTTTTGCCACTGGCATGGATGACCTCTTTCGGGTCACAACCCAACAGGTCAACAATATCATCGGTTACTTCATCAGGATTGGCACTCGGCAAATCTACTTTGTTCAATACGGGGATGATTTCCAAATCGTTTTCTAAAGCTAAGTATAAATTAGAGATAGTTTGTGCCTGAATGCTTTGGGCGGCATCTACAATGAGTAGTGCCCCTTCGCAAGCCGCAATAGAACGTGAAACTTCATACGAAAAATCTACATGGCCCGGGGTATCGATAAGATTTAGCACATATTTTTCGCCTTTGTATTGATAATCCATTTGTATAGCATGGCTTTTAATGGTAATACCACGCTCACGCTCTAGGTCCATATTATCTAAAAGCTGGTCTTTTGATTCCCTTTCGGTTACAGTATCGGTAAATCCCAATAATCTATCCGCCAAGGTACTTTTACCATGGTCAATATGCGCAATGATACAGAAGTTTCGTATATTCTTCATTTCTTTTAATAAGATAAATACCTCAGAGATTTGATGATTTTATTCTATAGAAAACCAACATTTATCAAATTGCTCAATGAGGGCTCATTCGTCGTTTACCGTCGTCTTTAAGTTGGCAAAGATACTCAAATAATTCTTGTAAAAATGTGTACTTTTGAAAAGAGATAAATAGTTAGATTTATGGAATTCCGTCGAATAAGAAAACGAAAAAACCCAAATTATAAAAGGGCACTGCTACTCATTATTTTACTTTTAGTAATGATTTATTTTTGGCTACATGCCGAAGATATAATCGGCCGATATCTTTCAAAATGAAACTGCTAATTACAGGAGTAACCGGTTTGATAGGTACTGAAATAGTAAAAATTTGCGCTCAAAAGAAACTATTTGTTCATTATCTAACTACTTCTAAAAAGAAACTTACAAAAACAGCTTCAACGCAGGGTTTTTACTGGAACCCTAACACACAAGAAATTGATAATCATTGTCTTGACGGAGTGGATGCCATTATCAATTTAGCCGGAGCGAGTATTTCAAAACGTTGGACCCATGCCTATAAAAAAGAAATTTTAGAGAGTAGGATACTATCGGTTAAATTATTGTACAAAACCCTTTCTGAAAATAAGCATCAGGTAAAAAGTGCTGTAAGTGCTTCGGCAATAGGGATATATCCATCTTCATTT
>Ga0256841_1000799_pt1 | contig 29981 bp, 32 predicted proteins | sample 356308metaG_FD_185971 | JGI IMG/M metagenome (GOLD analysis project Ga0256841, IMG submission 185971) | Hydrothermal vent microbial communities from Mid Atlantic Ridge, Atlantic Ocean - 356-308 | ecosystem: Environmental > Aquatic > Marine > Hydrothermal vents | place: Atlantic Ocean: Mid... | reverse complement strand
AGGGCATTTTAACTTTTCTAAAAAATAACGGATTTGAAGTAAGTGAAGCTTCAAACGGCAAAGAAGCTTTGGAAAAGATACGGGAAGAACAATTTGATCTGATTATTTCTGATGTTCAAATGCCGGTATTAAACGGAATTGAATTGCTCAAGATGTTAAAAAACAAAGGGATATCAATTCCTTTTATCATAATTACCGCTTTTGCTAAAGTTGAAGATGCTGTGTTATGTATGAAATTGGGCGCTGACGACTATTTAACAAAGCCTGTTAATTTGGAAGAATTGAACATCAAAATTAGTAAGATTAAAAAACAGAAAATATTGGAAAAAGAAAATGTTGAATTGAAACGGCAATTAGATGAAATTACTTTACCAGCTATTATCGGCGAAAGCTCAATAATCAATGAAATGAAAAATATGATGCGTAAAATTTCTTCCGATCCGGATGTTTCGGTAATGATTTACGGTGAAAGCGGAACAGGTAAGGAATTAGTGGCAAGAAATATCCATGCGTTTTCTCAAAGGGAAAGCTATCCGTTTGTTGCTCTTAACTGTGCTGCTGTTCCTGATGAGTTACTTGAAAGTGAGCTTTTCGGTTATGTTAAAGGAGCTTTTACCGGCGCCGCAAAAGATAAAGCAGGTTATTTTGAACTGGCAAACAAAGGTACAATATTCCTCGATGAAGTGAGCGAAATGAGTCCGGCAATGCAAGCTAAATTGTTGCGGGTCCTTCAAGATCATAAAATACAACCCCTGGGAAGTGCACAAAATATTGAAGTTGATATCAGGGTAATTGGCGCTTCGAATAAAAAATTAGATCAATTGGTTAAGCAAAACAAGTTCAGGGAAGATCTTTACTACAGATTAAATGTTGTTGAAATTACCGTACCGGCGCTGCGTAACAGGATTGATGATATTCCGCTTCTAATTGATCATTTTCTTAATCAAAAAAAATATAAACAGAAAATTACTTTTGATAAAGAGACTATGAGTGTTTTGGAAAAATATTCATGGCCCGGAAATATCAGAGAGCTTGAGAATTTAATTAAAATGCTTATGGTTACAACAAATAATTCAGTTATCGAAATTTCTGATTTACCTGAAAAAATATTAACCGGAACGGATTATTCTTCGAAGGGATGGATGGAATTTTATAGGGTAACCGATTATCAAACTGCACTTCATAATGCTGTAGCAAATTTTGAAAAGGAATATTTGAAGTATCATATTAAAAAAAATAAATCTAATATTTCAAAAACAGCTGCGGCTATTAACTTATCCAGGGTTTCACTCTATAAAAAAATTAACGAGTACAACCTTAAAATTTAGATTAATCTTATTCCGGAAGAAACTGTAAACTCTTCTTAAAAGTGTAAAGCTGTATTTACAATATCTTCTTGCCGAATTCAATTAAATAAACTTCATTTATGGACTTATCCGCAATTAGTGTTAAGTTCAATTAACATCTTAACATTTTAAATGAAAAAAATGTTTTGATTTTAACTCAATTTCAAGCGAAAAATTCCTTTCAATTCCGGTATGGTTATTGTCTTTAATAAACTAAAAAGACAAAGATCAATTATCCATGAGTTCAAAAGTTTATTCCACTTCAAAAAGTAAAAACGGTTTCATGTCGCTTCTTATAATAGAATCGGATGAAATTTTAAGTAAAGGATTAATGATTGGTTTGATTGACTTCTTTGAGGAAATACGTATTGCATTAAACCCAACAGATGCATTAAATCTAATTCATGAAAAAGAATTTGATGTAATTATTACTGCAGTTGAATTCCAAATGTATGATGGATTAAAATTTTTACAGAGCATTCGGAAATTAAATAGAAATGCAATGCTGATAACCGTTTCTTCAACCAGCGAAAAAATTCTTTCTGAAACAATTAAACATATTGGAATTAATAGACATTTTGAAAAACCGTTTGAACTAAAAAAAATGATTTCATACATCAAAGAGAATACAAAAAACAAATTAGAGGAGAAATCAAAATGATTAACAAAATACTAACAGCCATTATTTCGATGCTGCTTTTTACAACATCAATTTCTTTAGCAGAAACTGCTCCGCATTCAAATTATAGTTTTCGTGTTGACAAGTATGGTAAATTAAAAATTGAATTGAAAGCAAATCAATTATTAGCAAAAGAAATTAAACTAACACAAAATAAAAGAATAGGAAATGTACTAACAAAAACAATTGACCAAGGAGGAGGAATTGTTGAGACGTTAATACAAAAATGGAAAAACAACGAATGGGAAGATACATTAAAAATATTATTTTCATTCAATGAAAACAACAGTACAGCTACGTTTATAACTCAAGAATGGGTAAACAACGGGTGGGAAAACTCTCTGAAAGATTCAATTGTTTATGATGTAAATGCTAACCCGGTATTGAAGATATCACAACTTTGGGGAGCCGGCTGGTTTAACTGGCAAAAAGACTCAACAATATATAATACAAATAATGATGTAATAGAAAGCATCTCTCAAACCTGGAACGACGATGCTTGGTTGAATGATAGCCGGTCAACTTTTACATACGACGATCACAATAATCAAACCGGATATTTATTCCAAATCTGGGGCGATACTACATGGGGTGACTTTATGCAGTGGATTTACCAATATAATTCAAAGGATATGATGACCGAGGCATTATCGCAACTTAAAATGGATCAGGATTGGGTAGATAACGAGAGGATTACATATTCTTATAATAGCAAAGATTTACTGGCGGGGGAGTTGCATGAGCAAAATATGTTTGTTAACTGGATGAATTCAGAAAGATGGACTTATACTTATGATGCAAATGATAATAAAATTGAGAGAATTAAAGAATTTTGGCAAGGCAATGATTGGACTAATTTTGAAAGGAAGGCATATAAATACCAAAACGCTTATTTGTGGGTTGAAATTACACAGGAATGGGGCGGATCGGATTGGTTGAATACCGACCGGGAGGAATATACGACCGAAAACAATCAAATAACAGTTTACCTCTGGCAAAAATGGGAGAACAACAGCTGGGTAAATTTTGAAAAGTGGATAAATACTTATGGTTCTGCTGTAAGTGTGCAAAATGACAGTCAATTACCGGAGGAATTTTTCTTAGCTCAAAACTACCCGAACCCTTTTAACCCGACAACCACAATAAAATATTCAATCTCAACCCCCCTCAATCCCCCCTTTGCCAAAGGGGGGAATACAAGGGGGGTTTTTGTAAGCCTAAAGGTGCTTGATATATTGGGCAGAGAAGTAGTAACTTTGGTAAATAAAAAACAAGCTCCTGGAAATTACCAGGTTACTTTCGATGCTGGGAACCTTCCGAGCGGAGTTTATTTGTACAGACTAAAATCTAACGGTTATGTTGAAACAAAAAAAATGTTATTGTTAAAATAATAGGAACAAATTCAATAATTAATTTTACAATATATTATAATTAGTCTAATTAGATGGAGGTTGTTATGTATTTGAGAAAAGTTATAGCTTTCTCTATTTTAATTCTCTTTGTTGCGCTCTCAGGTTGTTCAAAAGATAATGAAAACAATCCGGTGGCGCCCAAAACTACGGAACCTGCAAAATTGCAAATGAAAGAAGTTACTGTCCCTTCACATTTACAACAAGTTCAAGACCCATTTGCTCAAATGGTAAACGGCTTTATTCAAATGGTAAATAGTTTTAAAACTTATACCGCATTCTTTTCACCGCCAAGCGGAGCTAAACATTTGCCTAAGACTTTTAATACTGAAGATGAGTGGACGTGGACTAACGGTGAAATTACGGTTAGATTGGTTTATAACGAGAATGATATGATTCATTGGAAAGTTTATTTAACCGGAACATACGAAGGTTTTACCGCAACAAACTGGCTTGGAATGGAAGCGGAACAAACAAAAGACGGGAAATCCGGTCACCTTATAATTTATCAACCGGTTACATCTGAAATTGCAGTTGAATGGGATTGGACGGCAAACGCAGACGGGTCTTACAGTTTTGATTACGTTGATGTACAGAGTCAAAATAAAATTAATATTGTCGTAAATTCGGATAAGTCCGGTACTTTGAAAGTTTATCAAACCGAAAATAATCAATCTTTTGTACAATATCAGATTAACTGGACCTCAACCGGTAGCGGTCAATGGTGGGAGTATGATGCTTCGGGAAATATTGTATCCCAAGGTTCGTGGACTTAAAACATCGGTTTATTAATTAGCATGAAAAGTTTTAAGTTTTTAATGCCGGATAATTCAAAATTTGTGAGGGAATAATGAATGTAAACAAACGGGCATTAATCCCCGTTTTTTTGATTTACTTTCTTTTTTCTTCCGAAGTATTCCCGCAATTTGATACAGGAAGAAATTATGCGGGACCTTCGATAGGACTTTCATTCCTCGGCTCGGCATTCCAATTGGGTATTAATTATGAATATGCAATGAGTTTTAGTAATATTGGTATTGATACGCCGGGGAAATTGGGAGTCGGCGGTTTGTTCAGATATTGGTCTTATTCTTTGGCTTATTATAAGGGTGAATGGAGTTACACCGATTTTTTGTTGGGTGCGGAAGGGAACTATCATTTTAAGTTAAAAAACAGAAAAATTGATCCGTGGCTAGGTTTGGTATTGGCATTCGATTTCGGAAAGGTATCTTGGACGGGCAAAGAAAAAAGACCATATTATATAACAGAACCTTCACACGGCGGATTCTGGTTAGGTCTGCACGCGGGTGGTCGTTATTGGATTTCGCCTAACTTTGCCGTAAGCGCCCGTATTGGCTTTGGCACATTAAGTTACGGAGCCTTGGAAGTTGGCGTGGATTTTAAGGTTTGATAAATTGCAAAAACCCGTTCCTCTTATTTGGAACGGGTTTAACAATTTAAATTATATCAGAAAACGGAGCGGTATTAAGGATTGAATTTTACTTCTTGATAGTTGATGCAAGTTCAATATTTCCAACAGAAACTTCTCCTTCTTTCTGATTAATGTAATAAGTGTAGAAATTCTTGCACATTTTTCTTACTCTCTCACTCGGGTCAAATTTTGCGGCTCTTTTAACTGCAAATATTCCACGCTCGCTTTTTAATTTAGTTAATGAAAGAGCGGCAACAATTCTTTCCTCGGCCTTTGTTCCGCTGTGTAAAAGTTTCATCAACGGTATTGTTGACCGTACAGAGCCGAATTCGCCTAAATAATATGCCGAGCTGACAGTAAGTCCGAAATTATTGGAATTCAATCCCGCAAGCAGGTTGTTTTCTATTTGCTCGTAAGTTGTTTTATTATTTTGAGCAAATGAAATTGAACTAAAAATAACCGTGATGGTTAAAACCATCGAAAAGAATTTTAGGTATCTCATGACATTCCCCCGTTGTCAATTGAAAAAATTAGTTGGTTCAATAATTAAGACGCAGCAAAATTCGGATGGTTCCGTAACAAACCGGGAAGAATAATTAAGTCACTATCTTTGCCGTTTATATCTTCCCATCAATTCGGTTTGGAGTAGAATATGACCTTTCATTGCTTCTACAATATCTCTTTTTCTCACATCTTTTGTGAAGTTCAGTTCCGTATCTAAAGCGTAAAGTTTAAAGAAGTATCTGTGGGTTCCGCTTGGTGGACAAGGTCCTCCGTATCCGTATTTTCCAAAATCGTTAATCCCTTGTGTTGCGCCGCCTAAAACATTCTTGGCGGGCGGAATATTTTCTTCAATTTTAGAAATGGTTGCCGGGATGTTGAATAAAACCCAATGGACCCAAGTGCCCATCGGTGCATCCGGATCGTCGGAAATTAAGACGAAAGATTTTGTGTTTGCCGGAGCGTTTTGCCAGTGTAATTCGGGCGAAATATTTTCACCGTCGCATGTGTATTTTACCGGTATAAGCCCGTTCGAAGTAAAAGAATTGCTTGTTAATTTGAATTCCATTTTCGAATCCTCTTTTTTAATTATTTTATTGCTGGTATTCCGGCAAAAAGTGAGAGTAAGAAAAATAAAAAACAATAGTACTGAACTTTTCATTTTTTATTCTACGCGATAAAATTAAAATACCCTATTAATACAATAAGAATTGCACCTAAAACAAACAGAATAATTCTCATTACCGATTCGGCTTTTATATTTTTAATTGGCGGTTGTGCAGTTTGATTTTCTTGCGTATTTTTTGATGTGGCGGAGTTCCTTTTAGCAGGCGGAACTGCTACTAAAGCTAACATGGCTATTATGTTGAAAAGTATACCTAAAACCAACCAGTTAACCGGATTTCTGTTTTTTTCTTTTGCAATAAATGAACTGAATGCGCCTATTACTAAACCGGAGGTAAAATAAATCAGTAATATTTGTAAAGAACTAGTCATTTTACGGCAGAAGATTTTGGCGAATGGTAATTTAAATTATTTGAAAAATGATGAAGTTCGCTCTCGAATATTTTTGGCACTATGTTTACAATAACTGAAAATAAAAATATTCCTAATAAACTGCCAATAATTATTTCCGTCATGATATACAAGTTATTTTATAATTCCCTTTAGAATTATTTAACCAAAATAATGAAACGAGTCTTGAAATTCTTTTGTGATCTTCTTTTGTAACTTTTTACTGTTTGATTTAACAGGCATAACCCACGGTGTAATAAATTTTTGTTCGTTAATTTTTGATTGAATTTCAATGCTCTTACTGAAATTATCTCTGGGAATTTTGTTCAAGGATTTAATTTCCTTTTTCATTTTAGTGCCCAAATATGATAATTATCATTTCAATAAATAAAATAATAAATTTTATAACACTTTGCAAGACAAAGAGTTATAAATATTATATAAAGTTGTGCAATAAATTTGTCTGCTAACTTATTAAAATTAAACATCGAGGCAGAAAAACATCAATATTTGTCTCTATCTAAAATTAAACAATCGATTTATTCGGCTTGGATTTGCTATACAAAAAGCAATCAAACGGTTTAGTCAAATTCCACGGGAAAGTATATCCGAATATTTAAATGCTATCAGCTGTAAGTTTAATAAATTGTGTTTTTCACAATACTTTGGTAAATTTAAATCGGTGATGGAGTTCGCCTTAAACATTCCGCTTTTCTGGAATTAATAACTCCTACACAAAATATAAATTAAATTTGTGCGGGTTATTAATGTTAATCTTTTTTCGCATTCTTATTTTTAACCATCTACAACAAATTTCTGTTAATACATGAAAATTTCGGTGCGCTTCAGGTTAAAAAATAACAAACCGTACTCTATTGAAAGAATAAGCGGATACCAATTCAGGTGCGGAATTTGCGGTAAAGTTTTTTTTGCCAGAAAGGACTTGGAAAAACATCTTGAAAGTGAAAAGGATGAAATTCCTAAAAAACTTAAATTTCCCGAGTTAAACAAAAACGTTTCGGTTAGTCTTTTATATTCGCCCGATATAAGGGATTTAACAAAACCGAAATATGCCAAATTAAAATTGGGAGAAAAATTATTAAAAATGGACGATAATAAATGAAGAACGGTTCTTCATCAATATTATCCGATTTAAATGAAATTAAAATTCTGCTTAACGGGTTGCTTAGCAAATCTTTGTCCGGCGAATTAAATGAACTCTTCGAAAAAGTATCGGCGGAAAAATTTTATCTTGTAATTTTAGGGCTTTTCAAAAGAGGTAAATCTTCGTTTATCAATTCTCTGTTAGGCGAAATTGTCGTTCCATCCGGAGTTGTTCCTTTAACCGCAATCATAACTTTAATTGAATACGGCGAGGAGAGAAGCGCAGAGATATTTTTTGAAGACGGTCACTCTCAAAAAGTAAAGCCTGAAAATGTGAATGATTTTATTGCCGAAGAGTTAAATCCTAATAATGTTAAAAAGGTTTTGAAAGTTGTTATTTACAATCCGTCCGATTTGCTTAAGTATGTAACAATTATAGATACTCCGGGCGTCGGTTCGTCGTTGGAACATAATACACAAACTACGCTTAAATTCGTAAACAAAATTGATGCCGCACTTTTCATATTATCCACGGATATTCCAATAACTCAACTAGAAGTTGATTTCTTAAAAAAATTACGGGGAATTGTTCCTGAAATAATATTTGTGTTAAATAAAATTGATATACTCCAGCAAAAGGAACTAGACGAGTTAGTCCGTTACGACCATAATGTATTAAAAGATATTTGCAACAGAGAATACAAATTTTATCTCACTTCAAGCAAATTGGCTCTAGAAGGAGAAGAAAAAAATGACAAACATCTAACTGTGTTAAGCAGAATTAATGAAGTTAAAAACGGAATATTGAATTTGCTTGAAGTTCAAAAAGAACAAATTTTGATAAAATCAACGGCTTTCAGATTCTTGAAAATATTGGAGGAAGCCGAAGCTCTAATTAGATTTAAACTCAATACACTGAAAATGCCCGCTAAAATACTTGATGAGAAATTAGAGCAATTTAAAAAGAGTGTTGAGGTGATGAAAAACGAAAAAGATGAATTCGATATCTTAATGGAAGGGAAGGTAAAACAATTAAAAGATTTTGTTTCTGCCGAAGCGGAAAAATTGGGCAATACCTTGGTGAAAAATATAAAAACCGATTTTTCCGATAACTTGGAAAATAATTTAATGAAAATTAGAAATGCGGATCTGAATAATTTCCAAATTGAATATTTTAAAATTATACAATCAGAGTTTGATGAAATGAAAGAAAAATTGGAAAAAGAGGTTATTGAACGGTTTAAAAACTTGCTACGGAAATACGGCGACGGTTCAAACAGCTTTTTAAGCGAATTAATGAATAATTTAACAGATCTTTCCGATTTCAAGTTCGACTCTTTAACCAAAGTTTTTAATTTGGATATTTATACCGGCTTCTATTATAACTTTAGTGCCGAACCGATTCCTTTAGGATTAAATAATATAAATATTAGGAAGAAAATGCCTAAGTCAGTATTAAGGAAAACAATACTAAATAAAATTTTGCAGAATTTTATTGAAAGAATAAATTCTAATACTGCAAATGTTAAATATGATATTAATTATAGAATCCAGGAATCGTTTCTGAAGTTCAAATACGACCTAAACCAAAAACTGGATTCGCTTTTGAAAAATCTTGAAGACATATTAAAACAAACCATATCCGATAAACAAAAAGCGGAAAGCGAAATTGAAGAGGAATTAAATATGTATGATGTTAAGTTAAAGAAGATAGAACAAATTAAATCCGCTTACATTGAAAAATCTTTATAAATAAAGAATAACCTTATGAAAAAAAACAATAAATATGTTTTGCCTTCCAATCATAAAAGAGTGGTTTCGGTAACCGCTCGCTTGCTCGAAAGGGAGTTAAATGAGATTGAAAACTTAATAAAAAATAACAGCGGGAATATTACAAGAAAAATAAACCGTACTTTAACTGACGAACAAAGAGATAAAATTAAAAACTTAATTGAACAAAGCAGATCGGAAAATGAAAAAATGTTTCACAATTTCAATCTGGAAGCCGAAAAACTTAACGAACATCAAATAATTTACAGTAAAGTAAGTTACTTGATTACAATTTTAACCGATAGCACTTCTAAAGGATTAAAAGGATACGGCAAATTAGACAAAGAATTAGCCCACACGCTTGATGAAAGTATAAAAGGTTTAATTGATAATTTCACGGCTATGGAATCTATTTTAACCGGCAAACCTAGTGCCTCATGAATTTTTGAAATTTTCAACGTGGTTTTCTTTTTTTAATAAATCATTATATTGAAATTAAGAAATCAATTTATTTTGGAAGAGAACTATGAAACTTAGAATTTTATCTTTTACAATTTTATCTGTAATAATTTTTGCTTGTTCGTCCGGCAATCCGCTTCTTAAACCAGATAGCGGTGAACTTAAACAACCTGCGCCGGAATATTTTAAAGTGATTTTTCATACAACCAAAGGAAATTTTACAGTCGAAGTATCGCGTAAATATTCGCCATTGGGCGTTGATAGATTCTACTATCTTGTTAAAAACCATTATTACGACGGGAACAGATTTTTTAGAGTTGTACCTAATTTTGTCGTTCAGTGGGGAATGATCGGAATACCGGAAGTTGATAAATTCTGGGAAAAAATGGGAATAAAAGACGAACCGGTTAAATTGAGTAATAGAAAAGGAACGATGGCTTTTGCCCGCGGCGGACCGGATACCAGATCGAATCAACTTTTTATAAACCTAAAAGACAACCTTCGTCTCGATACCACAAATTATATGAATGTAAAAGGATTTCCGGCATTCGGAAAAGTTATAAAAGGAATGAAAGTTGTTGAATCGATTAATCCGGAATACATACAGAAGCCTAATCAGGATTCAATTATGGTGAAAGGCAACAGTTATTTGAAAAAGAACTTTCCGGATTTGGATTATATAATTTCTACGGAGTTAATGCATTAAAAATTTTTTATTTAACAAATAATTTTGAATTACGGACAATAGTTCAATCAGTTGAATTATAAATTGTAAGGTTAATGACATTTCATATTACTTAATTTTTGTTATTTAATTTATCGGTAAAAAATTATTTTTAATAATAATCATATATTAAATTGCTTGATGAAAATATCAACCGGCAAAATATTGGCGGGAATAATCATTGTTATTCTGAACTTGCAGATTAGCGGTCTCACAAATCTTAGAACTCTGACGCATTCGAATAAAACAATCATGAATTCTGCTTGCTGCGGTTGTTGCATGCATAATAAATGTAAAAAATGTAATTGTCATTGTAAAATGCACGGAATGAAAAATCTTTCATTAAATGGTTGTAAAAGTATTTGTTATTGTAAAGTCCCAAGTAATAAGTCGCAAAACAACAAGCTTTTAGAGTTTTATAAGTATATTATTGATAATATGGTTCCAAATCCGGTACCGACGAAGAGCAAAAAATATAAACATTTCAATTCAATTCAATATTACTTGTTTCCCCACTCAATTGAAAGGCCTCCTCAATTAAACTTATTTTTTATTTAATTGAAATAACTCTCTAAAATAGGTGATATTGGAAATTTAAACTATCTTATTATTGTTTATAATTCTTAAGTGAAATATAACTGTATAATGTTATAATTTATCGCAATATACTAACTACGGGAATTTAGAGACTTTATTAAAGCATTTTATAGAAAATAGTATTTTAAATTTTTATTCAGAGGTAAAAATGAAAAATAATAAGTCCGTATATATGGATAGTTATCTTTTGAAAATACTGCTTACAGTAATTATTATAGTATTTACCGAAGTAAATGTTCTTTCACAAAACAACAATATAATAAAAGGAAAGGTAGTTGACAAAAATAACATGCCTTTAGTGGGTGTAAATATTTATTTGAATTCAACAAACTACGGAGGGGTCTCCGATCTATTGGGAAAATTTAAGATTGCAAATATTCCCGATGGAAATTATATCTTAACAGCGAAATACATAGGTTACAAATCCTATACAAAAAGAATAAATATCAATAATAATAATATTTTAAAGTTAAAAATTATACTATTGAAAAAACCGGTTAGATTAAACGGTATTGTAGTAACAGCAACACGCAGCGCCGATTTAACTTTTTCTATGGCTAATTTGACGCATAATTTTGTACAAAAAGATCCGGCGAAAACAGTAGGCGATTTACTCAGAGAATTGCCGGGTATAAATGCGGTTAGAAGAGGACCTATCGGCTTGGATCCGGTAATTAGAGGATTGAGAGAAACAGAGGTGGGAACCTACGTTGACGGAACAAGGTATTTCCCGGGCGGTGCGGCAAGAATGGATTCTCCGTTAAGCCACTATGATCCTACGTCGGTGGATAAAGTCCAAGTTGTAAAAGGTCCTTACGCGCTTACTTGGGGTGCAGGTAATTTAAGTGCTATTAAAGTTACTTCTCCAAGTCTGCCGGGTATGAACTCAAAAATATTAAACGGGAAAATAATTACAGGTTACCAGTCTAATTTTAATGCAAAGTTAGCTTCAGCATCAATTAACGGAAGAAAAGGGCTTTTCTCATATTGGATAAACGGAGATTGGAGAGAAGGTAAAAATTACACAGATGGAAACGGTGTTGAAATTCCTGCCGGATTTCATTCAAAAGAAATAAGAGGAAAATTAGGAATAGACCTTAACTCGTTGTCAACGGTTATTTTATCTGGAGGATATCAAAAACAAAACGACCTTGATTATCCGGGCAGGCTGCTAAATGCAAGGTTTTTCAAAGTAGCTAATTTTAATGTAAAGTATTTATATCATCCTGAGAACGGAATTCTGAAAAATTTAGAAATTGTGGGTTACGTAAATAATGTTGACCACAGAATGGACAACAACGGCAAGCCTACTTCATTGCCAATGCCCGGGAGAAAACCGCCGTTTCCATTATTTATAGGGGTTAATACAAGTTCAAATGTAAAGGGCGGAAAAATATCGGCAAAATTAAAAACCGGCAATTTTTGGCACCTAAATATTGGTGGGGATTATTATTATGTTAATAGAAATGCTGTAAGAAATATTTCAAGACGCGATAACGGGAAAATATTATTTGATAATGATATCATTTGGCCTGATGTTAATATATCGGATGCGGGCATTTACGTAAAAACGGAACGGATGTTTAATTCTAATTTTAAATTGACGGGAACTATACGCTTGGATGTTGTTAATGTAAATTCAGGAAAAAGAAGTTTATTTTTCTTGGAAAATGTTTCCAAGCAATCATCAGCAAAAGAAACAAATTTTAGCGGTTCGTTTCTTGCCGAAAAATATTTAACTAAACATTTAACTATTTCTATAGGAATTGGTTCGGTTGTTAGAACGGCAGATGCAAACGAGAGATTTTCCGACCGGTTTCCCGCCAGCAAATCTCAAACTTCGGCCGAGTTTGTCGGTAACCCGGCTCTTAAACCGGAACGAAGTAATCAACTGGATTTTTGGATTGAATCATTTTATCCGGATTTTTCCTTAAAGGTAAATTTCTTTGGAAGAAGAGTTACAAATTTTATTACAATTACTCCAACAAATTTAAAAAAGAAATTGCCTCTAAGCCCCAATACCGTTTTTCAATATATAAACGGAAATGCGAATTTTTGGGGATTTGAATCATCGGTCTTTTATAAAATATCAAACATACTAAACTGGTATTCTTCGGCGGCTTACTTATGGGGAAAAGATTATTCCCAAAATGAACCGGCTTTAGGAATAACTCCGTTTACGGTAAACACATCGTTAAATTTTCATAATAAGGAAAAAACGGTTTATGTAGAAGGGTTGGTAAATATTGTTGCGGATCAAAATAGATTTGCCCGCGCAAAAGGCGAAACACGAACCGGCGGCTATACGATATTCGATTTACGTGCAGGTGTAAATATTTTTGATAATCTTCAGCTGAATTTTGGTGTTCTAAATCTTACCGATAAAAATTATGTTAATCATTTAAATGCCAAGAACCCATTTACAAAGCAACAGGTGCCGGAACCGGGCAGAGTGTTTTATATGAGTGTCGGTTTTGTATATTGATTTTATAAGATAATTAGGCTCTGCATTCCACGGCTGATAAATCCGGGATACGCGCAAGAGCCTAATTATTATTTGTTTAAGGTGAAAGGCAACAGTTATTTGAAAAAGAACTTTCCGGATTTGGTTTGTATAATTTCTACGGAGATTAAATAGGTTTATTTTTTCTTTTAGAAAGATAAAGCAAATGAATAAAATCAAATCTTTTCGGAAGACGGGATTTTTTTGCTATCTGCACTTGTTCATAATCTTAATCATACTTTGGTAATTCATAAAAAAAATTTTATTTCAAAAGAAATCCCGGTTCCATTAATAAGACTTCAAAAATTTTTCCCTTGACAAATATCCGAATATTATTTATCTTTATTGCACAAATATGCAATTATACAATTAAGCAAGGAGCAGTATGAGACGCGGCAGAAGAATGGGCGGAAGAATGATGGGACCGATGATGGATCCCAGAAGTAAATTTTTCATGGCGCTTGCAAGCGACCAACGAATTAAGATTTTGGAAAGTCTGAAAAAAGGAGAGAAAAGTTCAGCTGATTTAATTTCGGTCTTGGAACTTGATCCGTCCGTTGTTTCAAGACATTTGATGATGTTGAGAAACGTCGGACTCGTTTCGGCAAGGAAGGAAGGCGTTGCATTATATTTTGCATTAGCAGACGATCGGGTTTTGGAAGTGCTTGATCTCGCTACTCAAATAACAAAAGATTGGTTCAGCAGATTTCAGCATTTTTTTAGATAAATTAATTGAGGTATTCTATTATGAAAATTGCAGCAGTAACAAACGATGGAAAAAGTATTAGTCAACATTTTGGACGTTCACGCTATTATAAAATTGTTTCCGTAGAAGACGGGGAAATTAAAAATAGCGAAATTAGAGAAAGAGGAACAGGGCACTTTGCTCAACAACAGCAGCAGGAGTCGCACACAGACCATTTTGATGCGCAAGGCAGGCATGGGTTCGGTGCCGAAGCGCAAAACAGGCACGCTATGATGGCTCAAGAAATTGCTGATTGTGATGTATTGATAGCCGGCGGAATGGGTGCCGGGGCTTATCAAAATTTTAAAAGTGCAGGCTTGGATGTTATATTAACCGATAGAGCAAACATAGAAGAGGCTGTACAGTCTTTATCAAAAGGCGAACTTGTTAATTTGTACAGAGATAGAACCGATTAAAATATTAATCCCGGCAGTTTATAGCTTCCGGGATCTTTTTTGATATATTTTTTGTTCAATAATTGCAAGATTGTGCAATATGATTATTTTGAAATAATGAAAATAATGAATGATTCAATTAACTAAATAAAGGAGGTGAGTAAAATGTACGGACAAAATCGTTGGAAAGGCAGCTTTGGTCACGGTTTTGGTTTCGGCGGCGGATTTGGAAGAGGGTACGGAATGGGTCCCTTTGGTTTCAGCCCGAATTTTCCGGAAACAGGATTTCCTGTAATGGATGAATTGGAAATGCTTAAACGATATAAAGATCGTCTTGAGCTTCACAAACGTGATCTGGAAGCGGAACTGAAAGCTGTAGATAAACGAATATCGGAACTTGAAAAATAGTTCGTTAGAGCAGTCGGGATATTAAATCTATCCCGATTGCTTATTTTTTATTCTATTGAACAGGCAGAAGAGAAGCTAAAAAACTTTGCAAATTCTTTGGAATATTTAAAAATAAATTTATCGTATTTAATAAAAACGGGAAACCCATATTTAGAAATTATTAAAGCCGCTGATGAGATGAACGTTTCTTTAATATTGATGGGTCATAAAGGTTATAATTTAACTGAAGAATTGCTCTTGGGAAGTACGGCGGAAAAAGTAGCCCGTAAAAGCCGTAGACCTGTTTTGTTAGTAAAGTAAATAAAGATTTTAATAATATAAGATAATAAAATTAAATATTTATGATAAATTGATATGGAAAATATAATAAAAATTGTGAGGACACGTAAATGCAGAAAAAGTGATGTGATTATCAAATTCCTCATAGAAAATAATATTCCTCATGAAATAAAATTTGTTGAGAGTGATCCTGAAGCTCAAGAGATATATAAAACATTTAACATAAAAGCTTCGCCGGGAATAATTGTAAATGACGTTTCGGTTAATCCGTATGGACTTGTGGAAAAATGCAAGATAAAAGATTCCGGAAAGGTAAGAAGAATGTTTGAAGAATTACTTGTGTCCGGAGAATAAATGAGCAAAAATTCGAACGGGAACGCACAACCAACCCTCTCCCGGATGAGTCTCGCTTTTCTGAAAATAGGGTTCACCGCCTACGGAATGGCTATTCTGCAACAAATTAAAGCATTAATTATTGGACAAAAATGGTTAACCCGCGATGAAGTTGACGAGGGACTTGGCATGGTACAACTTTATCCCGGTCCCATTATGTTCAATCTGGCTACTTATGCAGCTTACAGAACACGCGGGTTTTGGGGTGCGGTAATTGCAACTTTATCGTTTTTATTGCCTTCCTATTTATTAATGCTTATTCTTTCCTGGGCTTATTTTCAATACGGCTCAATTAACTGGGTGCATCCGTTGTTCATTGCACTTGAATCTATGGTTGTTGGAATAGTTGCACATATATTTTTAGATTTTTCGGCTCGGTATATAAAAGACGCTAAAAATGCAATTGTTGCCGGTTTGTCTTTTCTCTTGATGCTTTTTAAGATTCAAGCATTCGTGATTGTATTGCTTGCCATTGTTTTTGGTATTGTATTTCACAGAAACGAACAAAACGGCAAATCCAATCATGAAAAAAAAGAAGTATTAATTCCCGGCTCATTAAAAAGTAGAATTTGGGGAATTATTTTAACCGTTGTAATTTTAATTGCTTTTTTGGTAATGGGTTTTGTTCTTAAAAAAGTAGACTTGACAATATCGATGTTTAAAATAGGTGCGGTGGCGTTTGGTAACGGTAATACAATCATGCCGCTTCTTCAACAGGAAGCTGTTATTTCGCATCATTGGTTAACCATGAAACAATTTGCCGACGGTATAGGGTTCGGGCAGATAACGCCTGGTCCTTTTTTGATTACATCGACATTTATAGGTTATAAAGTCGGAGGAATTTGGGGAAGTTTTCTTGCAACAATGGGAATGTTTTATCCTTCTTTTCTCTATACTTTGATAATGACGGAAATTTATGAAAAGATCAAAAGACGAAAGTCGATACGCGCTGCTTTGGTTGGTATCCTTGCCAGTTTTACGGGAATGCTGTTATTTGTTCTGCTTAGTGTAGGGAAAATTAGTCTGACAGGTCCGGTAACGTATCTTTGGGCGGTGTTTGCCTTTATTTCCGTCAGATATTTGAAAATAAATATTTTGTGGATTTTTATAATAGGAATTTTAGCGGAACTTTTATTGTTTTTTGCGGGTGTTCCGATTAGTTAAGTCCGGTATAGTATCATTAAAAATTAAAATATAAAAATAGTATATTATGCTTTATGCGGCAATTACCGTTATAGTATTTCTTGCTTCATTTCTTTTTGCCATGCTGGGTTTGGGCGGGGGAATGATATACGTTCCCGTGCTAAAATGGGCAGGCTTTAATGTTAAAGAAGTGGCAATTCCGCTCGGTTTGCTGTTAAACGGATTAAATACATTACTTGCATTAATTCCGTTTTCAAAGAAAAAACTTGTCGATTGGAAAGGCGGAATGGCAATGGCAATAGCTGCGTTACTGTTTGCTCCGGTCGGTGCATATACCGCTCAATTTCTGCCGGTTAAAACGTTATTGATTCTTTTTGCTTCGGTAGTGCTTGCAGCGGCAGTTAGGATGGTTTTCTTTGCAAACAATCCGGAACCGGAAAAAATTATGCCGTTAAAAAAGAGATCGATAATTGGTAGCGGGGTTGGCGCATTTGCCGGTTTTATAGGCGGAATGTTGGGATTGGGCGGTGGTTTTATTATTGCTCCTATTTTAATGTGGATGGGTTATAAAACTAAACAAGCCGCCGCTACAACCGCGTTTGTTGTTACATTCTCTTCTTTCTCCGGTTATCTGGGTCATGTTGCGGAGGGACATTTTAATTGGCCGCTAACTATTATAGTTGTTATTGCAGTTATTGCAGGTTCGCAGCTCGGCGGTTATTTTATGAGCGGAAAAGCAAAACCCAAATGGGTAAAAACACTTTATGCTGTGGTTCTATTTGCCGTGGCAGCTAAATTAATACTTGGATCGGTTTTATAAAGATTATCTTTATATTGTTTTCGTCTTAATTAATAATTCTTATTTTCTCAGACCGAAAACAAATTATTAGGATGTACCGGTTGTTTTCAATTAAGAATTGAAAAAAGAATAACAGTTTACGGTGGTTTGTGATTATACGTCCAAAGCTATGGATACAAATTAAATTACAGAATAAGTCTAAATACCGGTACAAAGTAAAGTGAATTTTCAAGTACTTTACTTAATTAAAACCTTTTGTAATAACGAAAACATTCTATTGCAAAATACCTTAACATTAACCTTATTTCTATTCAATACCAAATCAATGTTAAAACTTAAAGGAATTCCCAAATAGAGAAGGGCGACATTCCCCTCGTCCAATTTTTTGTTCCAAATACCTTCTTTCTTTCCGTCGTGAATTATTTTTGTGACTAAAAGTTTTTGTTCCATTAGAATTTCGTTCAATTGTAATTTTAATGTTACATCGTTCATGTGAGCAGCTTCGGAAAAAAGTAGAATTGTTATTCCTTGATGTTTGTTTAAGTAGTTTATATGGGACATCAAAAATTCGCGTAAGCGTTCGTTTGCCGGTTTAGTTCCTAATGCAATTTTTCTTAGTGAATCCTGGAGATCAACTTTTACATCTTCCATTATACTGAGAATTATATCGCGTTTACTTTTAAAATGGCGGAAAATTGCACCTTCGCTCAAACCTACTTTGTTTGCCAGGTTCCTTGTGGATAATCTGCTGAATCCTTCGCTGGCTATTATATCCAATACAGCGGCTTTTATTTCTTCCTTTCGTACTTCTGTTGTTTTTCTTACCATTAGAATACCATCGTTATAAGTGACTGCTTACTTGCAAAAATAACAATATTTTTTGAAAGCAACAAGTTTTCTAAAAGAAATTTATCATTTAGAGTAAAAAAATTATCTAAGAAAATAAAAGAGGGATGATCATACTTAATTTGGCATTTATAAATAAAATAAATAATTTGAATTAATCACTAATGTTTACCGTAATAAACCAATTTATAATAAATTCATAGTTATCGATATATTTATTCCCCGGTATTGTAACTCTCTATTAATATAGAAAGAACATTTTTCCGGTTTGTTTAAAAATTAAAAATATTTCAGAAAAATAAACTTGCACGGAAATAAATTTTTATATATTTTAGTAAGTAAGTGTTTACTAATTTATAGTTCAATTTAGGAGTATCAATGCTAAATAATAAATTTATCGGGATGTTTTTCTTGGCTTTTCTTATTGCAATTACAAGCATACAAGCGCAAGCCGTTGTTCGCGACAAATCTATAAGCAATATCCAAAAAACAACAATACCGGCAGGTTCGCTGTTGATTAATGTTTTTGGGAGGTATCCGACGTTTCATAAAATTTATAATCCCAAGAGTAATGAGATGATTGATTTACCTGCGCCTTTTGTATTAACGGAAGCCTACTTAAACTCCGAGTTGGATTATGGAGTTACGCCATATATAAATGTATTTGTTAATATTCCTTTTAAGTGGATAAACCATTACTCTCCGGATTTGATTCAAAAAAATAAAGGGTTCGGGGATATTGAGTTTGGTGGATACTTGAAATTATTGGGAGATAATAAAAATAAATCAAGCTTGGTTAGTCGATTTGCCGTTATTGCTCCAATTGGCGAAAACAAAAATTTAGATATGTCGGAATTTCCGCTTGGTGAAGGGGCTTGGCAATTTGAAGGCGGCATTAGCGGAATGTTTTTGTTGGGCAATTGGAACTTGCTCTATTCGGCAAACTACATATTAAAAACAAAAAATAATTCAAATATAAATTTGGGCGATCAGATATTCGCAGCTATATCATTAGAAAAAGATTTAAATACATCTTACGGCAATTTCACACTTGAATCCGGTTTTAATATACTTAACCAGTTCGAAAGCAGTTTGAATGGGGAAAAAATAGATAACAGTAATTCGATAGCCGCTCAATGGTTTGGTGGAATTGCTTTTTATTATTTGCCCGGTTTAAGATTAAGTTTTAGTGTGCCGGTTACTTTTTATAAAAGGAAAGCTTGGTTTACTGACTATAGCGCAATTTTAAAATTTGAATATTCTTTACATCTTAATAACTAAGGAGGATGTGGTGAAAATTATGAAATCCCAAATAAAATTTTTATTACCAATATTATTGCTTCTTGTTATCGCATGTTCCCAACAAGAAGAAAAAAAGAGCAGCGATTTTTACGGATATGTTGAATGTACCCAGTTAAATGTAACAACAAGAATGCCCGGTAAAATTACGGATATTTATGTTAATGAAGGAGACTATGTTAAGGAAAACCAGGAAGTGGCCCAGCTGGATACAAAAGAATTGAAGGCACATAGAGAAGCTCTTGTTGCCCGGTTAAAAAATATAAAAGTAAACTTAAAACGGGTAACTAATTTATATAATGCCGGAGCCGTTCCAAAACAGAAATTAGACGAAGTGGAAACAGGTTATGAAATTGTTAGGGATAATCTTGCGGCGCTCGATACTAAGTTGGAAGATATGACAATTCGTTCTCCAATTAACGGAGTTGTAAATGTTAGAGTTTTGGAAGTAGGGCAAATGATGCCTCCGGGAATGCCGGTCGTTATTGTAACGGATACATCCGCAACTTATGCGCGTTTCAGTATTCCCGAAACTTATCTTGAGCAAGTTAAATTAGGAGAAAAAATTAATTTGAAAGTTGTCGGGAATGATTCGACTGTTGCGGGTAAAGTTGTGCAAATAGTTCCAATGGCTGATTTTGCTACGCACACTCCCACAACCGCTAGCGATCAGCGGGATATTAGATCATTTTCTGTGAGAGTGAAGATTAATAATAAAAACGGTTTCTTTAAACCTGGTATGAACGTGTATACAACATTAAACAATCCTAATCGTAAAGGAGATAAACAATGAACAAGATGAATCCTTTTCAACTGATTGGGTTCTTAATTCTACGTACTATCTTAATTACTCTTGCGTTAGTCTTGTTCTTTAGTATGATGGCAGGCATGTATTATAAAAGCGAGCCGCGTGGTGTTAGAACGGCAATTTGCGATTTGGATCATTCACCTCTCAGCCGGTCAATAATTTTTAATATAAACGCCTCGGAAATGTATAACGTTACGGATTATTCGAAAGATTACAAAAGAATTCAAAATTTAGTTGACGAAGGTAAAGTGGATTTGGGAATTGTAATTCCTGAAAATTCTTATAAAAATATTCTAAATAAAAGAAATGTAAATATCCTAGCGGTAATTAACGGAACTGCTAATCCAATTGTGCCAAAATTATCTCTCGGTACTCTTAAAATGATAGTAATGACGTTAAACATGCAATACGGAATGCATATCCCCGTGGAAAGTTTAGGGGTAATTCCAAATGTCAGGCATGCAAAAATGCCGATGCTGTCCGTAAGTCGCCGTGTGTTTTATTCGCCTGCAATGAATATGGAATCTTCAATGCTGCCGGCGTTTATGGGTTTGGCAATGCAAATTGTTTCCATGTTAATAATTCTACTTGCTCTAAAGGCAAATCAAAAACAAATAACGGGTTTGATTCCAAAGTTAAAATATGCTCGTCAAATGCCCATTAAAGCAATTTTGTTACCGGTTATTACTTCATGGATTATGGTTAGTACTGCAATATCAACCGCATTTTTTACTACAATGTATATCTTTGGAATTCCATTTCCGCCGAACATTTGGGATACAATTTTTATTATCTCCCTGCTGGTCTTTGCCATGGAAAGCATTTCGATTTTTCTTTCTTTGAATATTAATAACGTTGTTTTGCTGACGGCATTGATTACTTTAATAGTATTACCCGCGTTTATGTATTCGGGATTTTTAGTGCCGCTTGAACAGATGGCAAGTTTTCCGCATTGGCTTGGCGGTATATTTCCCCTGCGCTATTATTTAAAAGCCTTGTACTTGGTTTTTAATCATCATATGCCATTGTCAAGCGCTGCGCATTGGATTAACATTTTGCTTGAGTTTATAGGATTGTTTGCAATTCTAACTATTATAACTTTAATAATAGGAGCTTTTGAAAGAAGAGGATTCCGTTTACCAGAAAATCTTAATAATAGAAAAGTAAATGCTGTTCCGGAGGAAAAGTGATGAAAAATAAAACGATTATATATTCACTGAGTTTAATTTTTGTATTAAGTGTGACGAATATTTCCGCTCAACAAAAACATTATGTTCTTAAACTTAAAGATGCAATCCAGATTGCATTGAGTAATAATCCGGCTGATAAAATAGCGCAGAGTAAAATTAAGGAGGCGGAAGGAAAAATTATTCAAGCTCACTCTTTGTACGTTCCTAAATTGGACCTATTGGGAAAATATTTTTATACAAACAATTTACCGAATTTTTTCCCTCAGCAAATGAAGCAAGTACCGGTTATGTCTTCAACAGGTCCGGTTCCCGGGGAATTTGTACCATTAAGACCGCTTTCACCGTTTCCTTCGAACAACCGGGATGTTTTCACAATGGATTTGAATCTTGTATATCCGTTGTATACCGGAGGTAAAATTACCAAAGCAAATAAAAATGCAAAAATTCTGAAATCTCTTTTTGAAAGTAACAGAATGCAAACCGATGCGGATATTGTTCATAAAGTAAAAAAAGCATTTTACAATATCCTTTTCTTAAATGATGTAATAGGGGTGAACCAAAAAGTTATTAAGCAATTGGAAGAGCATTTACAACTTGCTAAAAAAGCTTACGACGAGGGCGTAAGATCGGAATTTGAAGTAATTAGTTTTGAAGCAAAAATAGATGAATTCAAAAGTAAATTGGTCGATTTAAAAGGTAAACTGCAAATAGCCACAACAGGTCTGAAAAATTTATTGAATTTACCTTTAGTCGATTCATTGGAATGTGACGGGGAATTAAACATTTCCGGTGAATTTAATAATATAAATGAACCGGAACAACTGGAAGAGATATTGAACGAAAATCATCAATTACAAATGCTTAAGAAAAAAGAAGGTCTGTTAGGCAATTTAGCGGTTATTAATGAAGCCGGAAATAAGCCAACATTGTTTGCTTTTGCAAATTACCATCTCTATCACGGAAAGGATTTTCCTCCTTACGATGATTCCTGGCGCAACGGTTGGGCTGCCGGTCTTGGTATCTCAATGAAAATATTCGACGGAAGTTTCACTAACGGGAAGGTTCAAGAAGCAAAAGCATCGATTGAAGAAGTTAAAAACAAAGAAGAAGGCTTAATACTGAAATTAAGGTTTCAGGTTAAATCAATTAATGAGAATATTGCAAGCTTAAAATCTCAGCTGGAAGCATTTAACAAAACGTTAATGGTTGCCAATAAGGGTTATGAGATTGCAAAGGTAAGTTATAAAAACGGCGTTATAACTAATGTTCAATTAGACGATGCGCAGTTGAACGTATTGAGAAACGAAACAAGAATACTGCAAATAAAAAAAGAATTGCTAATAGAGAAAGCAAATTTAGACTTTATTAAAGGAGTTATTAACTGAAATTATAAAACAGGGGTTTAAAATGGATATTAACGAATTATTAAAAGCAATGGAAAATGAATTGGGAAGCGAACCGGAAACAATGGTTTTATTATCTAAGTTAGATGCCAAATCCGTTTTTGAGCATGCTGCAAACAAAAATTTTGCAATGAGCGGTGAACACATTCCGCCCAAATATAAATTACTCATGAGCATAGCTATATCTGCCGCATTGGGTTTTGAAAGTTGTATGGAAATTTATACTAAAGTCGCTAAAAAGAACGATGTAACGGTCGATGAAATTAGAGAAACCATAATGCTTACGCGTTTCGTCAAAGGAACAACAGTTCTGAATACGGCGACGAATGCAATGAAATTACTGGTTGAAGAAGAAAAAGTTTAATAACATAATTTTTTAATTTAAAAGAGCATAAAAATGATACAGAGAATTTTAACTCCGCTTGATTATTCTAATTATACTAAAACCGCAATGAAATATGCTTGCGAGATTGCCAAAAAGAGAAATGCAGAAGTTACGGGAATTGTTGTTCTTGATTTTCCGGACATTGATAAAAAAATCGGACCTATAGCGCCTGGTGGAATGGAATTAGCGGAAATGCTTGAAAAAAAAGAGTTGCAAAAAGCCCAGGAACATATTGATCAACTTCTGAATTCTTTTTCGAAAGTTTGCAGCGAGCAAAACGTGAAGCACAGAGAGTTTGAATATCAAGGCAGACCAAGCGAAAATATTATTTTGGAAAGCCCTTTTTACGATTTGTTGGTAATTGGAATGAGAACATATTATCAATTCGGAACCTTGGACAGACCGGGCGATTCGTTGGAAGAAATTTTGGATCATACAATTACTCCAATTTTAGCAGTCCCCGGACAATTTAAAAAAATTGAAAATGTGCTTATAGTGTGCGATGCAAATTCAGCCTCTGCCAGAGCGCTGCAAAGATTTTCTCACTTCGCGGAGAACAGCGAATATAACGTAACGCTTTTAATGGAACATAAAGATGAAGAATATGCGGAGTTTTACTTAACAAGAGCTAAGGGATATTTGAACGCTTACGGAATAAATAATATCCAAACAAAACGGGTTACCCGCTCGGTTAAAAATGTAATTGAAGAAGAATATATGGATAAAGTTGATCTTATTGTGCTGGGTATGCATCAGCATAAATCCTTAAAGGAATTTGTTATAGGCAGCTTGCCTAAATATTTGATTAGGGAAAATAAAAAACCTTTGTTTATAGTTCAATAATTTTAATGAACATTGTTTAATATTTATAAAGCCCGGATTGCTTATGTCCGGGCTTCTTTTTCACTTTTATAAAAATAATATTTATTGTTTCCGCTATTTATTAACGGTAGAATCATTTTGATTGCTTAAAAATGTATGTTATTATCTGCTTATCCTTTAAAAAAAATAAAAAAACGTTAATTTGTATGTAGGAAATAAAATTATATTTGCAAAAATGTCGGTAATTATTGTTAATCTATTTATTACTGAATACAAAAACGACAAAATAAAAAAAATGCTGATTGTTTGATTGATAACGAATGGATTAAATCATAATGCAAAAATAATATCTGACTTTTGGGTAATAAAATAATTATTGTTCCGAAATAAACTTAATAACGTTACAGTTTCATTATGAAAATATTCAGAGTGATTTCTATTTTTTTGATTCCGGTTTTATTTGCCAAAATTAGTTATGCGCAGAAAAGTCACCAAAATGAAATTCGAGCGCTAAGAATAAATCAACCGGTTATATTGAACGGTTATCTCTCCGAACGGGCATGGCAGAATGCAAAACACATTTCCAATTTTACTCAGCGCGAACTATACGAAGGCAAACCGGCTACTGAACGTACGGAGGTAGCTGTTCTATACGATAACAGAAACCTTTACATCGGTGTTTGGTGCTTTGATGACGAATCCGGTAAAATCGCCGCTCAAAAAATGAAAAGAGATTTTAATTATGGCTCCGATGATAATTTTAAATTTATTGTTGATACTTATAACGACAAACGTAACGGTTATCTATTCGTAACAAATCCTAACGGTGCCAGGTTTGATGCTCTCATTCAAGATAACGGAAATTCGGTTAACAAAGCCTGGGACGGTGTATGGAATGTTAAAACAAAAATAACAGATAAAGGCTGGTTTGCAGAATTTGAAATTCCGTTTTCAACATTAAAATTTAATACTAAAAATAATCAAATTTGGGGAATTAATTTTGAACGCAATATTAGAAGAAAACGGGAACAGGATTTGTGGCAAGGATGGTCCCGCGATTCCGAAATTGAACAGGTTTCTCGTGCCGGTAAATTAACCGGAATAGAAGGTTTAAGCGAAGTTACGCTTATTGAATTAAAGCCCTACGGTATTGCCGGAGTTGAGAATAATGAGAATGCCGGAAAAAATTTAAATTATAATATAGGCACCGATATAAATTATCTTATTACTCCTACTATGAAATTAAACTTAAGTGTCAATACGGATTTTGCCCAAGTAGAATCAGATCAACAACAAGTTAACCTGACCCGTTTTTCATTATTCTACCCTGAAAAAAGAGAGTTTTTTCTCGAAGGTCAAGACTATTTCAATTTCGGATTGGGACATAGCATCCGGCCGTTTTACAGTAGAAGAATCGGGTTGGCTCCGGACCGTTCAAAAATTCCCATTATTGCCGGCGCTCGCTTACTTGGAAAAACCGGAAATACTACTCTTGGCGGCATGAGCATTCAAACTGCTAAGCAGGATTCAATACCTTCTACAAATTATACCGTGCTCAGATGGAAACAAGATGTTTTCGAACAATCCAACATAGGGTTGATAGGTGTAAGTAAAATTGAGCCGGGAAGGCAGAATGCTGTTTACGGTGCTGATTTTCTTTATTCGACGTCTAAAATTTTCGGAGATAAAAATCTTTCTGTTGGCGGCGCTGTTGCTCAAAGCTATACTTCCGATGCGTTTAATAAAACAGGATTAGCATCCCGGTTATTTGTTGATTATCCAAACGATTTAATTGAATTTTCTGCTGTGTGGGATAGAGCAAGTGCCGATTTTAATCCCGAAACCGGATTTTTGCGTAGAACAAATTATCAAATGTATAATGCCGATTTTCGTATAAAACCGCGCCCGAAGTTTTTACCGTGGATACAAAGACTTGTATTTAAACCGTTTGATTTTAATTATTATGTAGATGATAAAACCCATAAGCTGCAATCGTTATGGACTGAATTCCGGCCGTTGGGATTTACAACAAAAAGCGGTGAGTTTTTCGAATCTAATATTCAACGAAGAGCGGAAAATTTAACCGAAGATTTTGAAATTCACGATGGTATTGTGATTAATAAAGGCGAGTATTGGTTTACGCGTTATGAATTGCAGTTTGCTACTTTTAAAGGAAGACCGGTTTACGGATTTTTCTTTGTTAATTGGGGGGATTTTTACACGGGAAAAAGAACCGAATGGTTTATTAGAAGTGTTTTTCAAATTAACAAATATATTAGTGTCAGTTCCGATTTTACACAAAACTTTATTACTTTGCCCCAAGGAACTTTTACCGTAAATGAATTTGGCGGAAGGGTTGATATTGCTCTTAATCCCGATCTTTTCGGGTCGATTTTCGGGCAGTGGAATAATGACGATAATGAAGCACTGCTTAATTTCCGCCTCAATTGGATACCGACGCCGGGTACGAATTTTTATTTTGTCGTTAATCAGTCTTTCGATACCAATGTTAGAGGTTGGCATTCTACTAATACAACCGTTCTTACAAAATTAATTTGGCGTTTTGTTATTTAATTTAAAGTAATTGAAAAAATTAAAGTATTTATTATTAAATAAAATAAGATTAAAATGAATGGATATATTAACCCGCCGGGAAAAATAAATCCCTTTATAAAAGCGGGAATTTGGATTGCGGAAAAAATTACCGGTAAGGAATTACTTCCGGCAAGGGTCTTGGCTTGGTATCCCAAAACAGCAATTGGGTCGGGCGTTTTAGAATCTTTGGTCGCGCACAAAGATAAAAATATTTCCAGAAGATTATTGAAATTAATAAGAGTACAAGCTTCGTTTGCTATTTCATGTCCTTTTTGCATTGATATGAATGCTCTCGATTATCAAAAATACGGAATAACCGACGAGGAGATTAAAGCGCTTCAAACCATGGAAACCGGTAATATTTCATCGTTTAGTAAAAGGGAAAGAATAGCTTTGGAATATGCAAGGAGCGCCGTAACAACCCCGATTTCTTTTAAAGAATCATTAATTAAAGAACTAAAAGATAATTTTTCCGAACGTGAAATAGTAATTATTGCTTCAACTATTGCACAAGTGGATTATTGGGGACGGTTAATTCAAGCTTTGGGTTTGCCTCCGGCTGGTTTCTCTGATAAATGCGATATTCTTAATTTGAATAATTATTCAACACTTAAAACAGGAGTATAATATTTTTTTTACTTTATAATATAAATTGTTATCTGCGAAAAACAATTTCCCATCATTTTAAGCGATAATTGATAAAATTCAATATAATTGGGAAATACAACTTCCCGATTAGTGCCCCCTAAAAAGTTTCCTAAAATTCCGTCTCTATAACTTGCTGCTATAAAACAACTTACAAACTCCCTTTGTTTTGGTACGCAATATGAATGATTTAAAATAAAAATGCACGAGGGTAACAATGAAAAGTAATTTGATATATAAATTAGCCGGTATTTGGTTGGTTTTAACCGCTTTTTTTTCACTGCCACCGATTTTTGTAATGTTTAATTATTTGTTAATCGGAATTGCTGTAATGGCTTCGGGAATTATAATCAGATCAAAAGATACGTTAATTCGTATGATTATTGCAAACATCGGATTGTGGTTGATCATTTCTGCTTATATACCTCACTTGCTTGTTAAACCTGCAAGCGTATGGAATGAATTAATTAGCGGCGTTATACTGATTGTATTGGGCTATATTTTATCAAATACTTTACATAAAAAATTATTGACGATAAAAAAATAAAGCTTAAGGATAAATTAAAATGAAATTGGGAATAGACCTTGGATCTTCTACCGCAAAAGTTGTTGTATTAAACGACGATTATAAACTTGAGTATAAAAAATACGAACGGCATAACGGCAAAGTTAAAGAAACTATTGTAAATACACTTTCGGAACTTAAAATTAAATATCCTAATACTCCATTTGAAATACTTATGACAGGCAGCGCCGGAATGGGTCTTGCTTCAAGAATAAATCTTCCGTTTGAACAGGAAGTTATAGCATTAACGACTGCAATTAGAAAATTTTATCCCGAAGTTTCAACCTTTATTGAACTGGGCGGTGAAGATGCGAAAATTGTTTTATTCAGACCCGGAGCTTCACCGGAAATGAAGATGAACGGACAGTGTGCAGGTGGTACCGGATCTTTTATTGATCAAATGGCAACATTACTTAATATTGATTTGAAAACATTAAATGATCTTGCTTCAAAATCTACTAAGAAATTATATATTGCTTCCAGATGCGGAGTCTTTGCAAAGACCGATGTTCAAGCTTTATTAAACAAAGGGGAAAATAAAGAAGATATTGCTCGAGCTGTATTTATTGCCGTTGCAAACCAAACAATAACAACCCTTTTAGCCGGAGCGGAAATTAAAAGTAAAATATTATTTGCCGGCGGTCCGCTAACGTTTTTGCCTGAATTGAGAAAGTCTTTTGTTGAAACAATTAAATTGCCTGAGAAAGATTTTATTCTTCCTGCAAATTCGGAGGTTTTAGTAGCTGTTGGGGCTGCCGTTGATGCCGGGAAAAAAGGGAAAGAAAAAACTTTAGAGCAATTGTTATTCGATCTTAATCATGAAAATAAAGGTGTTCAAACAATTAGAACTTTAAAACCTTTGTTTACATCGGAAAAAGAATACGAAGCATTTAAAAAAAGACATGCGAAACTAACTATAGAAAAATTGCCGCCGGAAAAAATTAACAACGTTAAAGAAATGTATTTAGGTATTGATGCAGGTTCTACAACAACTAAAATGATTTTGATAAACGAAGACAATAAAATAATAGATAGTTTTTATTCGAACAATAACGGCGACCCGCTAGAAATTGCAAAAGTGGGTTTGAGAAAATTTAGAAAATATCTTGAGCAAGGAAAAATAAAAGGAACGTTTGCAACCGGTTACGGAGAGGAGTTTTTAAAAATAGCCCTGAACTTAGACGGCGGAATTGTTGAAACAATGGCGCACTTTACTGCCGGCTCTCTGTTCAATAAAAATATTTCGTTCATTGTTGATGTTGGCGGGCAAGATATTAAAGCTATTAAAGTTCATAACGGAGTAATAACCGATATTCAATTAAACGAAGCATGCTCGTCCGGTACGGGTTCATTTATTGAAACGTTTGCAAAAGGGCTGAACATGACTCTGGAAGATTTTGTTAAGCAAGCTCTGCAAGCTAAAAATCCGGTTGATCTTGGAACAAGGTGTTCCGTATTTATGAACTCAAAGGTGAAAGAAGCATTAAAAGACGGAGTGGCTGTTTCCGATATTGCGGCGGGTTTGGCATTTTCGGTTGTTAAAAACGCTTTGTATAAAGTAATTAAAATTAAAAATACCGATGAACTCGGTGATAATATTTTTGTGCAGGGCGGAACTTTTAAAAACGACGCCGTGCTGAGGGCTTTTGAACTTTTGGTTAACAAAAATGTTTATCGTTTGAATATTTCGGAATATATGGGCGCTTTCGGAGCTGCGCTTTAT